>ENA-ORXI01003730-ORXI01003730.1-sediment-metagenome-genome-assembly--contig:-NODE-3730-length-10052-cov-2.962206_pt1 | contig 10052 bp, 7 predicted proteins | sample MGYA00237861_ERZ511468 | MGnify/ENA primary metagenome ERZ511468 (study PRJEB26299, sample SAMN06266213) | sediment metagenome | isolation source: Hudson Canyon methane seep mesocosm | place: USA:Hudson...
ATAAATGAGCATAAAGTTGTCATGCTCGTTTATCAGTATTGTTTTATGATGTTAGGCCAATGCCCTTGAGTAACGTATGAGTTAAAAAATCGCCAGCGGCGTTAAAGTCGTTACTATCTAGGCTGGGTTTATCCAGTGCTAATTGGATCTGTGTAGAAAAATCAGCATAGGTTTGAGTTGATGCCCAAATAACAAAAAAGAGGTGGTAAGGGTCTATATCATCCATTTTACCCTGAGATATCCATTCTTTAACGAGTTTTACATCCTCCTCTAATGCTGGCAGCAAATTATCTTTGAGATATTGCTTAATATGAGGAGCACCATTAATTATTTCATTAGCAAATACTTTTGAGCCGTTAGGCATGGTGCGTGAAATTTCTAACTTTCCACGAATATAGTTTGACAACATTGCCGCGGGATCTTCGCCTTGTTGACCAAGTAAATTGAGGCTATCTAACCACAGGTGGAAAATTTTTCTTAAAACTTCTTGGTAAAGCACTTCTTTAGAAGAGAAGTAGTAGAGCATATTTTGTTTGGATAAATCACATTGTTCAGCAATTTCTTCAATAGTGGCCCCATTAAAGCCTTTGTGAGCAAAAGTATGTTCTGCCGCATCAAGAATTTTTTGTATAAGCGCTTCTCGAATTCGAGATCGACGAGGCGTTTTTTCTGTTGAGTTATTTTCTTGGGGCTGCTTGAACATACTAATTCGCTTTAATATCAATAATAGAGTAGACAGTTAAATGTAAATTGCACCGCCTTTAAGCACAGTATATTTTTATTGTTGCGAAGATAAAAGAATAATTTTTAACTATTGATGTTATATCAGTAGTTAAGACACCAAGATAAGATATTTCATTTAACCCAAGCCATTTCTCGTGGCTTGGGTATTCATATTCTACTGACTTAGATTAGATAATATTAAGAAGGAAATGAAAACTCAACTCCTTCGCGCATAGCAGCTGATGGCCATCGCTGTGTTATAGTTTTTCGTTTAGTATAAAAGCGCATTGCATCTGGTCCATAGGCATGTAGGTCGCCAAACAATGAACGCTTCCATCCACCAAAGCTATGGTAAGAAACGGGCACTGGTAGTGGCACATTGATTCCTACCATACCTACTTCAATGTGGTCTGAGAAGTATCGTGCCGCCTCACCGTCACGGGTAAAAATACAAGTACCATTACCATATTCATGATTGTCAATTAATGTCATCGCCTCTTGCATCGTTTTTACGCGTATTACTTGCAGTACGGGGCCAAAGATTTCTTGCTGATAACTGGTCATTTCTGGCGTAACATTATCAATTAACGTACCGCCAACATAGAAGCCATTAGGGTAATCTTGAATCTGTGGTGAACGGCCATCAACAACAATAGTCGCACCTTGTTCTTCGGCACTATCAATAAAGCCGACGACTTTATCTTGATGCTGCTTTGTAATAACTGGTCCAAAGTCATTGCTGGCATCAGAAAATGGACCTACTTTAAGCGTGGTCATGGCCTTTTTCATTTTTTCTACTAAAGCATCACCTGCAGTTTCGCCCACTGCAACAGCGACTGATAACGCCATACAGCGTTCTCCTGACGAACCAAAAGCAGCACCAAGTAATTGATTAACAGCATTGTCCATATCGGCATCTGGCATAACTATCGCGTGATTTTTTGCACCACCTAACGCTTGACATCGTTTACCATTTTTATTGGCTTTTACATAAATAGCCTCGGCGATAGGTGTTGAACCGACAAAACTAACAGCCTTAACCGTAGGGGATTCTAATAGGCAATCGACTGCCTCTTTATCGCCATTTACTACATTGAGTACTCCTGGTGGTAACCCTGCTTCATGTAATAATTGTGCGATTAACATAACCGCGCTAGGGTTGCGCTCTGATGGTTTTAATACAAAGGTATTCCCACATACAATTGCCATAGGGTACATCCATAACGGCACCATTGCAGGAAAGTTAAAAGGCGTTATACCAGCAACAACACCCAGTGGCTGAAATTCGCTCCATGAGTCAATATTAGGGCCAACATTACGTGAATGTTCGCCTTTTAATAGTTCTGGGGCACCACAGGCATATTCAATATTTTCTATTCCGCGTTGCAGTTCACCCATTGCATCATGGCTAATTTTTCCATGCTCTTGCCCAACTAGTTTACAAATATCATCGGCGCGCTCTTCTAATAATTGTTTGAACCGAAACATCACTTTAGCGCGTTTTGCTGGTGGGGTTTTCCGCCAAGCTGGAAAGGCAGCTTGTGCAGAAGCAATGGCTTGTTCAACCGTGTCGTGACTAGCTAATGCAACCTGCGTACTTACTTCACCTGTTGATGGGTTATATACTGCTTGATTGCGTTTACTCTCGGTGATTACTTCACCATTAATTAAATGTCCTACTATATTCACAAATTTCTCCTGTACACCGCGACTATATTTTGGTGTTGTTGATTTATTGAAAACTAACTGAGTTCTAAAATTAACTAAGCTCTAAAATTGATTCGCCTACGGCATTAATCACATTGTCTATTTCATCGGGTTGACTAATAAAAGGTAGCCCCAATTGAATGGTGTCTCCACCATAACGAACATAAAAACCTTTATCCCAACACTTCATCGCGATTTGATAAGGGCGCAATGCAGGCTCACCTGGAGCAGATTCAATGGTAAGTGCTCCAGCTAGGCCATAGTTACGAATATCGCTGATATATTGAGTACCCTGTAATGAATGTAATTTATCTTCAAATATTGGGCTCAGTTCACGAACGCGTGAAACTAATTGGTCATTTTTTAGAATGTCTAATGAGGCCAAAGCCGCTGCGCAAGCAACAGGGTGGCCTGAATAGGTGTAACCGTGTGGTAACTCCATCATATAGTCCGGACCTCCATTATCCATAAAGGCTTGATAGATATCGTCGTTAACAATAACGGCACCCATTGGGATGGCACCGTTTGTAAGTTGCTTGGCAACATTTAAAATATCTGGCGTTACGCCAAACTCTTCTGCACCTGTGTTAGATCCCATACGTCCAAAGCCGGTTATAACTTCATCAAAAATCAGTAATATGTCATGTTGATCACAAATTTCGCGTAATCGTTTTAGATAGCCAACGGGCGGCGGAATGACTCCTGCGGAGCCTGCAAGAGGTTCAACAATGACAGCGGCAATATTTGACGCGTCATGTAATGCGATAAGTTCAAGTAAGTCATCTGCTCGGTGAGCACCAGTTTGTGGCATGCCACGTGTGAAAATGTTTTCAGCTAGCATGGTGTGAGGCAAGTGATCAGCATCAACGCCTAGTCCATATAAAGTGCGATTAGCACCAATACCGCCTACACTAAAGCCGCCAAAATTAACGCCATGATAGCCCTTACTACGACCGATCAATTTTGTTTTGGTGCCTTTTCCTTTCTTACGCCAATAGGCTCGAGCCATTTTTAATGATGTGTCGGCGCTCTCTGAACCAGAGCCGGTAAAAAAAACATGGTCAAGACCAGCAGGGGTGAGCTCCTTAATTCGATTAGCAAGCTCAAATGCACCACTATGGCCATATTGAAATGCAGGGGCATAATCGAGTTTGTTGAGTTGCTTGTAAACAGCTTCTGCAATTTCTGGACGATTATGACCTGCTCCACAAGTCCACAAGCCCGAGAGACCATCAAATATTTTTCTACCATCGGCAGCAGTGTAGTAAGCCCCTTTAGCACTGGCAATCATGCGCGGATTTTCTTTGAATTGACGGTTAGCAGTATAGGGCATCCAATAGGCTTCTAGCTCTGCACGGCTTAAGCCTAACGAGGGACAATGTTCAGTAAATGACATAAGCATGTTCTCCTTAAAATTACTGGCCAATATGAATTGTAGTTATTAAAGACCAATTTAATTGAATACTGAGTTTGCTACTTTTGACCAAGTGGTTAAATTCATTTATGCTTGCTTTTAAGTTAGCAAATGCTTACCTAAGTCAAATATCACAGTAACACTGTTGATTTAAAGTATTATTTGAAATTTTTGGTGGAGGAAATAAAAATGAAAACAAAGTCTCCTGTATTGGCAGGTCAATTGGCTGATGCCGATATTCGAACGTTACGTGTTTTTAAGACAGTGGTGGAGTGTGCTGGCTTCACGTTAGCGGCGGTGGAGCTAAATGTTACGCGTTCGGCAGTGAGTTTAGCTATGGCAGATTTGGAACAACGGTTATCGATTCGGCTATGTGAACGTGGACGTGGTGGTTTTGCCATGACTACCGAAGGGCGGGAAGTTTATCGTCAAACTCAGAAATTATTAGCGGCACTAGATGAATTTCGTAGTGGTATCAATTTGATTCACTTTCATCTCAAGGGGGAACTTAATATCGGCATAACCGATAGTTTGGTTACTATGCCACAAATGCGCATATCTAATGCACTCGCCAAGCTGAATAAGTTAGGGCCTGACGTTCAGATTAATATTCAAATGATCCCGCCCAAAGAAATTGAAAATGGTGTGCTTGACGGGCATTTACACACAGGAATTATTCCGGTATTGAAAACTATTGAAGGTCTTAAATATAGTGCTCTGTATGACGAGAAGTCATTTTTATATTGCAGTAAAGACCACCATTTATTTGGTGTAAACGACAATAATATTTCGAATGTCCGCTTACAAGACTTCAATGCGGTTGTTCCTGCTTACGATCAAACTGAAGAAATCAGTGCCCTACATCAAAAACTGAATCCTTTAGCTACTTCTACCGATCGCGAAGGTGTCGCCTTTTTAATTTTAACAGGCCGTTATCTGGGTTACCTGCCAGATCACTATGCTAAACGTTGGGTCATTGAAGGGAAGATGCGCGCGATACTGCCACAAACAATGACCTATCAAACTCATTTTGCAACCATTACCAAAAAAGGAATTGTCCCAAATCCTGTTCTAGAAAATTATCTTGAGCAACTTAAGGACAACCCTTGAAAATTATTAACGGTGATATAAAAAAATTTAAGCAAATATTTTAGCGATATTTCGGAACTGTTTTTCCCTTCTCAAAGTCCTGCCAAGCTTAACTTTAGTCTATTTATTACACACACTAATTGATGTTGGAATTTTAATTGTACAACTGGTAAAAATTATACCAATTGGAAAAATAAAGCTTGCCAGATGATATTAGTCCGTCTAAGGTTTAATCAATGGAAAACAGATGGATTACGGTTTATTTGTTTCTAAGTTGTTGTTTTAAGTGTGTATCTATCACTTTTTTTAGCATCAGCTGTGATTGTATTGATTTAAAGGAACATTGTTTTGTGAGGTGTTCCTGTTCTGCCAGTACAAATGAGTATGTGGTTTTTTTAGTCTTGGATCGATAACTTTTTTCTACTAAGTGAATGTTTTTTGTGTTTTTGGACAATTTGATTTAAGTACAAATATTGAGAATTATTCTACAAATTATGTTTAGTGTTTGAACTAATAAATAGGTTATGAACTGGCTAAGTAAGTTATCAAAAAAATAATAATAACGCCAAGCTCTTTGAGTTTTGGTGAAAATGAGGAAGGACAATGAATACAACAAGTGAGCAAAAGTCTCGAGCTATAAAAGTTGGTGAGTTTTATGAGTTAGATGCAGGCGCAGATGTTAAAAACAGTGCCCATTACAATGATGATATTGCCCCGACAAAAATAAAAGATCGGAGTTGGAATACATGGAATGTTGCCGCTCTTTGGGTTGGTATGGCTATTTGTGTTCCAACTTATACTTTAGGTGGGGTGTTAACAGCTTACTTCGGGCTCAGTGTAAGTGAAGCATTAATAACAATTTTAATCGCAAATATCGTGGTTTTAGTCCCACTGACACTGAATGCTTTTCCTGGTACTAAATATGGTATACCTTTTCCTGTGCTATTGCGTTCATCATTTGGCATTAGCGGGTCTAATATCCCCTGTTTAATCAGGGCGTTAGTAGCTTGTGGTTGGTTTGGTATACAAACACTATTTGGTGGTATTGCTATTCATATTTTGCTTTCTAGTATATCTGAATCTTGGGCAGGCCTAGGGGGCATTGGTGAAGTGATTGGATTTTTCATCTTCTTAGTGATGAATTTGACAATCGTGATTAAAGGATCCGAGTCAATTAAGATCTTGGAAACGATGGCTGCTCCGCTTTTGCTTGCTGTAAGTATTGGCTTGTTGATGTGGGCTTTTCCTCAAATTTCCGTTACCGAGTTATTAGCAACACCGGCAAACCGTCCTGCTGATGCATCATTTTGGCAATACTTCTTTGGTGGCTTAACGGCGATGGTAGGATTTTGGGCAACATTATCATTAAATATTCCTGATTTTAGTCGTTATGTAAAATCTCAAAAATCACAAATTGTCGGACAGATTATCGGTTTACCAGCAACGATGTTCTTATTTGCTTCATTAGGTGTGGTACTAACCGCAGCATCGACCACGCTAGTAGGGGAAACAATCTCAGATCCGATTAATCTTATCGGTAAAATTGATAGCCCTATCTGGGTTGCTGTAGCAATGGTTATGATAATTATCGCCACTTTATCTACTAATACGGCAGCTAATATTGTGTCACCAACGAACGATTTTCAAAATGTAGCACCAAAGGTCATTAATCAGACGCGAGGCGTATTAATTACCGGTCTACTTGGTGTAATACTGATGTCTTGGGAATTGATTAAAAAGCTGGGTTGGATTGAATCTGATGTCAGTGTTGAAGCAATGTATACCAACTGGTTGCTCGGCTATTCAAGTTTACTGGGTCCTATTGCAGGGATCATGGTCGTGGATTATTTTATCATAAAAAATCAACAACTTGATTTGACAGAATTATATAAAACAGACGGAGTATACGGCGGTTTTAATAGCGCGGGACTTATTGCTTTCGCTATACCGGTGGCGCTAACGCTTATTGCATTATCTACTGGATTTTTGTCTTGGTTTTATCAGTATGGTTGGTTCACAGGGTCTGCTTTAGGTGGTTTGGTTTATTTTGTTATCGCTTCGAAAGACAAAGCAGCCGTAAATAGCCAACAGCCAGTAGAACAGTCTTAATCCGTTTAAAAGGTATAGAGGATATTGTTATGTCAGTATTAATAAGCGGTGGCACTGTGGTCACCGCGGACACAAGTTACAAAGCCGATGTTTACTGCCAAGATGGTAAAATTTTGGCAATAGGCGAAAATCTAAACGTTCCATCAGGCGCTGAAAAAATAGATGCCACTGATAAATATATAATCCCCGGTGGTATCGACCCGCATACACATATGCAATTACCCTTTATGGGGACTGTGGCTAGCGAAGATTTTTATAGTGGCACTGCGGCTGGCTTAGCGGGTGGTACTACAACAATCATTGATTTTGTGATTCCAGCTCCACAACAATCATTAATAGAAGCTTATGAACAGTGGCAGGGTTGGGCAGAAAAGTCGGCCGGAGATTATTCGTTCCATGTTGCAATTACATGGTGGGATGATTCAGTTTATGAGGATATGGGCACCTTAGTTCGCGAGCATGGTGTTAATAGCTTTAAGCACTTTATGGCTTATAAAAATGCGATAATGGCTGATGATGAAACCTTGGTAAAAAGCTTTCGTCGCTCGATGGATTTAGGCGCTATACCTACTGTGCATGCTGAAAACGGCGAGTTAGTTTTTCAATTGCAACAAGAGATATTAGAGCAAGGGATCACTGGTCCCGAAGGTCACCCTCTTTCTCGACCGCCTGCGGTTGAAGGTGAGGCAGCAAATAGAGCAATTAAAATTGCTGAAGTGATGGATGTTCCAATTTATATTGTCCACGTTTCATGTAAAGACTCTATGGATGCTATTACTCGAGCGCGTAACGAAGGACAACGCGTTTATGGTGAGGTTCTCGCAGGTCATCTCGTTGTCGATGATAGTGTTTATCGCAATGAAGATGCCGAGTTTGCTGCAGCTCATGTCATGAGCCCACCATTTCGTTCCAAAGAACATCAAAAGTCACTTTGGCAAGGATTACAAAGTGGTAACTTACAAACAACAGCTACTGATCATTGTTGTTTCTGTGCCGACCAGAAGGCTGCTGGAAAAGATGATTTTACCAAAATTCCTAATGGTACTGCCGGTATAGAAGATCGTTTAGCTGTTATTTGGGATAGCGGTGTGAATACTGGCAAATTAACTATTAACGAGTTTGTAGCCACTACTTCTACTAACGCGGCAAAGATATTTAATATCTATCCACAAAAAGGCTCGATAAGTGTCGGTGCCGATGCAGACATTGTGGTGTGGGACCCTAAAGGGACTCGTACCATTTCAGCTAAAACCCATCACCAACAGATTGATTTTAATATCTTTGAAGGCCGTACAGTGACAGGAATTCCTACTCATACATTGAGCCGAGGAAAAATTGTATGGGCTAATGGTGTTTTGGATGCGGTAAGAGGCGCAGGACAATACGTCAAACGTCCCGCCTTTAATCCAATGTTTGACGCACTTAAACGACAAGGTGAAGTCAATAAACCTACTGCTGTAAAACGAGACTAGTTAGCCGTTTTACACCCACCAATTTAGGTGCAAGGTCATATCGTTCTTGCACCTAGTATATAGGAACACTTTATCATGCTTTAAATGGTAGGGATTTATGTGCCTGAAAATTGTATTTGAGAGTGTTTTAAAACAACAACAATAATGAATAAGGATGAAAGGATATAATATGAAACAAATCAAAGAATTCAAAGCAAGGGTATTACCACTCAGTTTATTATGCGCCGGTGCTATGTCTATCAGTAGTACTGCATCAGCTGAAATGCAATGGAATGATTTAAGCCTAAGTTACTTAAAAGGCAGTCAGTATAAAGTAATTGAGGAAGACCAACAGTTTTTAACAATAGAGCATGCCAGTGGCCATAATTGGGGTGATACTTTTTTATTCGTAGATCGTAATAAATCTGAAAGCGGTTCCATAAGCACTTACGGTGAGTTCTCTCCTCGTTTGAGCCTTAGTTACCTTACTGACAGTGATTTATCATTTGGTATCGTCAAAGATGTTTTTATTGCCAGTACTTGGGAAATGGGTGATGGCTTCGACAACTATTTGGTTGGTTTAGGGGTCAGTCTTGACCTTCCAGGGTTTGCTTATTTTGGTGCTAATGTCTATCAAGCCAACAATGGTGCTTGGGATAATGATCAAATGTTGACAGTAACCTGGGGATATCCTTTTAAATTAGCTGGAGCTGATTTTCTGTATGATGGCTTTGTAGATTGGAGTAATAGCTCTGATAGCCAAGCATCTGAAATGAATTTTACTTCACAACTCAAGTACAATGTCGGCGGTGCATTGGGCACTAAGGCACCCGTTTATCTTGGGCTAGAGTATGCGGTGTGGAATAACAAGTTTGGTATTTCTGGTGTTGATGAACGCAGTGCATCATTTTTATTAAAATGGCATTTTTAGTCCTTTACAAACTTTGCGTTGTCTTCACCTGAAGGCAACGTTTTTCCTATCTTTTTTATCTTCTAAATATTCAGTTTTAAATATTTTTAGGCTTAGAACTTCCACTTTTTCATGTTCATCATCTCATTTACCTGGTTGTTAAATATACTGTTGCTTATGTTTTGCTATCTTTAATTCATTGTTTATATAGGTTTTTTTAAATAAATGGAGTTTTTTAATTAATTGTCTTGACCATTTGGTAAATTTTAATCTAGTATAGATTTACCAATTGGTAAATAATTGTATCAAGTAGACACTTAGCTTACTTAAACCGCAATAAAACAAAAAAGAAGTGACCATGACTCAACTTTCAGCAGAACAAGCTTATCAACTTGAAAATGTATACGGGGCTCAGCTTGATGCATTACGTGAAAAAGCTTGTGATGTCAGAGATCGCCACTGGGGCAAAGTTATGACCTACTCGCGTAAAGTCTTTATTCCGTTAACCAATATGTGTCGAGATGAGTGCAAGTATTGTACTTTTGTTCAGCGTCCAGAGTCAGGCAACGCAAATATAATGACGCCAAAACAAGTACTGACCATTGTTAAACAAGGTCAGCAGATGGGGTGCAAGGAAGTATTAATAAGT
>ENA-ORXI01003731-ORXI01003731.1-sediment-metagenome-genome-assembly--contig:-NODE-3731-length-10051-cov-4.252456_pt1 | contig 10051 bp, 6 predicted proteins | sample MGYA00237861_ERZ511468 | MGnify/ENA primary metagenome ERZ511468 (study PRJEB26299, sample SAMN06266213) | sediment metagenome | isolation source: Hudson Canyon methane seep mesocosm | place: USA:Hudson...
ACTTCATCAATCCGGTTTATAAACTCAGGCCTGAAGTGCCCACCTACAACATCCATCACAGCATTACGCATTTCATCATATTGTTCTTCACCGCAGCCCATGGACTGAATAACATCAGAGCCCAGATTTGAAGTCATTACAATGACTGTATTCCTGAAATCAACCGTACGCCCCTGACCGTCAGTAAGGCGACCATCTTCAAGCACTTGCAATAAAATATTAAAGACATCGGGGTGCGCTTTCTCAACTTCATCTAGCAACAAAACAGAATAAGGGCGACGCCTGACAGCCTCTGTCAGGTAACCACCCTCTTCATAACCGACATACCCCGGAGGCGCACCAATAAGACGAGCAACCGAATGTTTTTCCATAAACTCGGACATATCAATTCGAACCATAGCCTCATCGGTATCAAATAAAAATGAAGCCAAAGCTTTACATAGTTCAGTTTTACCAACGCCGGTAGGGCCTAGAAACAAGAACGAACCATTAGGCCTATTAGGGTCAGCTAATCCTGCGCGAGAACGCCTTACCGCATCAGATACAGCTTTTACTGCCTCACCCTGGCCAATAACCCGACCATGCAGCTCGTCCTCCATTCTCAAAAGCTTTTCACGCTCACCTTCAAGCATTTTTGTTACAGGGATACCTGTCCACTTAGAAACTATTTCTGCAATTTCATCTTCAGTCACACGATTTCGAAGCAGCGTCATCTCCATCATTTCAGCCTGACCAGCCATATCAAGCTGACGCTCCAACTCAGGGATCTGACCATATTGGAGCTCTGACATTTTCGCCAAATCTCCTGTACGCCTTGCTGCATCTAAATCAACTCTTGCCTGCTCCAGATTACTCTTTATCTTCTGTGAACCATGCAACGCAGCCTTCTCTGTTTTCCAGATTTCATCAAGGTCTGCAAACTCCTTTTCTACCGTGCCTATAACCGAATTCAAGTCTTTAAGTCGCTGCAGAGAGGCCTGGTCTTTTTCTTTTTTCAGGGCTTCTCGTTCGATTTTTAGCTGAATTAAGCGACGCTCCAGGCGATCCAAGGCTTCAGGCTTAGAGTCCATTTCCATTCTGATTTGGCTGGCAGCCTCATCGACCAAATCAATTGCTTTGTCTGGTAGCTGGCGATCAGAAATATAACGATGAGACAACTTAGCTGCTGCAATAATGGCCGCATCGGTAATTTCTACACCATGGTGGACCTCGTAACGTTCTTTTAAGCCCCTCAATATAGCTATTGAATCTTCAACCGTTGGCTCATCCACCAATACTTTCTGGAAACGACGCTCCAACGCTGCGTCTTTTTCAATATATTCACGATACTCATCAAGCGTAGTAGCGCCAACACAATGCAACTCACCTCTTGCTAACGCAGGCTTGAGCATATTACCCGCATCCATGGAGCCTTCCGCTTTACCCGCACCTACCATGGTATGTATTTCATCAATAAAGAGTATTATTTGGCCTTCTTGCTTAGATAGCTCATTCAATACACCCTTCAGACGCTCTTCAAACTCACCTCTAAACTTAGCACCTGCAATCAAGGCTCCCATATCAAGAGATAATACTCGTTTATCTTTCAAGCCCTCTGGCACTTCACCATTGATAATTCGCTGAGCCAAACCTTCAACAATCGCCGTTTTACCAACGCCAGGCTCACCAATTAACACAGGGTTATTTTTGCGACGACGCTGTAATACCTGAATAGTTCGTCGTATTTCATCATCGCGGCCGATAACAGGGTCAAGCTTGCCGGCCTCAGCGCTTGCAGTGAGATCTATAGTAAATTTATCTAGTGCTTGTCTATTCTCTTCTGCGCCTTGATCATTCACTGTATCGCCCCCTCGAATTCGCTCTATCGCTTCTTCTAATTTCTTTCGGTCTGCTCCAGCTTCTTTTAGCGCTCTCCCTAACACGCCCTTATCATCTAAGGCGGCAAGAAGAACTAACTCGCTTGAAATAAACTGATCTTGTTTTTGCTGAGAGAGTTTATCTGCAATATTTAATAATCGACCCAGTTCATTAGACATATGAACATCGCCATCACTCCCCTGAACCTGCGGGAGCCGCTCCACATGTTGAACAATATCAGCCTTAAATGACTGAACATTAACACCGGTTTGCTGCAACAAAGAATTAACACTACTACCTTGCTCGTCAAGAAGTGCCTGCATTAAGTGGATAGGTTCAATAAAGTTATGATCTTTCCCAACTGCAATGGACTGAGCATCAGATAGAGCCATTTGCAGCCGACTGGTTAATTTATCAATTCTCATTTATTCCCCCGAGATAAAATTTGTAAGCGCAACCAGATCCTCTCACCTTAAAAAAACATTATTAATAAAGTCACCAAGCGGAAGGATTAATTAACATTAGTTACTATCTAGGGGCGCAATCGAAGAGTTTCAAGTCAACCAGATTAACGAAGCCATACGGCCGGTTTGCCCATCTCGTCGGTAGGAGTAAAAACGGAGTTCATCATTGAAGGTACAAAAGTCACCACCATAAATGCCTTTCACACCCAATGACTGTAAGCGGATACGAGCTAATAAATAAAGGTCTGCTAGCCATTTACCGGGCTTATTTGGGTGAGGTGAAAATGCATTTATGGCAGATTCTGGGAGCTTAGTGCAAAAGGCATCTACTACATCTTTTCCCACCTCAAAAGCTGTAGGGCCTATGGCCGGACCTAACCAAGCCGTTACATCTAAAGGGCTAGAAAAGGTAGCGAGGGTTGCCTCAATAATACCGCCAGCCAGACTTCTCCAACCAGCATGAATCGCTGCAACCTGTCGCCCCTGTTTATCACAGAGCAACACCGGCAAACAGTCTGCTGTCATAATGACACAGGCAACACCTTGTGAGGTTGAATAGCTGGCATCAGCCTCCCGAATTATGGTGTCTGATTTTGCCTCACAGACAAATGTGCCGTGAGTTTGATTTAGCCACTGCAAAGACTTGTCAGGAAGCCCACATTCTGCAGCTAATTTACTACGATTTTTCGAGACATGAGAGGCATTATCATTAACATGCGCACCCAAATTAAACGAATTAAAGGGGTGATGACTTACCCCTCCCAAACGAGTAGTTACCAAGGCTTGAACATTACCTGGCAGCGGCCATTCAGGCCTTATAAACGAATTATCTGGCCTCGTTGACATTATCTCTTAGCATCTCTAACAAGTGTTGCATATCTTCAGGAAGATCGACTTCCCAAGACAGTTCCTCACCTGTAACCGGGTGCTCCAACGTCAATTTTTTAGCATGTAGTGCTTGTCGGCCAAAACCTCGAATAGTCTTATTCAACTCTTCTGAAGCGCCGCTAGGTACTCGAAGGCGGCCACCGTACACGGGATCACCGACCAAAGGATAGTGAATGTAAGCCATATGAACACGAATTTGATGCGTCCTTCCCGTCTCTAATTTTAGCCTGATATGAGTATGAAATTCAAAGCGCTCAACCAAACGGTAATGAGTACCGGCAGGTTTGCCGAAGGGGTGTACAGCCATTTTCAAACGGTTCTGCGGGTGGCGAGCTATAGGGTGATCGACATACCCTCCCCCCGTCATTACGCCCGTAGAAATAGCCTCATATTCACGCCCCATGGTACGTTCTTGTAATTGATTAACCAAAGACGTGTGTGCCACCAGTGACTTCGCTGCCACCATCAAACCTGTGGTATCTTTATCCAAACGATGCACAATGCCTGCCCGAGGTAGCTTTCCAATGTCAGGGCAATGATTCAATAAGGCATTAACCAACGTACCTGAACCATGACCCGCAGCAGGGTGAACCACTAATCCTGCAGGCTTATTAATTACAATAATGTCATCATCTTCATAAATAACATCTAAGGGAATATCTTCTGCTTCCCAGCGTTCTAATTGCTCAATTTCGGCGTAAACGCTGACCACATCATTGGCGGCAACTTTGTCTCTAGGTCTGTACTCTTTTCCATTTACCTTCACAGCGCCAGACTTTATCCAACCTTGAATGCGGGAACGCGAATGATCTGGCATTAACTCAGAAACGGCTCGATCGAGTCTTTGCTCACCCAACTCTAAAGGGATGATGAAATCTGCTTCTATAACTTCCGACATTAAGTGTCCTGATTTTTAATCATTATGGAATTAAGTCTATTTTAGCGGGGGGATGACATTTTTAAAAGAGTTATGGAATAATAGACCCACTGAATATTTTTTAATGTGGATATATACGATTAATGCGACTTATTTACCGCTTTACCTTGGCTTTAGCTCTAATTTTACTTGCCGCCTGTGCATCAACACCTGAACCCGAACTCACCGAAAAAGAGTATTACGACGAGGCAAAACAAGCCATTGACGCCAGAAACTTCTCTGTTGCAACCAAACATCTTGAAGCACTCGAAACACGTTTTCCTTTTGGTCGCTATGCGGAGCAGGCTCAGCTTGATCTAATTTATGCGCGTTATAACAACCTTGACCTTGAAGGCTCAAGAGCCGCCGCAGATCGTTTTATTCGTTTACACCCTCAAAGCCCGCATGTTGATTACGCATATTATATTCGAGGCATTGCAGCCTACAACATGGACGTTGGCTTAGCTGCTCAGTATGTACCTGCTGTTGATGTTACCTCTCGAGACCCAGGTGAAATGAGAAAAGCGTTTAGCGACTTCTCTCAACTTTTAACACGTTACCCAGACAGCGACTACGCATCTGACGCAGAACAGCGAATGGTTGAAATCAGAAACCGCTTGGCTTTTTATGAACTTCACGCAGCGCGCTATTACCTGAAACGAGAGTCTTATATCGCAGCGGCCAACCGAGCCAGCCATATTGTTAAAAGCTTTCCTAACACTTTAGCTGTTGAGCCCGCCTTAATTATTATGGTGGAAACTTATCGTGAACTGGGGATTCAGAATCAAGCAGATGATGCACTGGCTGTATTAGCGGCAAACTACCCTGACAGCGATGCATTTGATAAAAAAATGCGATTTAAAGGAAAAGAAATTAAGAAGCAACAACGATCGCTATTGGGTGTTGTTACTTTTGGGTGGTTTGAGTAGTTGATCTGTTTAAATTTGTAGGAGCACCACTTTGGCGCGATATGCTTTGGCTCAAAAACAATCGCGGCTTAGAGCCGCTCCTACATTGGTAGATCCCAGCGTTGTTTAAGTCTTACTCCCCCGCCTTCCAGCCCGAAGTTATTGGGTAACGTCTATCTTTCCCAAACCCTCTTTCCGTAATTCTCACACCAATCGGTGCTTGTCTGCGCTTATATTCATTTATATCAACTAAACGAATAACTCGTTCAACAACACTTCTTTCATAGCCTTCTGCAACAATCGCATCTGCGCTGTAATCATATTCAATATATAAGCACAGAATATGGTCCAACTCATCATAAGGAGGCAGGCTATCTTGATCTGTTTGGTCGGGTGCAAGCTCTGCTGAAGGGGGGCGTTCAATAACTCGCTCAGGAATTACCGGTGAAATACTATTTCGGTATTTAGCAATTCGATAGACCAGTGTTTTTGGCACATCTTTCAGCACATCAAAACCACCGGCCATATCGCCGTAAAGTGTTGAATAACCAACGGCCATTTCACTTTTATTACCGGTGGTAAGCACTAAAGAGCCGAATTTATTAGAGAGACTCATTAATAAAACGCCCCGGCAACGAGCCTGCAAATTTTCTTCGGTGGTATCTGGCTTTAGACCATCAAAGGGGCCTGAAAGCGTTTCCATAAAGGCTTTATACATTGGCTCAATTGAGTACACGTCATACTTAACACCTAAAGTAAGTGCTTCTTCTTCAGCGTCTTCAATACTCATTTTTGATGTATATTTGAAAGGCATCATCACTGCATGTGCTCTATCCTTTCCTATCGCATCAACCGCTACGGCTAGGGTTACCGCAGAATCAATACCTCCAGACAAACCTAATACAATGGACTTGAACCCATTTTTGTTCACATAATCCCGAACACCCAATACCAAGGCTTTGTAAACACGCTCCTCTACACTCATTATTGGATGAAGTGTTTGGGCGACAGGTACGCAACGCTGCTCGCACTTAAAATCTACCGAAAACAAACCTGCTTCATATTCTGGTGCATTAACAATACAGTGGCCGGTGTGATCAACAACCATTGAACCTCCATCAAAAACCAGCTCGTCCTGACCACCCATTAAATTAACGTAAACAATCGGCACTTCATTTTCAGATGCCTGACGACACAACAAGTCTCTTCGCTGATCTAGCTTGGTAGCATGAAATGGCGAGGCATTTAAATTAAGTATCAATTCAGCGCCGCCCGCAACTAACGCTTTAATAGGGTCATCTTGCCAAATATCTTCACAAATGGTTAAACCTAGCTTCACTCCTTTATAAGAAACCAAACCAGGCGTTGACCCCGCCACAAAATAACGTTTTTCATCAAAAACCTGATAGTTCGGTAAATATTGTTTTCGATAAATATGACTGATTTCACCGTTTTCAATGAAAGCGGCAACATTGTAAAGCAGCCCCTCTTCTCTCCATGGAAAACCTACAACAACAGCTATTTCATGAGACGCCTGCTTAACTTCTTCTAGCGCTTTTTCGACCCTTAGTTGAAGGCTTGGTCTCAGAAGTAAGTCTTCAGGGGGGTACCCGGTTAAAGTTAATTCAGGAAAAACAATAACATCTGCCTTATGCTCGTTCTTAGCCAACCCAATCGCCTCAACAACCCGCGCTGCATTACCGGGAATATCGCCTACTAAAAAATCAAGTTGAGCCATTACTACACGTAGCTGTTCAGACATAACTATTCACACACTTTGGTCACAAATTTGATAATAACTGCACAAACTCTCTGCGCAGCGAATTATCGGGTATTATACTAAATACGCGGTTGAACAAGAACCGTTAAACCAGAATAGTAACAAGAACATTTATGGAGTAAAGCTTGGAACACTCTGAACAAAGCCTACGACTTTTCCGTTTTTATAATCACTATCGCATTGTCGTTGGCTTGATTCTGGTAGGTGCTATTTTTTTGAATATTTCGGTTATTGAAATCACTCAAAGAAACTCTGCACTTTATCAAATAAGCGCTATTAGCTATCTCTCAATCAATATATTTACTGCCTTTATTTTATTAGCAGGGTTCAGAACCAACACTAAGCACATCGTCGTATCGGTCATCTTTGATATCATCATGTTGCATTTATTAATGTATGCCAGCACAGGTGTACAAACGGGGCTTGGGAACCTAGTCGTTATAAGTGTGGCGGCAGGAAATATCCTAATTCATGGTCGTATAGGTACGTTTTTCGCAGCCTTAGCTGCCCTATCATCACTGGCAATAGAGCTCAATTTGGTATTCAGTTATGATGCAAAAATCGATGGCGTCGTACGGGCAGGATTGCTTGGAATTTTCTATTTTGCAGCCGCATTTCTGCTGCAGAACATATCTAAACGCATCAGCCAAAGTGAAGAGCTCGCCAATCTTCGCGAAAGAAATATTATTGAACTTGAAAAACTAAACCATCAAATTATTCAACGTATGCAAACAGGCATTGTAGTGACCAACGAAGATGGTAAGGTCAGATTACTTAATCAAGCGGCCTCATCACTATTAAATGTTGAGGATGAGCACAAGCTTCCGCTACAGGTTAAGGAACGATTGGATCAATGGAGAGTAAATCCAAACATCAGAACCCAACCTTTTAAAACCAGTGACTCCGGCACTCCTTTGCAGGCTAACTTTACACAACTTCAAAAAGATACGGGCGCAGGCATACTTATATTTCTTGAAGATACCAGTAAAATTTCACAACAAGCTCAGCAAATGAAACTCGCTTCATTGGGCAGACTTACTGCAGGCATTGCCCATGAAATTAGAAACCCCCTGGGTGCCATAAGCCATGCAGCACAACTTATGGCCGAATCGGATACACTATCCCCAGCTGACTCCAGAATGACAGACATCATTCAGCGTCACTCGGGAAGGGTTAATGGTATTATCGAAAATATACTGCAGTTATCCCGACGTAAGCAACCAGAAACGATTGAGAATTCAATTAACGAGTGGCTGCATAAATTCGTTCAGGACTACACGCTTTCACATAGCCCAACACCGAAAATTAAGCTGTTATGTTCTGACAGCAACCCCATAGCACGTTTTGACCCCTCACAAATTGAACAAGTTGTCAGCAATTTAGTGGATAACGGGCTCAGATACAGTGAAAAAGCAACAGGTAAGCCCACGTTAACAATTTGCAGTGGCATCAATGTCAGAAATGACCTAGCATTTATCGATATAATTGACCAAGGCCCTGGAGTGGCTGATGATGATTTCGATCATCTTTTTGAGCCCTTCTTTACAACCGAAAGCAGTGGAACAGGTCTTGGGCTCTATCTTTCCAGAGAGCTTTGCGAAAGCAACCAGGCTCAACTCCACTATTACTCGGTTAAAACGATGCCCAATAAAGACATATTTGAGCAAGGACTGCACAACGAACAAACAAGCGAAGGAAGTTGTTTTCGAATTACCTTCGCCCATCACAAACGAATTATTTAGTGATTTAGCCACATGACGATTAAAACGGCACTTATTGTTGATGATGAACCCGATATTCGAGAGCTTCTGGAAATCACACTCATGCGCATGGGGATTGATACCTGCAGCGCAGAAAATCTGACGAAAGCAAGAGCCTTACTCGAAAGCAGAGAGTTCAACCTTTGCCTTACCGATATGAATTTGCCCGACGGCAATGGCATTGATCTTGTCAGTCATATTCAACAGAACTTTCCTCATATTCCTGTCGCTGTTATTACCGCTTACGGTAGTGTTGAAACCGCCATTACCTCTCTAAAATCCGGGGCATTTGATTTTGTTTCCAAGCCCGTTGATTTATCAAGGTTACGAGAATTAGTCAGCTCAGCGCTCAAGCTCACTGAAAAGAAAATCGCCAGTAAAGAGGAAAAAGAAACAGGTGACCTCCTGCTGGGGGAGTCTGCTGAAATGGATAAGTTACGGAAACAAATCCGTAAACTGGCACGTAGCCAGGCGCCTGTTTATATCAGTGGCGAGTCAGGGAGCGGCAAAGAATTGGTCGCCAGAATGATACACCTTCAAGGGCCAAGATCTGAAGCGCCCTTTGTGCCCGTTAACTGTGGAGCGATCCCCAGCGAGTTGATGGAAAGTGAGTTTTTTGGTCATAAAAAAGGCAGCTTTAGTGGCGCTATAGATAACAAAGAAGGGCTTTTTCAGGCAGCCAATGGCGGAACACTGTTTTTAGACGAAGTAGCTGACTTACCCATTGGCATGCAAGTAAAACTGCTTAGAGCAATACAGGAAAAAGCAGTACGCCCTGTTGGTGAGCAAAGCGAGAAAGCAGTTGATGTAAGAATATTAAGTGCTACTCATAAAGACCTTGCCGAGCTAGTAGAGACTGGCGATTTTAGGCAAGACCTTTATTATCGCATTAATGTGATTGAGCTTGACGTACCAAAGCTCAGAGAACGAAAAAGTGACATCCCTCTTCTAGCCAATCATATACTTCAACGTATTGCTGAAGAATGTGATGTTGATAATGCAAAAATCAGTAAAGAAGCAATGAATTGTCTCAAAGAATATCATTTTCCCGGTAATGTTCGAGAGCTTGAGAATATTATAGAAAGAGCGTTCACGCTCTGCGAGGATGACGTTATAGAAGTGTCTGATCTACAGCTTCGTACCAGCGGAAAAGCAGGAGAAGCAATGGCGTTCAGTGAAGGGAACTCTCCCCGAAGCGAAGAAACCTCTTTAGAAGATTACCTTGAAGGAATTGAACGTAAAACCATTGAGCAAGCACTAGAAGAGACTCGTTGGAACAAAACAGCAGCCGCTAAAAAACTAGGAATTACGTTTAGGGCTTTACGGTATCGCTTGAAGAAATTGGATATGGAGTAACGCCAAAAAAACCGTAGCCGTGATGGAGTGAAACGGCTACAGGTTTTATGCTGTTTCGGGCTTTAGCAATCGCCCCTCAAGCCCATAAGACTCAGGATCAACAGGCATTTCTTGCCCAAGCA
>ENA-ORXI01003732-ORXI01003732.1-sediment-metagenome-genome-assembly--contig:-NODE-3732-length-10048-cov-25.051951_pt1 | contig 10048 bp, 8 predicted proteins | sample MGYA00237861_ERZ511468 | MGnify/ENA primary metagenome ERZ511468 (study PRJEB26299, sample SAMN06266213) | sediment metagenome | isolation source: Hudson Canyon methane seep mesocosm | place...
CGTGAAATGCAAGTACAAATGGCTAATCAACGTGGAGAAGACCATATTGGTTCATCAGCCAAAGACATTTCAACAAAACGCCGTGAATTAAAATATCATTTTAAAGAACAACAGAGACAGGGAAAACTTGCTAATAATACAGAAGTTAACAACAAATGAGACATCCATAATTTCCTTTAAAACAAGCATTAGATCACTGAAAAACCATTAAAATACAAGGGGGGGGGCATAGGTTTATTTCCAAGTCTGCCCCCTATTGGTTTCCGTTAAACAGTACAAGTCCTTTTAATTCCTATCAATCCAATCAATCCTGACATAAAAAACCACACAGCTGCAGGCACAGGAACTGCTGCCACACCCACTGGATCTAATTGTCCAGCAAAATCAGAATCAACTGCTGCGGTAAATGTACTATATGCATCAGCAATAGCATTACTTCCACCTGCTGATGCCAGTACAGCACTCACTAAATAAAATTGATCACCATCAATTAAATCAATATTAATTTGCCCACTCTCATTGACAGCACCTGTTAATACATCACCTGAATGTACTTCAAATTTATACATTTGATTCTTTTCTAGAGAAGAACTGCCCAGTGCTAAAACTGTTGAAAAAAGAGAAGGGTCTGAAAAAAAAGAAGGCGCTAAAAGCATCTGCTGAGCTGAAAATAGATACATCCCCCCTGCAAAACCTGTTGCAGTATCATTATCTGGATTTGTAAGTATTCCATCAAAGTTAATATCAAATGAAAGTTTCTCACCTGCACCTGTATATTCATATCCCTGAATAGCATACGCACCCGCTGCTATCCAGGAACCAGTAGTTGAACTCGCCTTAACTTTGAGGATTGGTGTTGCCAGCTCTCCCGTTATTTCGGAGCTGGACTGAGCTGTTCCTTGAGCAATTGAAACCGACCCAGTCGCTGAGCTAACAAGATTATAACCATTAGATATGGGAGCTACTGTAATTCCAGTAGTCAGAACATCACTTGGAGTACACGTGTTATTCAGACAATAACCAGAAGCAACGCTTGCTATGGTTCCCCATTCTGTTAAAGAAGCTGTAGATGCCAACACTTGTGGAGATAAAAAAACACCAGCAGTTAAGAATAAAATTTTAATATCTTTCATTTTCTGTTTTCCTTTTAATTGTGTCTGCAACTCATTATGTTTAACATTAAAAGCGACATAGAATATTTGAGCATCTTTTTAGTTTTACTATAACACTTTGACTTTATTTAGCTATACAACAAACCTCAACAAATATGATCCAGGTATTATGGGTCATGGATCAAGGGGGAAACCAGCTTGACATCCAAATCAAAGGGTATAAGACAGAATTTGACGAAAAGTCAGAAAAAAAGGGGCAAAGCCCTTTAAGTGAAAGAATAATAGTTTTTTATGAAGAGGGGTGTTAGCGCCGCCCAAGACCCGCAGCTATTTGCCGCAGATTAAATTCAAAAAAACACGTCAGTCTGACGGTTACTTTTGAGTGTCAGCGACTAAAACAACGGCTCATCCTTGAGTTCACCATTTTCGGCCTCTTTTTTCTGTTCAAATGCGATGTCACAATGCATTGTGACTATGTCTTCACCATCCCCCTGTGTCAGGATAGTTGTCGTCTAATTTAATTTCATAATAAAACAGGGAGCGGTAAAATAGAAATGAATGAAATATCAAAAATATTCAAAAGAATTTAAAGAGGCAATACTAAAAAAGCTGAGTCAAAGTGATTTATCCGTAAGTAAATTTGCTCAACAAGAAAGTATTAATCTGTCAACGCTGTATAGCTGGCAAAAACAATATAAAACATCAGGATTTTCAGTGCCAGAAGCTATTACCCCCGATAAATGGTCAGCTGAAGAGAAGTTTTCTGTGGTATTGGAAACAGCTACTTTATCTGAAATAGAGGTAAGCGAATATTGTCGAACAAGAGGTTTATATCCAGATCAAATCAAAGCCTGGAAGCTTGCATGTATTAAAGGTAACGTAACAGAGCTAAACAACACCCAGAAGATAGCCGCAGCAAGTAAAGTCGATAAAAAACGAATAAAAGAATTAGAAAAAGAATTGAGCAGAAAGGAAAAAGCCCTGGCAGAAACAGCCGCTTTACTGGTGCTTAGAAAAAAGTTCAATGCCTATTGGGGGGAAGACGAGGACAAATGATCTTACTCGACGATAGGCTACATTATGAAGAGCTCATTAATGAAGCTGTTTTGGCAGGAGCTAGTAAATACAAGGCGTGTGACACAATAGGATTATCTATTAGAACATTTCAACGCTGGCAATCCGATGGCAAAATAACGGAAGATAAGCGGCCTGCGGCGAAACGCCCAGAACCTGCAAATAAGCTAACTGAAGAGGAGAAGCAATTAATCCTTGAAACCTGTAATACAGAAGAGTTTGCCTCGTTACCACCGAGTCAGATTGTGCCCGTATTGGCAGATAGAGGTGAATACATTGCTTCTGAATCAAGCTTTTATCGTGTATTGAAAGCTGAAGGGATGTTACACCACAGAGGAAAATCCAAAGCCCGAAAGGTGAATAATAAACCCACCAGTTACACAGCAAAGAAAGCAAATGAAGTGTGGAGTTGGGATATTAGCTATCTGCCGACAACCGTCATAGGTCAGCACTATTATCTTTATATGATTGAAGATATTTACAGTCGAAAAATAGTGGGATGGGAAGTTCACACCAGTGAATCAGGAGAGCAGGCCGCTGACTTATTGGAGCGAAGCGTATGGGTGGAAAAATGTAGCAAAAAAGAGTTGGTATTACACTCAGATAATGGTGCACCAATGAAGAGTTTAACCATGCAAGCTAAAATGCATGATTTAGGTGTCATCAGCTCGCGCAGTCGCCCACGTGTCAGTAATGATAACCCTTATTCTGAATCCTTATTCAGGACATTAAAGTATTGTCCTCGTTGGCCTTCTGAAGGGTTTAAATCTTTAGAGGGTTCAAGAGAATGGGTTAAAGGTTTTGTGCACTGGTATAACAATGAACACCGTCATAGTCGGATCAAGTTTGTTACGCCAAACCAAAGGCATCAAGGGCTTGATATTGAGTTATTAGAAAATAGAAAAAAATTGTATCAACAAAAAAGAAATGAAAGTCCAGAGCGATGGTCTGGAAATACAAGAAATTGGAAGCATGAAGAGGCTGTGGAGCTAAATCCAGAGCAAAATAAAGTGGCAGCTTAAAAATTTAGGCGACAACTACCTTGAAAAACGCCGCTTACCCCCGTTACTCTATCCATGATTTCCCACACACTTTCATCAAGCAAATGTATAGAAAGCACTTTCTTGTTCTCTACGGTTTTTAGGAGGAATATTGAAGCTGAAATCGTTTGTTCTCCATAACGCTTTATTATGGACTGTGCTACTTGCTAGCAGTTTGTTTTTCTTGCAAACTCCGCAGTTGCATGCAAATGAAGCGATTAATTTTAAAATGGCTAAGCAAGCCTTTGAACGAGGAGACTTTTCTACTGCCAACAAAATTTTTCATGCTTTGATAAAGCAACAGGCTGGCGACCCAGAACTGGATTTCTTTCTTGGTCGTAGTGCTTTCGAAAGTGGGGACTTTGAAACGGCATCATTTGCCTTTGAACGGGTACTTATTGCCCAACCCCAAGCAGATAGGGCTCGCCTGGAATTAGCTCGCTGTTATTTTGAAATGGGTAGCCTGGTAATAGCAGAGAGTAATTTTAAACAGGTTCTTGTTAACAATCCCCCGCCCCCTGTCAGACAAAACATCCATCGTTACCTGGATTTAATCGAAAAAATGGCTCAACAGCATAGTTTCAGCGGCTTAGTTTCCGTAGGTATCAGCTTTGATGGCAATATACACTCATCCCCAGTTGATCAACAAATTCAAACTATAATTGGAAATGTAACGCTTAGCGGTAATGGTTCCGCAGCACAAGAAGATTTTATTAATCAGAATAGTATTCAGCTTAACCATCTTTATCGTAAACACCCAAAAAGTATGGGCTGGCTTTCTTCTGCCATGCTGCATAACTCCACTTATGCAGATGAACAAAACCTCAATCTTAACCTTTTTGGCCTGAATACCGGGCCAGTCTGGCAAAATGGTCAATGGCAAACGCGACTGCAAGGCCAGTTTAACCACTTGATTCTGGATGACAAACGCTATATGACTTTAGCTGGATTTACCGCTGAACAAACCTGGTTAGCAACCCCTAGTTATAACTTAGGGCTTACCGCCCAATTTTCTTATCTTGATTATGCCAACTCAGACAGGGATGCCGAAATATATCACTTAGAATTTAAACAAAGCAAGATCTGGGGCAAAAACAGACTGTCTGCTTCCTTTGGAGTAGAATTTAACCAGTCTGACAAAGATCACTACAGCTATATCCGTGAATTGCTTTCAATCAGTTATCAACGTCAGTTACCTTGGCAAGTTCAGGCAGAACTGGATTTTCGCTATTATCACTCTGACCATGATGAATCAGAACCTCTTTTCAGTGATAAACGGCAAGAAGATTTTCATGAATTCCGTGCTGGTTTAAGTCGTCCACTCTGGCACTCAAAGGTTAACCAGCAACAACTTCGTGCTCAACTACAGTACGCATACACCGATACCGACTCCAATATTGGTTTATATAAATATAATAAACAGGTCGCTAATTTTGTTCTTAGCTACCTGTTTTAAATCAGATTGAGGCAAGATAATGTATAGATGGAATAAGGTTCAAACTGAATTACTCCCCCTATTGCTACTACTCCTGCTTTTTAGCGAAACCTTAGTTGCGACGCCCAAAGCCCAAATCGGCCAGGTCATTGCTATCCGAGGCCAGGCCGTTGCCATTGATCAAATGAAAGTAAGTCGCGTATTAGGCCTAAAAACTAAAATCAACACGGGTGAGCTGATTAAAACCAGTAAACGAAGCCGTTTGCAAATTATGTTTGCCGACAATACTATCGTCAGCTTAGGACCCGTTAGTGAGTTTATGGTCAAGGACTATGCCTGGGATGCTAAAAAGCAACAAGGAAAAATGACCTCTCAGGTTAATGAAGGCGTCTTTCGTGTACTTGGCGGCTCTATCACCAAAACTTCACCACAAAATTTTACTACCGAAACACCCAGTGCAACTATTGGCATACGAGGTTCCATTTATGCAGGGAAAGTACGGAATGGCAAGCTAGATGTTGTGTTTCAAGGGGGAAAAGGCATATATGTTCGTAATCCACTAGGCACCGTCGATATTACTACACCTGGGTTTGGCATCAAAAATATCGGTCACAATAAAGCCCTTTCTGACCCCGTTCCTTTTACAGCAGAGGATATAGAAGGCTTGGACCCCTCAAAAACGACAGAAGTACAACAGCAGCAAGCAACATCAGCAGAAGCCAATGATACAGAATCCACCACGGAGACAGAAGCCGTTAACAATGAAGAAAATCAGACGCCTATCAATGATGAAGTGCAAACGACTAATACCGATCAAACAGAATCCACTCCATCTACTTTAACAACTGAAACAATAGCCCCATTGCCTTTACCTGCAATTGAACCACCCGCACGAACAGCAACTATCGATACTTTAACTGAACCCTTGCCAACAACTGCAGGTGGCAATGCCGCGCTCTCAGGCCGCTACTCAGCAGTCCAGGATGATCAGGTAGTCTCAGTCAATATTGCGGATATTACCTGGCTTGGTAGTCTTTCAGGACAAACTAGTTCAGGAAAATTAAGCAGTACAGCATCAACAAATAATGGCAACTTTGCTATCTCAGCCTTTACAGTCACGAACTATGACCCTAGTTTATCTTATACAGGAAGCACAAAAGTATCGAATCAACCCCGTACATTAACCTTACTCGGCAGCTCAAGCACTTTCAATACAGCTGAAACAATAACAGATAATACGGGTGAATTTTCTGTCTTCACTCTAGATACTTTATTCAATAATTCAAGCTATAAATACAGTGAACTAGGATTCCTGGGAACTCCCACACTAACACTGCCCAACACAGGAATAAGTCGATTTACAGGTGCTATGCTAGGCACATTGAACAGTGTCATATCGACTGATTTTGAAGCCATCGGCCAATCATTTGAGTTAGAAGTCAACTGGCATAATGGTAAAGTATTTGGTGTCGTCATACCCTCCACCCCTAACTCAGGAAACGGTTTCTTTTATGGTGATATCTCAGGAACTGGATTTAGTGTCTCCAAGGTCTTCGGTAATGATATTGTCGATGTGGGGCCAGGTCCCATTTTAGCTATTGATGGTAGCAGTAGTTTTGCTCAATTCTATGGTAACCAAGCTTCAGGTGTGGGCTTCGTAGCTAACGGTAATACTTATAATATACTTAGCCAGGCCACACTTGAAAACTGGCAGTTCACAGCTGCGGGGTTTCGTAACACTGCAACAGCAGCTTCATCAACAGGCACAGTCATTTGGAAAGGCTTTGCCATAGGCGTAGGAGAAGACATGAATCAAATTGATGTTGACCGCCGCTTATTTATGAACTCAAACGCTAGCGATTTCAATCTCACTATCAACCGTGATACCGGTAATATCAGCGGTACACTTAATGCCATAGACGTAGCCCCATCAACTGCAGCCCTCAACAACCTGCAATTTGGCGGCAGCAATGGTTCCGCTTATATTTCTGATCATATCTTTGCGACAGGCATTGGTGGTGGCACGCCCATTTTTGCAGGAAGTAACGGACCATTAAAAACCCATGGAAATTATTTAATCACCGAAGAACCCTCTAAGCAATTAGCCAATTATGCCAGTTGGGGGAGCTGGGAAATTGCTTATACTGAACCTGGGTCAGGTGATGAATACCATGTACATATGCCAGGTTCTCTTTGGATTGCAGGTGAACCAACTTCAGCGAGTGATTTTGCTACGCTCAATTTTGCCGCCACTTATAATGGTCGAGCTGAAGGCGTGCACATTCCCAATGTAGGCCAATACAATCATATGCCCTCTGGCACATCTTCTTTCAACGTTAACTTCAATACGGGCATGCTAAGCGCAGGATCAATTAACTTTCCTGCTGGCAACGGAGCCCCTGCACTTAATTTAAGTATTGCTCCAACCACTGTTTCCAGTAGTGGTTTTTCTACCACGGTTATCACTCCTAACACAGGCTCAGTCAATGGTGCATTTTATGGACCTGCAGCAGCATCAACTGCAGGAAACTTTGCAGCTCAAGTCGGTACAGACCGTTTTATTGGAGTTTTCGGAGCTGATCGTTGACCCCGTTTTGGTCAAAGCTAATAACGCCAACACCTTTTAAGGCAGGGTTCCTTTGTGTGTTGTTTTCCTGTCTTTTTTACCTATCCTTTGGCACCAATAAGCCAGCGCTACTGCAAGCACTGGATAATCAGCTAACCAGCACCATGTTCCACTGGCGTGGAGCAGAAGCGCCTCGTCACCCAATCGTTATCGTTGATATTGATGAGCCCAGTCTGGCAACATTAGGTCAATGGCCCTGGCCACGTAATACTGTTGCAGAATTAATTAAAAAGATCCAACAACAAGGGGCTAAAGTCATTGGTCTCGATATCATGTTTATCGAATCAGACAGGACCTCACCTATCCATTTTTTAAAAACCTATCCACAACTTGCTGACTCATTCTCGTCCTTATCGGGCAGTTTAGATCATGATCAACAGCTGGGTGATGTTTTAGCACAAAGTAATTCGGTGTTAGGTTATGCAATGATAAGCAAGGATGATGGTTTAAAAAACCCAGCAGACCTGCCCTTCCCCTCAGCAAATTTAAGCCTTACCACAGACAATGTCAGTTTTAATCAATTACAATTAATACCCGTTTATCGAGCTGCGACCAACCAGGTTTCCATTGCTCAGGCACTCAGCGAAGGCTTTCTCAATTTTTTTCCAGAATCCTCAGGAACTGTGCACAAAGTCCCCTTATTACTGGCTCTTAATGAAACCCCATATCCCTCTATGGCACTTGAAGTTGCTAGAATAGCCATGAATGAACCCACCTTAAAAATCCATCCTGCCGAGACAGAAAATGATGGAAAAAGAGGATTAATTGGCTTATCAATCGGCAACAATTTCATCCCTACCGATGATCAAGGACAAATGACGATCAACTTTCGAGGTCCCTGGCGTAGCTTTGAATACATATCAGCAGTAGAATTATTAAACGACAAACAATTTCCCCAGATAAATCAAGCTATTGTCTTGCTGGGAACATCAGCTATCGGATTACTCGACCTACAAACAACCCCATTTTCACGGATGTCCCCGGGAGTAGAGATTCACGCCAATATTATTGATAATATTTTGGCGGCAGACCCAATGAGGCATGATGTTTTAACAGAAATAGGTATAACGATTACTTTACTTATAGTCGGCGGTTTATCACTTACTTTGATACTCGCTAGAACAAGTCCCTTGTTCGGCGCAATGGCAGCACTATTGATGGTATTATCCACAATAGCTGGAAACTACCTGTTTTTATTTAAAAATGCCAGTATTGTTGGTATCACCTATCCCTTACTGACCATTGTCCTAATTTGCCTGGTAGTGACTTTAAGTAACTATTTCTTAGTCGAACGACAAAAACAATTTATTCAGGGGGCATTCCGTCATTATCTGGCCCCCAAAGTCGTCGAGCAATTACTGCAACATCCTGACCACCTCTCTCTATCAGGGCAAGAAAAAGAATTAACAGTGATGTTCAGTGATATCCGAAACTTTACCAGCATTTCTGAAACCATGGACTCTGTTGCATTGGCTAATTTTATGAATCGTTACTTTACTGAAATGGGGGAAGTGATCATGCAAGGCCAAGGCATGATCGACAAATTTATCGGTGACGCCATCATGGCAATATGGGGCACGCCATTAGATGAACCTAAACATGCTTTGCAAGCCGTCAAAAGTGCTCTACAGATGCAGCTATTGACTGAACAATTGCGCCAACAATGGGTAAATGAGAACTTACCTGAAATATACATAGGTATTGGTTTAAATACGGGGCCTATGCGAGTTGGCAATTTTGGTAGTGAGCAGGTATTTAATTACACCGTGATTGGTGATCAGGTTAATCTGGCTTCACGGCTTGAGGGCTTAAATAAAATTTACGGCACAACCATACTCATTTCTGAGCGCACCAAAAACCTGGTTGCTGATGAAATACAATGCCGAGCGATTGATTTGGTAAGGGTAAAAGGAAAGCTTCAAGCGGTTGAAATCTTCGAACCCTTGTCTTTAGGAAAACAATCTAATCCAGATCTAGAACAGTGGCAACTGACCCTAAACCTTTATCGACAACAACGTTTTCTTGAGGCCAGAAATGAGTTAGAAAAACTCAATCAACAAACACCTCACCTACTCTATCAACTTTATCTACAGCGAGTGGAGCAATTCATACAGACACCTCCAGCGTCCGACTGGGATGGCTGCTTTGTTCATTCAACAAAATAATACAAAAGTGCCTTCACAGATATCAATCTATCCGTCTCAATCCCGATTTAATACGTTTACCCATTTCAGCTCTATATTCTTGTTCCGCTTCCAACCAATCAAAGCGATCTAAACCTGGTTTAGGCTCTCGTGCTATTGACTTATAATAAGCAGCATCAGATATCCATTTTTGTCTTTGCTTCAGTTTTGAAGATAGTTTACTAATCATAAGAGTCAATTCCCCACTACAATTTTTCAATTAATTGTTAACTCTAAGCCAATACTACCAACATTACAATAAGCAACTCAATCCGCGCTACAAGAAGGAGCAATACCCATCGTTAAACAAAAAGGTCTTGTTCATACCCAGGCCTAGAATATCAATATATTCGACATTTTTCAGGCTCCTCCAACCTGAATTGAACCCGTAGTTTCATTCCGAACAAGGCAAGTATCAAGACTTAATCTCATCATTGTTTAAAAACAGGGAAAACGGCTAATGCTGGTTGGGATAATGATTATTTACTCAATTTAAACCTAAAATGTTGGAATGTTAGATCTGACCCTATTTACTCGGTCGCATTCTCTTTGATAGATTCCCATCGGGCGTCTCTATC
>ENA-ORXI01003734-ORXI01003734.1-sediment-metagenome-genome-assembly--contig:-NODE-3734-length-10047-cov-3.218756_pt1 | contig 10047 bp, 7 predicted proteins | sample MGYA00237861_ERZ511468 | MGnify/ENA primary metagenome ERZ511468 (study PRJEB26299, sample SAMN06266213) | sediment metagenome | isolation source: Hudson Canyon methane seep mesocosm | place: USA:Hudson...
TTCATATTCATTTATTAGCATATCAAGTTTTATTGTTGGGTGAGAAATGTTACCTGGACTTTGCCATTGTTCGTAGGTGAAACTTCTGTAATTTCCAAAATTTCTTCCCATAAAAGTTCTTGTTAACGGTGTTCCTTTTGGTCTGTCCTTCTTTGATGGATGACCTGCACATATATTTCTTAAATCTCTAAGTTGATGCCATTTTTTTAATGATTTTGTATCTAGTTTTTGATTTGTAACTGATATAAATAGTTCAGATATTGCGTCTTGCTGAATAAAAATCGCTTGCATGATTCCCCAAAATTCTATGTACGAAAGTAAAGTGTTTTTATCAAAGTCTTTCTTTCTATGAGCCTTTAATCCTTCATACGTATCTTGAATTAAATACATACTTGTATAGTAACCTGAGTATCGTTCCTCATTTTCATCGGAAAAAAAGAAATTTTGGCATTTATGTGATGCCTGAAAATAATCGTATATTTTTGTTCTAAATTTTATTATGTTCATTTTTATTTCCACTTAACTATTTATTAATGAATACTATATACTAATAATTCATATGATATCAATTATATTATGAAATAGTAGATATAGTGCTTGAAAAATTATATATAAATAAAAGCTCAAACCAAAGAAAAATTTCCAGCCTTTGTTGAAGCTAAGTTTTTTGCATTTTAAAGCGTAACCCGATTTTAACTGTCTGAGTGTAAAAAAACTTGCTGGGAGCAAGTTTTAACGAGTTTTAAAATCAAGCTTCAAAATGGAAACAACTTAGGAAGTCGCAGACCTTCAACATCTCGGCGGGAAGAGTTTTTTTGCTTCATTTTTTTACGGTTAAAAAAAGAAGTGAATCAAATATGTATTCATTACCAAAGGCAATATCAACTTTGTCATGGCATTTTCATTATATTAGTAGTATCAATAATTTAAGTGATAAATTATAACCACACCAAACCTTTAAAGGGTTTAGATTTTAAACTCTCCAAACGACTCTCTAAATTACCAACATGCACTTCAAGTTTGTGTCCATCTGGATCTAATATATACAAAGAATCACCTTCACTCGTATTACTTTTCCATTGTGTAATATCTTCTTTGATTATTTTTTCTTTAAAAGCTAAAAAATCAGACTCATCCAAGCCAAATGCAATGTGTGTATAATCCAATTTTTTATCAGGTTCATCTAAAGAGAGACATAGCCACAATTCTCCCAAAGATATATAAGCACCATTTTCCCATTTAACATGCCCTTTAAAGCCAAGAATATGAGTATAAAAATTCAATGAAGTTTCGATATTACTTACTGCTAGTGTGATATGGTTTAAACCTTTAAGCATAATTTATCCTTACAAAGATTACTATTTATTATGGGAAACTATATACTAACACTTCTTATATTTTCATTATCAGGATATTAGGTTAAGTCTAAAAAAAGAAGGAAGTCAAAGAAACATGATTTACCAAAGGCAAAATTAATCTTGTCTTGGTGGTGAATTATCTAGAGTACTAGAAGTTAGGTATGAATCATAAAATATTTACCCATTACACTCCGTAACCTCAATAGTATTCCTATACTGCTTAGCTTGATACAGAGCGACATCTGCTTTTTGATAATACTCATCAGCCGTTGTATCTTTATGTGGTCTACAACTGTAGATACCAATAGATATGGTAACCATTTTGGATACCGTAGAGCGTTTATGTTCAAGATTACTGTGTATTAATGCAAGTTGCAATTCTTTTAACTTTTGATGTAGTTGTTGCGCAGTGGTATTTGGCATCAATATTGCAAACTCTTCTCCTCCAATTCTGTAGGCGTATTCTCCTGCACGTTTACACGTTTGGGCAATCAAAGAGCTTACTTTTTTCAGACAGACATCACCCCTTGGGTGTCCGTAGTAATCATTGTAATTCTTAAAATAATCAATATCTATTATTGCCAAACTCAAGGGTTGATTCTGCCTTGCATGACGTCTGCTTTCAATAATGAGGTTCTCTTTAAATTGAGTATGGTTTAATAAACCCGTTAAAGAATCTGTCTTTGAAAGTAATTTGGCTTTAATAACATATCCCTTAAGTTCGGTCAATGCCTTTTCCATATCTCCAATTTCATCTTTGTTGAACATTTTAATAGCAATATCTGTATTTCCCCGTGAGAGTTCCAAAATCTTTGAACGAAGTTTTGTGATTCTTTTAATCAGGTTTTTGTTAACCAAGAACCAAATTGAAAAAAATGAGATGATGAAACTGCCAATAATTATAAATATCAAATATTGATTGGCTCGGTATACGTCATTGCTGATTTTAATTTTCTGTTGTGCTAAAGAGTTTTGTATGAGTATCAAAATTGAATCTGATATTTCTTCAATCTGTTTTGCTGTCTGTATTTGTTGAGAAATCAAGGCGTCTGTGACATTTTCTAAACGCAAAACATCATAACGGATTTTAAACAGTGAGTTTTGACCTGCGTAAATATGTTTTACTTTAAAAAGCAAAGTATCTGCAAAGAGTTTATATTCAAATGATGATGAACCTGCTGTATACATTTTTTTAAATAAGGTAACAGAGTTCCGTTTTAACAAATTGAGTGTTTTGATATCACTTGTGAGAAATGCTTGTCTAAAATAACTCAATAACTGAGTGCTGTTTTTATAAAATTGAAAGGAATATTCTAATTCAGCCAATTGCTCGTGCGTTGGTGTACTTTTGGTTTTTTCTTCCCAAAAGGATTCCATCTCAACCAACAGAATTTTATTATTATAATTTATGACAACTTCTATGTCTTCAAGATGTTGCTGTTCAATTTTTTTAGCGTTTAACAGTAAATTGATTTGCTGTAATAATTGAGGCATATTGTGTAAATAATCTTGAATGGCCATTTTCTTTTTGAGTATCTTTTCTTTATTGATTACTTTTGATAGGATAATTTGATCTAAGAGCAGCTCCACTTTTTCCCATGATTTAATGAGTTCCTCAATTCTGGAATTATCAATTGCCTTTTTGTCAATATCGTTAATGGCATCAAAGTGCAGTTGAATCAGATGTGATTCAATTTGTGCTGTTAACTGTGCAACCTCTGAGGATTTACGCATAACAGGCAAAGAGTTATCAATTATGCCTTCATAAGAGTTGCTAACATTGCTTACAAAGTAATTGGCTGTAAAAAAACTCAACAGTGCCAAAACCATAATAAAAATAAATACAGTATTAAACTGGTTTTTAATTTTTAGTATATGCATCTAATGTCCAAATATGGCTAATTCGCCATGTTGATTTTGAGCTTCCCTTATTTCTTTGAGCAATTGTTTAATGCCTTCTTCTATTTCTAAATCTTTATTGGAAATTAAATAGGTATAGTGTGCAAGCAGAGGATAGATAGTTCCCATTGCTGTACTTGTGTAATGTCCGTATTTGCTTATGTGTTTGTTCCATGAAATATCTGCTTCATAGGTTGCTTTCAGCGAATAAAATTGAGGTGAATTCTGTGCTAATTTTGAGGATAATAGAAGGTTAACATCTTTACGCGTTGGATTTCCTCCTCCTTGGGCATACTCAGATTGTCCTTTTATTGATGTCATGAAACGTAAAAACCAAAAAGCTGCTTCTGGATTATTGCTGTCATAAGCCACTGCAAATGCATATGCTCCGTGATAAGGACGACCTCCTGGAGTTTGGGATATTGCAAATCTTTGTTCCAAATCGCCACTGTTTAATTGAGATGACACGGCCCACAAATTATTATAGGCAAATGGCCACATTGCAACATGCCCAGAAGCCAAAGCTTGTGCTGATTGTAAATAAGCAAAGTTTTTATCAGCAGGATAAGCGAATTGCATCAAGTTACGATAATACTCTGCTGTATTTTTTAAAAGTTTTAAATCAGATGGTATGCTAAAATTCACCAGTTTATTATCTTGATAGTTGGGTTTAAACCAAACACCCCCTGATGCCCATAAAATTGCCGACCATTCATCATTGATATGTGGTTTTTTGCCTGACATCAATGCAAGCCCATAAAAATCTTGGGATAATTTTTTCCCTTTTAATAATTCACCTCTTTTACGGGTGAAAAACTCTGCAATATCTTTTAGTTCGGATAATGTTTTTGGTGGTGATAATTTGTATCCATAACGAAGAAGAAATGCTTTTTGTTCAATGGGGTTATCAAATAAATCCAAACGGTAATGGTTGCCCATAACGTAAGTATTGTAAGGAATACTGTGTAATTGATTTTGGTAACTTAAAATTTCAAAAAGTGAGGGGTAAAATGAGTCCAAATAATCATTCCAGCCCGATTTTTTACGATCAAACTGTTTGGCTAACTCATTTAATGAAACGGTATATCCCTTCGCAGCCCACTCTTTTGCCCATCCAGCCTCCAAACTTAGAACATCAAAATCACCATTTGCGTTAACTAAACTTTTATCTTGTAAATTAAGCATGTCACTCAAAGAGACTTCTACAATATTAACGGGAACTTGGGTCAACTTGGTAAAACGTAGGGCAAGATTTTGTTTGAGATATTTTGTCCAATGACCTTTTTCTACAACAACGGTTATTGCTTGTTTATTTTTAATTTCAGGAATAACCACTTCTGCTGCAAAAGATATCGTAAGACCAGACAATGTTATAAAGATATAAACCAGGAGTTTTAAATAAATTGATTTCATAATATGCCTTTATAATTTATGTTTTAAAAGGCGCTTATCCTCTTCATCAAGCGTAATAATTCTACTTTTTAAGAAGAAACAGCCCCAACTGTTGTCCTTTGTATTTATTGATAAATTATTATATCACGAAACTATTAAGAATAAAAAGTGATAAAAAAGTGATTTGTTTTTTTAAGAAAGTATATTGATTTATTATGAAGTTTTTGTGATCTAATTTTTTAAATACTTGTCATAAATTCCTTGGAATTGACCCGTTTTTTTTATATGATTTAACCCTTCATTAAAATCATCCCGTATCTTTTTATCTCTGAAAATGGGTCGGTAATCCATGAGATTGAGTTTAACAAATTGATGTATACGTGTGGGTTTTGGTACAAACCCTTCCTCTCTTATCAGTTTGGATGTATTGTATTTGAATATGTTGATATCACTTAGAATAACATCTACTCTTTTTTTATGTAGTACAAGCACTTGCAGTTTTTGATTGTTTTGTTCAAAATAATTGTAGTCTGCTCGTACTGGCTTCAACCATTTTGGATATCTTTTTATTGCACCTTGAAAGGATGTAATAATTAACCCCTCTAAATCTTCGGGTTTGTCAATGGTTAGGTCGTTTTCTTCCAGTGTGATAAAGACATTATTATACCAAACAGCAGGGTCTGCATAGTGTCCGCCAAATTTAGTTAAATCCTCTCCTAAATCCGTCATCGCGGCATCGACTGTTTTATTTTTAAATACTAAAGGAACTTTTGCAAGTGGACAATAACTTGGTTTAAGTACGTGTCCTTTATATGCTAATGCGGCACCAATGACTTCCAGTTCAATACCCGAGTTTGTTTCTGGAAAAGTATATGGGGGTATTTTTTCGCCAAAAGACATTTTTACTTCAGCACTGTTTATTGGGATAATATTTGTTATTAAAAAAAGTAAAATAAAAACAGATTTTAGACAAGTCATTATAAATCCTATCATACAATTATCCACAATTATCCACAATTATGGATAATTGCATATATTAACTGCTTATTAAATATACATAAAGGTATTTTAACAAGCAGTTAATGTAAAATTATAATACTTATAACTTATCATAATCTAAATTTGAGTATCAAGTATAAACTCAATACTCATCTGTTTTATATCTACTTCTAATTGACAATACAGGGGTTGTATTTGCATTGTAAAACTACTCAAAAAATGATGATATATCCCCAACATCAGGAACACTGGAAGGTTCAGCATAAATAAAAGCACCAGTACATTGGTATTGACTGATATTTCGAAGTTTGACAGCTTTTGTTAATTGAGAAGAGGAGAGGTTATTTTTAATGCTGCTAAATGCATTGGCATACAAGTATGCAATTTCACCGTCAAGTTGACCAAACTTTCTTGACAATTCAACTATTTTATCCAAATTGTTTGTTTCACCCGCATATATTTTTCTAATTTCTGCGGCGATAGATTCTCTTACTTTAACCATATCCATAAGAAAGGGTTTTTGCAGTTCAATGAGATTGGTTATCTCTGATTTTTGATTATTATTGAGCAAGCTTAAGAATGTTGCACCACTGTCACCCGTTAGCGCAGTACTAATCCGATAGTTATCTCTTTTAACCGCTTTCATGGGTGCGGCTTTTGTCCAATATGCACCAAAATATGAAGCCGTTCGTTCGGGTGTGAAATAAGTGTCTTTTTTGATGTCACCCACATACCATGAGAGTAATTCACTGGCATAGGTCATGAGTGCCACATGTACTTCATGGTTAAATTCTCGTTTGATTAACTGGTCTTCTCTTTTTGGCCATGAATTAAATGACATGGTTTTAAATTTGTTCAGGTACGTTTTTTGCCGTGGTGAAAGAGAGTTTACAATTTTTGCAAAACCTATGGCTCTCTCGTAACTGAGTTCTCCATCCAGTGCATAAAGTTTCCCTGATTGTTGGATGATTTGTGTTTTATTGAGTTTGGTTCCATTTTGTGTTAATTGATTTTTGGCAAATTTATCAAATGATATCAAGAGTGGAAATCGCATCAATGCAAATTGTTTGATTTTTTCTTGTTGTTTTTTTGCCAGTTCAATCAAAATTTGTTTTTGTTCTGTTGAGAGAATATAGAGCAAATTATTTGCCACTGTTGGCACAAAATTTTGTTCATGTCCTTCTGCTCCTCCCACAACATCTCTTAAATATTGAAATCCAAAATATGAAGCGTGTTTTCCAGGTGGCAAAAAAGAGATGTCGCAAAGATTGGAACTCATAAAAGAGAGTGCTGCAAATGAGATGGTGTGCAGTTGGGCATTATCTGAAGTCGCTTGTTCGATACTGTATTTTTCAGAGGGTTTTTTGCTTTTTTGTTTTGCATCTTGTCTTTGCGGTTTTGGGTTTGCGTCTGTTCTTCTGTCTTCTCTTGATTGGGCTCTGGCTTGGGGGCTTTTACCTCTATTGGGCCTGCATGAATAATATTGGTTATCAGGAGTATATGCACATGTTCCTATTTCTTTGCCTTTTGGACTCTCAAAAGAGCATGCAGCATCTTCAGGCTTGCTGGCACAGGCTTTTTGTGACTCTGGTGGTGGAACTCTTGTATTGGCTTGAGAAAATGATATTAAAGTTATTCCTAGAATAATAAGTGTTTTTTTCATTTTAGTTTCTCTCTTTATGTATCTCTTTATCTATTCCTTTGTCCATCTCTTTGTCTTTTTCTTTAGCTCTTTGAGCAGTTTGCTTTTTTTGATTTATTTTATCCAACAAAGAAGAAGTGAAAATACTGCCTGGAATGGCATAAAAAGCAATGCCTAAGAAACTCACAAAGGTGGTTAAAAACCTACCTGCAGCCGTTATTGGATACATGTCTCCATAACCAACGGTTGTAAAGGTTGTCACAGACCACCATAGTGTTGTTAACATACTTGAAAACACTTCGGGTTGGGCATCTTTTTCTACGTAATAAACAAGGGGTGTGAGTGTTAACAATAATACCAATAGTGCAATAACAATAAAAATAAATTCTTCTTTTTTCTCTGATAGAATTTCACTGATGATGGAGTCAAATTCAGTGAACTTTGCCAGCCTGAAGAGTTTAAAAATCCGAATGATTCTTAAGGCTCTTAAAAATCCCAGATCAATATTAAAAAACGATAAATAAAAAGGAAGTATGACGATTAAATCAATAATCATAAAAGGTTTTGTAGCATATTTTAATCTACTGGTATTATTTCTGGCAGATACACTATAAAGCCTTAAAATATATTCAATGGTAAACAGTGAAATATTTATGTTGTTTATGAAGTTGAAAATATGCAAGTATTGGAAGAGAGATTTTTCGGTTTCCAAAAACATAACAAAGATGCTGATAAAGATATTGACAAAAATAATTGTTTGAATCAATTTCCCGTATTTATGTTTTACAGGTTCTTCAAATATAGTATATAACTCTTTTTTTAAATTCACAAAATAACCTTCAATCGTAATATAAATAATAAATTTTGAACAGACTATATTATCTTAATTATGCTTTTATTGTTTGATAGTTCTATTTTGAATTTAAACAGAGGTTATTTGAGATATTTATCGTAGATAGCTTTGTATTGACCCGTTTTTTTGATATGTTTCAATCCTTCATTAAAATCATCTCGAATCTTTTTGTCTCTAAAAATAGGTCGATAATCCATAAGATTTAATATTACAAAGGGATGTTCTTGTATTGGTTTTGGATTAAAATCTTTCTCTTTTTTAAGTAAAGCAGTATAGTACTGAAATATTTTTCGATCGCTAAGAATCACGTCAACTCTTTTTTTGTCTAAAGCCAGTACTTGCAGTTTTTGATTGTTTTGTTCATAATAGTTTCCCTTAACCTTTACAAGCCCTAACCATTTTGGATATCTCTTTATTGCTCCTTGAAAGGATATAACGGTTAAATTTTTTAAGTCTTCAGGCTTTTTAATGCTTAAGTTTTTCTCTTTGAGTGTGATAAGTATATTGTCATACCAAACGGCTGGATTTCCATAATGTCCTTCAAATTTAGTCAAATCCTCTCCCAAATCAGTCATTGCAGCATCCACCAACTTGTGTTTAAACATAAGAGGAACACGAGCAAGTGGGAAGTATTGAGGGGTTAATGTATGACCTTTATGTGCAAGTGCTGCACCTATAACTTCCAATTCGATTCCTGTATTTGTTTCCGGAAAACTATAAGGAGGTATTTTTTCTCCAAATGACATGATGATGTCATCTGCATGAGGGAAAATTATACTTGCTGATAAAATTAAGATTAAAACAACTGATTTTAAGAATTTCATCATATATTCCTTATAGGCATGAATGTAAATTCAACTTATTAAATTATAACTATAAACGTATTGGTTATATATAAATTTTTTCATTTAATAAACACAAGAATATTGTTATGGGAATCTAAAATCCAGTCAAAAGACTAGATTTTAGTGATGGGGTTTTTAAGAATGACGGGTACAAAAAACAGTGATACGATATAAGACGTCAAAGTTCCCCCAATGAGTGCGACTCCAAGTCCTCCAAACACCGCATCCGTTGCAAGAAGTGAACTTGCAAATACCATGGTGAGAACAGTAAGTAAAATGGGTTTAGCCCTAGTTGCCGTGGCAATTGCAATGGCTCTGTTTGAACTCACCCCTTTCTCATCCATAAGCTGTTTAGAAAAATCAATAATAAGGGTTGAATTTCTTGAGTTTATTCCAATAAGTCCAATGAACCCAATCAAAGAGGTTGCTGTGAGATAAAAAGTATCTGCAGTGAATAAATCCATGATGTAATGTGCAAAAATAACACCGATGATTGAAACAAAACTTGAGAGTACAATTCCTCCTGAGATGGAGAAATTTTTATAGTACATGACCATCAAAAAGTATATTAAAACCAATGCCCCAATGAAAGCACCTCCTAGGTCAATAAACGTGTCGATGGTCACTTTGAGTTCTCCATCCCAAATAAGCTTGAATTTTTCTCCTGTTTTTTTATCCTTAAATTCTAAGTTTAACATGTCAGAGGTTTTGACATCATATTTATTGTTGAATTCATTTTTCATTTGAGTTCGTGCATCTAAAAGTGGGTAAATTTGGCTGTCGTTATCTGTTTCAGCAATGACGTTGATGACAGGATTTAAGTTTTTTGACGTGAGAGTGGGTTCTTGTAAAACTTCTTTTATAGAAATAAAAACACTCAATGGAATCATCATTCCTTTTTTATTCATCAGTTTTAGATTTGAGAGTTTATTTTGAATGTCTTTTTTTGTTTTTGCTTTGAACAGTCTGCTCTCATCAAGTCTTAGGAAAATTGGTATTTGATTTTCTGCATCTTTTTCATTAACTATTCCTATGCTCATACCTTCAAAAGCCAGATAA
>ENA-ORXI01003737-ORXI01003737.1-sediment-metagenome-genome-assembly--contig:-NODE-3737-length-10045-cov-5.970104_pt1 | contig 10045 bp, 8 predicted proteins | sample MGYA00237861_ERZ511468 | MGnify/ENA primary metagenome ERZ511468 (study PRJEB26299, sample SAMN06266213) | sediment metagenome | isolation source: Hudson Canyon methane seep mesocosm | place: USA:Hudson...
AACAAAAAAAAAAAACTCATTTTAGAATGGAAAAAAATTAGAGGTAATTATTTTAATCGTTATAACGAAGATAAAAATAAATTTAAAAAAGCTTATGGAGCACACCCTCTTTATCCTTCCGTGATAAAACATTTTGATAAAAGTTTTATGGAAGTTAATCAAATTGCAGAATCTGAAATAGATATTTTATTAGCAACCACAAATTTAAATTAAACACATATGAATAATTATAAATTTATCATAAAAGGAATTGTGCAAAAAGTTTACTATAGAAAAACTATATGTGATAATGCAAAAAAACGTAATTTTAAAGGATATGTGAAGAATTTAACAAATGGTGATGTTGAAGCTGCTATTACTTGTACAGATCAAGAGTTAGCGATATTTATACAAATATTACAAAAAGGTTCTATTAAAAGTAAAGTTACTAAAATAATACAGTCTAAAACTAATACTACATTTAGCAACGCTTTTAGTGTAATATATTAAAGCATCTTACACATTAAGAATAATACTAAATTCTTTCCCCTTATACTTTAAGAGTATAGATTTTTGTAGATTCCGTTTTACCTTTCAATTCTATTTGATCAATATACTCCAAATTAAACTGATCTTTTATCATTAAATAAACTTCTTCACTCACCATGATATTTGTCCCATAACTTTTATTAATACCTTCAAGTCTAGCTGCAACATTTACTGTATCACCCATAATTGTATAGTTCATACGATTGGGTGAGCCTATATTTCCAACTAATGTTTTCCCAAAATGTACACCTATTCTAGTTTTTAGTTCTGCTTTTCCTTCTTTTTTCCATTTATTGTTTAATTCTGTAAGTTTTTCTTGCATAGCTAGTGCACACTGAGCTGCTTTTATAATAGGCTCTTCTATATCTACTGGTGCACCCCAAAATCCCATAATTGCATCACCTATATATTTATCAATTGTACCGTTATATTTAGATATTACTTTTTCCATCTCATCAAAGTATATTGAAAGATGATGAGTAAGTTCAAGAGGAGTTAACGTTTCACTTATTGTCGTAAAGCCTTCAATATCGGTAAACATAATTGCTAGATTTTTTTCATCTCCACCTATTTTCGCTTCTTGATTTGTATCTATTAATATTTTTACAAGATCAGATGGCATATATTTTTTAAAAGCTCTTATACCATGTTGTAAAGATATCAGTGATTTTTGTGCTTGATATATCTCTTTTATTTTTGAATCATTTGTAAGTTCTTTATCTGTTTTTAGATTTCTTAAATCGTTGATATCATCTGCAAATTGGGCAATTGGTCGAGATATCATTTTAGACATTTGAAAGGAAAGAAATACAAACACTGATAAAAATAGCAGTGATATTACTATAGTTATCAGTAACATCTCTTTTGTTCTACCTAAAACTATATCTTCGGGAATAGTTACTAATACTCCTAGTTTATTATTACTATCAAGCTCTAAACTCGAAATTTCAAATATTGAACTATCTCCTTTATTTCTAACTATACCTTTGAAATCACCTGATTGATAGTTGTTTTTTAGTTTAAAATATTCAAAATCATTTTTATTTATGGTCTCATTTTTTAAGAAGTGATTATTAAGTTTATCCTTAGAAGAGGTGATAAGATTATAGTTTTTATCAAATAAATATATCTCTCCTTTAATACTTTTGGCTTGTTTTTTTATAAACTCTTGTAATGTATTAAGAGTAATATCCACAGCACTAACAGCTAGTTTATTTCCATACTTATCTAAACTTCCATAGGATATTGTAATACCAAGTTTTTTTGTAGAAGAAAATATATAAGGTTTGGAAATATGAATTCTTTTTTCATTTGTATTTAAATACCATGGTCTTACTATTGGATCATATGTTGCTAGTGAAGATTTATATCCAAGAGTTATATCATTTTTATCTTTGTATTCATAAAAGTCTACTTTTTTTCCATTAACATTTTCAATTTTTCGAATAGCCAGTTTAGGATCACGCCTAACTTGAAAAAAGTTACTATTCCTATCAGCTAAAAATACACTTGCAATATGCTTTTCGGAAAGTAAAAGTTCCCACATCACCTCTCTATTTAAGCCCTCAATATCATATATGTTATACGTTTTATTATTGTTTCCAAGTATTTTTAAACTTGTATTTGATTTACTAAGATAGTATTTCGTTTTCTCAATTATACTTTGTGCGGCTTGGTTTATAATTTTATCAGAGAGTTCATATGAATTTTTTAAACTATTGTTGTAATTAACCAATATAACAATAGCTGCAAATGTAACTATCAACGATATAAACGTTACACTTATTCTTACTCTAATAGGACTATTATTCATAAGTAACACCCTTTAAAGAAAGTTGAGATAAAAACATTTTCCAATATTTTTTATATAACGCCTCTTCTTTTCCAATAACAACGCGTTTCAAATCTTTTTTCTCTTTTTGTGATGGATAAATTACACTATTGTATTTTAAATTTTTGTTAGGAATAGCGTACCCTATCTCTTTAAAATTTTGAAGAGCTTTGTCTTTTGAGATAATAAAATCGATAAATTCATATGCCTCTTTTTTATTTAAAGAGTTTGATGAAATAGCAATTGTATCTACCCATAAAAGTGCGCCCTCATTTGGATATATATATTGATATTTTTTATTTTTGATAATATTTGAAATATCTCCATTGTAAACAATTGCAGCATATCCATTTTCATTTATAAAATCTATTGCTAATTTTTCACTATTTGAATAAAAACCTTTTATATTTGGAATAAGTTCCAATAGTTTTAAGTATGCTTTTTTAATATCATCTTTATTTTGAGTATTTATATCTATGTTTAAAGAATTTAATGAAATCGCAAACATATCAGACATATCATTTAAAATAAAAAGTTTATTTTGTAAATTTTTGTCCCACAAATTTTTAAAACTATTCAGTGTAATTTTCTCTTTATTAAATATAATAGATGTTGTTCCCCAAGTATATGGGATAGAATAGTTTTTAAATTTTTCATGTAAATAAAAAGTATCAATTTGATTATAGTTTTTTAGCTTTTCTATTTTTATTGTACTTAATAGGTTTTGTTCTATCATTTTAGATAGATAACTAGAAGATGGAAATATCACATCAAATTTTTCTTTTGTTTTTAATTGATCTATTAACTCTTCATTGTTATTATAAATCAAATAATCTATTGATATACCTGTTGTAGAGGTAAATTCTTTAAGAATATCTACATCTATATACTCTGGCCAATTAAGTATTTTTAAATCTTTATTAGCGAACAAGATACTACTTAACATTAAAAATAAAAAAATTATTCTTTTCAAAATCTACCCTACTTTTTATATATTTTAAATTAGAATGTATATTATTTTGACTCTAATTTCTGTAACATTTTCTTTCCATTTTTTAGATGACAAATTATAATTTTCAACTCTTCTTGTAATTCATTTTTATCTTTTTTAGATGACTTCTTTTTCAGTTCTTTTTGTACAGTATTTTTTTTACTATTTAGCTTTTTTAAAAGATTTTTTATAGATTTTTTTTTACTCTCTTTTTCAGAATTATCTAAACCTAAGGTCTCTTTAACACTTTCGAAAAACTTTTTAAAACCCATTATTTATCCTTTGATTTTAATATAGAATCGATATCTTCTTCACTAATTTTCATATCTACATTTATACTACTACTGTTACTATTTCTATCTGTAAATGTTACTGTTGCCATCTCTATAAGATTTTTACTTATATCATGAGCATAGGAGCTATCATTCATAAGTGATGTAGCCATCTCATTTGTTATCAAACTTTTTCTAATTAAATTATCCAGTGTACCATTTGCAACTATATCATATTTTTTTGTATGTATTCGGGCTTTTGATAATAACAATATAATAACATCTTCTTCATCTGTGTTGGCTATAATATTAATATTACGTAATAATTCTGCCAAATCTTTTCTAATAGTATCATATTCTTTTTTTATATGTTTATTATCATTTTTTGCATATTTTACTAAATTTTTCTGGAGATGTTTTGTATCTTTTACTGCTTGAACAATATCTCTATTTGCTAATTTTAATTGATATAAAACTTCAATATCTTCTGGTGACATAATTGATTGTGCTTTTGTAGAAAAATCAATAATCTCGCCATAGATTCCTTTTATTTTATAATTATAAAGTTCATCTATATTTACAGTTTTATTACTATAATGATCTCTTATTACCTCATCTAAAGGCATTGATGAAACAATATTTGTCTTTTTTAAATTTAATCCATGTGTAATAATTTCAAATGAGTTTTCATATAAATGTTTCGTTTCTCTAATAATCGCAGCCATAGCGGTAGAGGGTAATTCTAGTACTGAATCATTTAAATACTTAACACCATCATAATTATCTAATTTAGAGCCTTGTTTTTTAACAGTATCTTTTAATGAGGATTCAAGAAATACGACAAGTTTATTAATAAAAGGAACCATAACAACTACACCAATAACATTAAAAATAGTATGAAAAACAGCAAGTTTTAATGTATAATCATCCGAAGCAATACCAACATATCCACTTACAAATTCAACACTAAACATAATTTGATGCATAAAAATTATTGCTATTAAACCAGTTACAACATTAAAAATAAGATGAGCACCGGCAAGTCTTTTTCCTACAATATTTGAACTCATTGCTCCAATAATTGCTGTGATTGTTGTACCAACATTTGCTCCAATTGCAAGTGCTAAAGCATTTTCATAAGATATTTGTCCCACAGATAAAGCGGTAATAATAAGCACAAGTGTAGCATGAGAAGATTGCATAACTACCGTTGCAAAAACACCTATACCCGTAAATATAAAAAGATATTTTAATCCAGTCCCACCAAAAGAAGCTAAATCAAGTGTATTTTTAAAAGCTTCAAATCCATCTTTCATAAAATGAATTCCTAAAAATAAGAACCCAAGACCAGCTAAGATATAGCCTATCCCTTTTAATGATTTTGTTTTTTGAAAAATTAATATTATTCCAAAAACTAACATAGGCATCGCATATGCAGATATCTTTACTTTAAGTCCAAATCCAGCAACTAACCAAGCACCTGTAGTTGTTCCAATATTTGCCCCAAATACTATTCCTATACCCTGAGCTAATCCAATTAAACCAGCACCTAAGAATGAAATAGTTAAAACCGAAACAAGTGAACTGGATTGCATAACAGTAGTAGCTAATATACCAAAACTAATACTTTTATAAAGTTTATCTGTAGATTTTCTTAAAATATTTTCAAGCGTCCCACCTGAAAAAGCTTTAAAGCCTTCTTCTAGTGATAACATACCAAATAAAAAGATTGAAACACCTGCTGCTATTACTTTAAAATCAGGACTAACCCAGAATCCATACCCTAAAATTATTAATATAGTTGGTAATAAGATTTTTCTTAACACTTGAATAGTACTCCTAAATCATTAGTGTTCTTATTTTAGCACAATATATTAGAATTAATTATTTTATTTATTTTTACTAATAAACTTTTCTAATCCAAAATTGTTTATAGGAATGTTTTTTGTAAATTTTACAATATCATTATCAATAGGCATTCCACCAATTTTAGTTTGCATCAATTCTATACATAAAAATTCATTTTTTAAAGAGAATTTTGCATAGTTATAATAAACAGCAGCTTCTATATTGATTTGATTAAAGTTTATAGTTTCAACTCGTAGAGATGTATAATCAAGACGTCCTTTTCCTTCTATCAAAGTAAAAATAAAATAAGGTAAAATATTTATATTATCCATACATTCTTGTAAATCTATATCTTGAATGACTTTCTTAAAATAGTTATAGTTCATTTCTCCAATACCTTTTAATACTTCATCATTGATATAATTAAATATATATTGCGCATTCTCTTTTATAAAAATTTGAGTTTCTTTCATCAATTCTCCTTATATAAACTCATTATACTCAAACACACTCAATCCAAGATGATATAAGCACAAATTTGATAAAATGCAACTCTTATAAAAGTTTCAAAATCAAAAGGTTTATAATAATGAATGAGAACAAAGATTTTCTACGTACAATAGTTAATGAGGACTTAAAGTCTGGCAAATATAAAGAGGTGATTACACGATTTCCTCCTGAACCTAATGGTTTTCCACACATTGGACATGCTAAATCTATTTGTATAAATTTTGGTATTGCACGTGATTTTAATGGACACTGTAACCTAAGAATGGATGATACTAATCCAACTAAAGAAGATACTAAATACGTTGAAGCTTTAAAAGATGCTGTAGAGTGGCTCGGATTTGACTGGGGTCAAAATGTACGTTTTACTTCTGATTATTTTCACAAAATTTATGATTATGCAATTACACTTATCAAAATGAATAAAGCATATGTAGATAGTGTAGATGAAGAAGAGATGAGAGAGTTACGAGGAACAGTAACCCAAGCTGGAAAACGAAGTAAGTACGCAGACCGTACTATAGAAGAAAATCTAGAACTTTTTGAAAAAATGAAAAATGGTGAGTTTAAAGATGGTGAGCATGTTTTAAGAGCAAAAATCGATATGAGTGCAGCTAATATGAAAATGAGAGATCCCCTTTTATATCGAATCAGACACGCACATCATTTTAGATCAGCAAATGAATGGTCTATTTATCCTATGTATGATTTTGCACATTGTTTATCTGATTATATTGAAGGTGTTTCACACTCTATTTGTACTTTAGAGTTTGAAAACAATCGTGATATTTATAACTGGGTACTTGATACTCTTGGACTTGAACTTCCACGACCTTTCCAACACGAGTTTGCACGACTAGGGATTAACTATACAGTTATGAGTAAAAGAAAACTATTAGAACTTGTAGAAGAAAAGAAGGTGAGTGGTTGGGATGACCCAAGGCTTCCTACAATTGCTGGTTACAAAAGAAGAGGATATACAAAAGAGTCTATTTTAAATTTCTGTGATCAAATAGGTATTGCAAAAGCAAACTCAATGGTTGACGTTGCACAACTTGAATTTTGTATTAAAGATGATTTAAATACAAAAGTACCACGTGTTTTATGTGTACTTGATCCGTTAAAAGTAACTATAGAAAACTATGAAGGTACTGAAAATATTGATGCTCCATATTATCCACACGATGTACCTAAAGTTGGTTCTAGAAATGTACCTTTTTCCAAAGAACTATACATAGAAAGAGATGATTTTGAAGAAAATCCTCCAAAAGGTTTTTTCAGATTAACACCTGAACAACCAGTACGTTTAAGACATGGATTTATTATCGAATGTAAAGAAGTGGTTAAAGATGAAAATGGAAACATCACTGAAATAAAAGCTCTATATCACAGTAATTCTAAAAGTGGTTCAGATACTAGTGGTATCAAAGTAAAAAGTGCTATTCAATGGGTAAGTGCAAAAGAAGCAAAAACTGTCGAGGTACGACTATATGATAGACTATACTCGAGTGAAGCTCCAGAGGGAATCGAAGATTTAAATCCAAACTCTTTGTCTGTTATCAAAAATGCATTAATAGAACCAGCTGTTATAAATGATAGTCCTGATGAGAGATTCCAGTTCGAGCGACAAGGATACTTTTATGCTGATCCAGTTGATTATACAAATGAAAAACCTGTATTTAATAAAATAGTAGGACTAAAAGATTCTTGGGGTAAAAAAACAACAGATAAACCAAAAGCCAAAGTAGAATCTAAGAAACAGCAGAATAAAGTACAAGTAGTTGGTGAGGTGGATGCTATGAGTAATGAGCAACAAGCACTATTTGATAAGTATACAACTGAATTAAAATTAAATAGCGAAGTTGCAAATATTTTAGCTCGTGATGAACAACTATCTTCATTTTATGAAGAGGTTTTACTTGAACTAAATAGCCCAGTTGCATTAGCAAATATAGTTGCAAATGATGTTGCTAAAGAGTTAAAAGATAAAGAGACAAATGAGCTAAAATTTACAGCAGTACAAATAGCTCAACTTGTAAAAATAGTAGATGATGGTACGATTTCAAGTAAAATAGCAAAACAAGTATTTGAAGAAATGATAAAATCGGGAACTAATCCAACAAAAATAGTTGAAGATAAAGGACTAGTACAGATATCTGACCCAGCAGTTATCTCACCTATTATCGATGAAATTATTGCTAAAAATCCAGACAATGTTGAAAAATTTAAAGCAGGTAATAATAAACTATTAGGTTTCTTCGTAGGTCAAGTTTTAAAAAATACTGGTGGAAAAGCAAATCCTCAAGTTGTAAATCAACTTGTAGCAGAGGCGTTAAAATAACTAATACTCATTAATGAAAAAAGGCTAGTAAAAAACTAGCCTTTTTTATTTCTATTTAAAGTTTCATATTAAGATTAAAAGCTTGAGCTTATAAAGCCTATAGCAAGAAATGAAACCACAACTAACACAATTAAGTTTTTTAAAAATGACATATTTAATCCTTTGAAATTAATCTTTTATTTTTTAATTGTCAAATTGTATATGATTATTGTCAAGTTTAAAACGTAATATTTCTTTACATTTTATTGACAAATGTCTGAATATTATATGAGGCATTGTATTTATTGGTTAAAATTAGATTTTAAAAAAGTGGTGGCGCGAGACAGAATCGAACTGTCGACACATAGATTTTCAGTCTATTGCTCTACCGACTGAGCTATCGAGCCACTATTTAGTGGTGGGGAGAGAAGGACTCGAACCTTCGAAGCCGTAGGCGACGGATTTACAATCCGTTGGATTTGACCACTCTCCAACCTCCCCGGTTGAATAACTATTTAACATTAATAAATGGATGGGGTACCAGGATTCGAACCTGGGAATGCTAGCACCAAAAGCTAGTGCCTTACCGCTTGGCGATACCCCAATCTTTTAACTTATACACTTGATAAGTTGGATGAAATAATAACGTTTTATTCTTAAAGTAAACTAATATTTTCTCAAAATCTAGAAGAAAAATCAAAAAAAAATATTTTTCTTAATTTATCTTCAAATTTCTAGTAAAAAGCTTGATTAAACGTAAAAAGCTGATTTGGGTGGGAATTCTTTAAATGCTTCTTTAAGTGCAGATGCAATTGCATTTTTATATTTAACATTATGCATAGGTGTTGGAAATTGTAATAAATATATTGAACCTTCATAAGATTTTTCTTTTTTATATACAAATACGATTTGTTTGCCTAATTTAACTGTTGTATCATAAATTACTTGTGCATATTCATGAATATTTGGGAACTCTTTTTTATTTAATTTCTCACCCCATGAAAATAGTACAAACTTTCCACTTGGAATAAAATTTACTGGATCAAAGTACATTAAATCTCTATCAAATTCAGTATTTTGAGAAGAATTATATTTTTCTAAGTCATTATTAAATTTATCTAATAGAGTTGCTGAATCAATATGTTTTTCATTTAAATTAAATAAGTTTTTAATCTCAACGATTTTTCCTACACACGATTTTTGCATTGCTTGTTTATAAACTGTTATGTGATTTTCTGCTTTTAGTTCAATCATTTGATCAAAAGTATCAAAATCTTGATCTAGTAAAAATTTAGTAGAATCAAAACCCATTGGAGTTACAACTGGATTATACATATATATAGTTCCAATAATATTCTTTTTTCTATCTTTTCCTGATTTTATTTTTTGTTTAAAATCTTTTATGCTTAAGTCTTCTTCATCTTGTGCATTGAAGTACATGTAAGATGATGTAACAAAAACTTCTTCGTATTTTGTTTGTAGTTCACCAAAATATTGCATTGTTAACCTTTTTATATTCTTTTATTTTTTGCATTTTAGCCAAATTTTTTAATAAGATAGCTTAGCTTTGCATTTATGTATATATAATTAAAATAAAGATATAAATTAGTATTAATTTTTAGGAGTATTTTTTGCTAAAGTTTTTTTTAAATGAAATAAATAATTATATATTTATAATTGCAGGTTCTTTTTGTATTGCCCTTGGTGTTGTGGGGTTTTTATTACCTAATTCTATTACAACAGGTGGA
>ENA-ORXI01003738-ORXI01003738.1-sediment-metagenome-genome-assembly--contig:-NODE-3738-length-10045-cov-2.999097_pt1 | contig 10045 bp, 8 predicted proteins | sample MGYA00237861_ERZ511468 | MGnify/ENA primary metagenome ERZ511468 (study PRJEB26299, sample SAMN06266213) | sediment metagenome | isolation source: Hudson Canyon methane seep mesocosm | place: USA:Hudson...
CATAAATATTGTTATGCTAAGTACAATGTAGGTCGTACTTCAGTGCGACAATTGTCGGAATAAATTCCAACCTACACTCGACAAATGTCGATACTCGCTACTCTTTACTCGCTTCTTCTTTGACTATAGCTACATTCAACTCAGCTAACTGAGCAGGGTTCGCATTACCTGGAGCATTAGTTAACGGACAAGCGGCGGTGGTGGTTTTAGGGAAAGCCATAACATCACGAATTGAACTAGCACCTGTCATTAACATCACTAAACGATCAAGACCAAAGGCAAGACCTGCATGAGGTGGAGCACCATATTGCAGTGCTTCAAGTAAGAAGCCAAACTTCTCTTGCGCTTCTTCGTCATCAATACCTAAAATTCTAAAAGCGGCTGATTGCATATCCTGATTGTGAATACGTACTGAGCCACCACCTAATTCACAACCATTTAATACCATATCGTAAGCATCAGATAATGCGCCTAGAGGATCAGCTTCAAGCTGCTCAGGTGTTAAGTTTGTTGGAGCTGTAAACGGGTGATGAAGCGCATGCATGCGACCATCAATTTCCTCAAACATAGGAAAATCAACAACCCATAATGGTTTCCAATCACCTTCAAGTAACGCTAGATCGTCACCTAATTTCAAACGCAACGCGCCTAGTGATTCAGTCACTACGTTATAAGTGTCTGAGCCAAAGAATATAATATCACCCGTTTTAGCATTAGTGCGTTCAAGTAACGCTTTTGCGGCCTCTGCTGATAAGAATTTTAAAATAGGAGACTGCAAACCATCAAGCCCAGTGGCTAACGCAGCATCAATATCGTTAACTTTCATCCATGGCATACCTTTAGCGCCATAAATGCCAACAAACTTGGTAAGATCATCAATGCCTTTTCTTGAAAATTTAGCTGCGCCACCTGGCACACAAATTACCGCTACACGACCTTTTTCATCATTAGCTGGCCCTGAGAATACTTTAAATTCAACGTCTTTTAATATATCAGCAACATCAACTAATTCTAACGGGTTACGTAGGTCTGGCTTGTCTGAGCCGAAACGCGCCATTGCTTCAGAAAATGGCATACGTGGGAATTCACCTAAATCGACATCTAGCATTTCTTTGAAAAGTTCGCGGATCATAGTTTCAGTCACTTCCATGACTTGATCGCTAGACATAAACGAAGTTTCAATATCTATTTGAGTAAACTCTGGTTGTCTATCGGCACGTAAATCTTCATCACGAAAACATTTAACGATTTGATAATAACGCTCCATGCCTGACATCATCAGCAATTGTTTAAATAACTGTGGCGACTGTGGCAAGGCAAAAAACTTGCCATGATGAGTACGACTTGGGACTAAATAATCACGAGCACCTTCTGGTGTTGCTGCGGTTAACATCGGTGTTTCAATATCTAAAAAACCTAAGGCTTCTAGCGAGCTACGTACTTTTGACGTTACTTTGGCACGAAAGCGCATACGCTCAGTCATCTCAACGCGGCGCAAATCAAGATAACGGTATTTTAAACGTTGCTCTTCTGAGTTATTTTGGTTTGAATCAAGTGGCAAGGGTGCCGATTTATTTAAAATAGTAAGCTCTAAGCCTAATATTTCAATAGCCCCCGTTTTCATGTCTTTATTCACTTGACCTTCAGGACGAGCACGTACTTTACCCTTTAACTGAACACAAAATTCATTTCGCAAAGTGTTAGCAGTGGCAAGTACTTCAGGTAAATCAGGATCGTAAACAACTTGCACTAACCCTTCTCGATCACGAAGATCTAAAAAGATAACGGCACCTAAGTCACGACGACGGTTTACCCAGCCACAAAGAGTGACCTCTTGACCAATATGAGATTCATTAACCTCACCACAATAAAGACTACGCATAGTTTTTGCCTTGATAATAATATGAACTGCAGCTTGCCATTATTTATTGCAAGCCTATAAATGCCGCATATTATAAAGCAATGATTAGTAAAGTCACCCTAGCATAGCGTGATTATTTTCATTAACCTGAGATGACATCATATGGTAATTTTTCTCTGTTGTTTTTTCACCCAAAAAAGCAAAGTAATCAGGCATGAATTAGCAGTAGAAGTGACCCAGTTTGCAATTGTTTTTTTGCAAAACAAATTTGCCTATGTATGCCTCAAAGATTCATATTCAATATTTGCTTATATATGAAATAAATATCGGTTAAAATAAGGGAAAATATCGCAACAATGATAACCATGCACTCTTCTGATAACGATTTTACTAATACCGATTTGATATATTCAAATCCACAATCTCAAGTGAAAGACTTTACTTTTGACGCTCATGTCGTGGAAGTTTTCCCTGATATGATCACTCGCTCGGTGCCTGGGTATAATACTATTATTGATACCATTGGTCGTCTTAGCCAACGCTTTGTACAAAAAAACTCCACTGCATATGATTTAGGTTGTTCATTAGGCGCTGCAACTTTAGCCATGCGCAAAGGTATAAATAACAAGCAGTGTAAAATTATTGCTGTTGATAATTCATCTGCAATGGTTGAACGCTGCAAAATGCATATAAATGCTTTTAAAGGCGAGACTCCGGTAGAGGTTATTGAAGCAGATATTCAAGATATAAAAATTGAAAATGCTTCCATGGTTGTACTTAACTTTACTTTACAGTTTGTTGATAAATCTGAGCGCCAAGCCTTAATAAGTAATGTAGCAAGTGGTATCAATAGAGGAGGTGTTCTGATTATTTCAGAAAAGATATCTCATGCTGACTCAATAATTGATGAACACTTAATTGACCTACACCACGACTTTAAACGTACTAATGGTTATAGTGAACTAGAAGTAGCGCAAAAACGCACCGCACTAGAGAATGTAATGCGAACCGATTCTATAGAACAACATATAGAGCGTTTAACTAACGCAGGTTTTAGCCATGTTTCACCCTGGTTTCAATGCTTTAATTTTATTTCTTTTATCGCAATAAAATAGTTTTAAGTTTCGAACACCATTATCTTAAGCTCAAGTATATGAAGACAAATTTCTATGACAAGTTTCAGTAAGTTCTATCAACAAATTGCTACCAACCGTTTAAGCCACTGGTTAAATACCTTACCAGCACAACTTGACCATTGGCAAAATAACAATTTACATGGCGAATTTAAGCATTGGCAGAAAACTTTAGATGCATTGCCTAAAGCTCAAGATTCACAAGTAGATTTAACCAATAATGTTACCGTTGGCAGTAAAGGTGATTTCAATAATGGTGAAGAAAAGCGCTTAGAAAATTTGATGAAGAAATTTAAACCTTGGCGCAAAGGCCCTTACCATATTCATGGCTTACATATTGATACTGAGTGGCGTAGTGATTTTAAATGGGACAGGTTAGCTGAGCACATTGGCGATTTAACAAATAAATATGTATTAGATATTGGCTGTGGCAGTGGCTATCATTTATGGCGAATGCGTGGAGCAGGAGCAAAATTTGTTGTAGGGATCGACCCTACGCAACTTTTCTTAATGCAATTTAATGCTGTTCAACACTTCATTCAAGATAGAACTGTTAATTTATTGCCTCTGGGCGTAGAGCAGTTACCCGAACTAGAGTCTTTTGACACCGTTTTTGCTATGGGTGTTTTATATCATCGTCGCTCTCCTATAGATTTTCTTTATCAATTAAAAGCGCAATTAGTAAAAGATGGTGAATTAGTACTAGAAACCTTAATTGTAGATGGCGATGAAAATACCGTATTAGTGCCAGGTGAACGCTATGCTAAAATGCGCAATGTTTGGTTCTTGCCAAGCGCTAAAGCAATGTGTGCCTGGTTAGAACGTTGTGGTTTTAATAATATACGCGTGGTAAATACCGATATTACTGCACTAGATGAACAAAGAAAAACAGACTGGATAGATACAGAGTCATTATCTGACTTTTTAGATCCAAAAGATAATAGCAAAACTATCGAGGGTTACCCTGCTCCGCAACGAGCAATTTTTATTGCAAATAAATGATAATAATATTCAAACTTAACTATCATTCAAGATAGCTATCAATAATTTTTTGATAACTACCGTCAGCTACAATTTCATTAATACCTTGATCAAACTGTTGACATAATTCTTTATTTTTAAAACCTGCGGTATAAACTCTTGGCTTGAATAAAAAATGTATTTTATATTTTTTATTCAAGGTTTTATTACTTGAGTTTTCATGACGCTTATTAGCTAATAAATGTTTAAAAATATTTATATCCATCACCACTGCATCGACACGACCAGAAAATAGCAAAGCTATTTGGCTTTTTTGATCCGCTAATTCAGTATAGCTATTTAAATTCTTAAAAGTAGTACTATACTCCTCACCTATAAATCGAGTCGCATCTTGAAAAGCTGCTACTTTTAATTTAGCTAAATCGTCAATAGTGCTAATATTAAGCGCTGAATCTGCAAGGGTTACGGCTACATTTTGATAAATTATATAGGGCTTTGATAAACAAATACCCCTTTGTTTTTCATGTTCACTTAACGTAATAATCCCATCAAACCCTCGACTATGAAAAACATCTAAATGACGACTCAATGGTAAATAGGTAAAACGAACAAACATATCATTTTTTGAAAATGCAGCTTCTATGATTTCAATTTGCATTCCTTTATCTTCATTAGCAATCACAAAAGGTGGTTTTGATAAACCGGCAAGCATTTCAATATGCCTGTCTTTAGCCCAAAGCTCGTTAGATTGTAAAAGAATGAAAGCAATAAGGATAAAAGCAATTGTTTTAACTAAAAAATTCAAGAAAATGTACTCTATAAATAAAGACTGATTGCTACTATTAATCATTCGCTATAGTATCAATTTATAGAATGTTATTCATTATAAGTAAAGGGATACATAGCAAATGAGTGAAGTTTGGCTTGAGAGACGGTTAAAAAAAGTATCTAAAAGACAACATGACCACCGTGACCCTTTTCAACGAGACCGAGCTCGAATTCTACATTCCGCAGCTTTTAGACGCTTGCAATCAAAAACTCAAGTTATGGGTAGCGGGCAAAGTGACTTTTATCGCACTCGTTTAACGCATTCCCTTGAAGCTGCTCAAATTGGCTCTGGTATTACTGCACAACTTCGCTGTAAACACCCAAAATTATGCCAAGAGTTATTTCCTGTAACAGACAGTTTAATTGAGGCTATTTGCTTAGCCCACGACATTGGTCATCCTCCGTTTGGCCACGGTGGGGAAGTTGCTTTACATTATATGATGCGCGAGCATGGAGGATTTGAAGGTAACGGACAAACTTTTAGAATTGTTGCCCGTTTAGAACCCTTTAGCGAGCACCATGGCATGAACTTAAGTCGTAGAACGTTATTGGGTTTAATGAAATACCCACAGACACTAGAGCAGTTAACCAACTTAACTAATAATTCAAATATTGATAATTTCAGACAACTTAAAGCAAGCGAGTGGCACCCTCCCAAAGGTTTATATAATGATGATAAAGATATAATTAATTGGTTATTGAATCCCTTATCTCCAAAAGACCGAGAGTTATTTCAGCATGTTAATATTCAAAAAAAGGGGCATAATAAAACTCGATTCAAATCATTAGATTGTTCAATTATGGAGCTAGCTGATGACATTGCTTATGGTATTCATGACCTTGAAGATGCCATTGTGACGGGTGTAGTTAACCAACACGATTTCAACTCTCAAGTCATTAAAAAGCTAATTGAATTAGATGACTCATGGCTCTCACAGTACTGCCAATCATTAACAAGTAAACTATTTAGTGAGCAAAACTATTTACAAAAAGATGCCATTGGTGGCTTGGTCAACTATCTAATCACAGCGATTGAATTGACAGACTTAAACGAGCGCAATAGTGACGTTGTCTTTGAAGAGCCATTATTACGATATAATGCAACCTTACCTAAAGTCACCAAGCAAGTACTGCAAATATTCAAAGACTTTGTTTATAACTTTGTGATAAAGCAAACGAGTATTCAACGACTTGAATATAGAGGACAACAAATAGTTATGGAGCTATTTGAAGCATTATCTTCTGATCCATTAAGATTATTACCAAATAATAGCGCTAAACGTTGGCAACAATCCAAGGATAATGATGAAAATGCATATCGAGTTATTGCAGATTACATTGCGGGCATGACAGATGAATATGCAACAAAGTTATACCAAGCATTATTTTTGCCTAATGCCAATTCAAGCTATCATCTAAGTTAGAGGACTAACATGACGACACTAAAGCCCTATTGGTTTTTCCTATTGTTATTAACAGCCTGCAATAGTGGTAACAAAGAGCCTAGCAATCAAACTGACGCTAATTACACCAATACAGTTACTGTAAATACACAAAACAGCCTTCCTATTCCTAATAATCAAGTGGTTGATCATTATCAAATATTGTTAATGGGAAACAGTCATGTGAAAAGCCTTGATAGTATGATAAATATTCTTATTGAAGCTCGCTTTCCTGAAAAAGAAGTATCGTCATCTAGCGCTCAAGGTATTTATTATTTATCCGAGCGCATAGAAGATAAAGCATCGATAGATAAATTAACTAATACTCCTTGGACTCATGTTATTTTACAAGCACAGAAATACTCTAGCAGTGGCGCATTTACTTATCCAACTGATGCAGCGGTTTCATTAATTAGACTATCTAAAAGCCAAAATTCAACTCCTATAATGTTTCCTGAGCACCCTCGCTTTGACAATAAAACAGAAGGTATGAAAGTTCACCTTCTACATAAAAGTATTGCACAAGAAGAACCCGCTTGTGTAGCTCCTATAGGACTTGCCTGGGATCGAGCAATAGAACTATACCCAGATTTAAACTTACATCATGCAGATGGTAACCATGCCAATACCACAGGAAAATTATTAACCGCTTTAGTGTTCTACCAAATAATCACAGGAGAATCTGCCGATACTCTACCTTATATAGCAGCGATTGATGTTGATGAGTTAAATCAAAATATCTTAAGACAAGTTGCCTCATACAGCCTTGAGCAAAATCCGGCCTGTGACTTTTAATAAATCAAACTCATTCCCCAAAAAATTTACGTAAAAAACTATGCTAAAAATCTATGCAGGCAAAAATGCCTTGAAAACCATACAAGAACACGGTTTTAAACAAGAGCTTTTCACTAATTTTCTAGGAGCTAGCGGAGGCCCAAAATGGTTTTCGCTTTTCGGATTAGATAAATACTTATTTGGTGATTTTTTTAAAGGCCGTACTACAGAGCTAAACCTCATCGGCTCTAGCGCTGGCGCATTTCGTGCCGCTTGTTTCGCTCAAAATGATCCTGTTGCGGCTATTTCTCGTTTAGCCGACAAATATGCTCATACTGTATATTCTGACAAGCCTAGCGTTGCTGATATATCAAATTCTGCGGCTGACATGCTAACTCACCTATTTGGTAAAACAGGCATGGAAGAAATCATAAGCAATAATGTTTTTAAAGCTCACTTTATTGTCGCAAAAAGCAAGGGGTTAACAAGTTATGAAAACAAGTTGGTTCAAGGCACAGGTTTGCTTGGAAGTATGTTGCTCAACAAGATAGATCGTAAATTGTTAACTTTCCAATTTGATCGATATATTTACCGCCCATGTTCAAGTCAACTAAAAATCAATGATCCTTATAATTTCACTAGCTATTATCAAGATTTTACCAAAGAAAATATTGGCGCTGCTTTATTAGCTTCCGGCTCTATTCCATTGGTGATGTCTGGAATTAAAGACATTGCTAATTCTCCCAAAGGAACATACAGAGATGGTGGCATTATTGATTATCACTTTGACTTCTCCCTTAATAGTGGAAATAAACCAAAAGGGCTTACGCTTTACCCTCATTTTAGTGAGAAGCCTAAAGCGGGTTGGTTTGATAAAAACTCATCTCGTCAAGTGCTAGCAAAGAGTTATCAAGATACTGTCCTTATAGTGCCCTCAGCTAAATTTGTTGAGTCGTTACCTTTTAATAAAATTCCTGACAGAAGTGATTTTCAAAATTTAGATGCTAACACTCGCATTAAATACTGGCTAAAAGTGTTAAGTGAAACTGACAGACTAGCCGATAGTTTGAATGAATTTACAATTAAACAAGATTTAAACAAAATACAGAGTTTTTTGACATAAATTCTTATTCAACTAAATCAGCAATTTTCAAAGAAACAATATCAAAATTAACCTGTAGGTGCTTTATGATATAACGCACATTGAGCGCCAGCAGGGTCTTTAATTACTACATACTTGTCATCGCCTATAGCTTTAATTTTTGTTACCAACTCACCACCTTCTTTTTGCACCGTGGTGACAGCGAGCTCAATATCAGCAACTAAGAAGTAAGGTAACCAAACTGCTGGCATATCGTCATTTGCACCTTTAGCATGACAAACACCCGTAACAAAATGATTAGCTGAGATTTCTTTTGTTGATTGTTCCTCTTTTGTAGATGACTCCTTATGTTTAGCGCTCATAGCAAAATCCTTATATGCTTCACCATCGCAACTCATATTCACAGCTTCACTTTGCCAACTAAGCACTTTTTGATAAAAACCTTTTACTTGCTCTGCATTTGGCACAGACAAGTCCATCCATGCCATATCGCCTATTTCATTACCGTACATGACTTACCTCAATGTTAGTTAAATTTAGTTTAGCTTAGGATTTTTGGGATAAAAACGCTCAGGCAAGCTACTAATATGTTCAAAAAAACGGGTATCTTTATAGGGTAGTTTCATAAAGCCTGAAATGCCAATACCGTTAATAGAGGGTAGTAATTCCATAATTTCTGCTAAACATTGACTAAATTCGTCTTCTTTATCATGATTAAGCAACATTAAATAACTATGTATTTTTAAGTGTGTAGGTAAGACCTCAAAGATGATACAGCCAGTATGATGAATTAAATTAATGCGAGCCAATACTGCCATCATCTTTTCAGGCAAATATAAATATTCATCCGGATCTTTACCATCTTCAAAATAGGAATGTAGACGGGTAATATCATCAATATCGGCAACATCACTCACTTCAAACGGTATTTTTTGTTCTGGTTTTGCTACAAAAGGCTTACTTTGCTTGTCTCGTTCAACATGAAGAGTGTTACGGGCATTAAACAAGCAACTTTTAAACATACCTATGCGAAAAATCCCCTGCGCTAGATGAATCATATTATTAACAGCACTTTCAAAAGATATTTTTAAAGAAGGGTCAAATAATGTTAAGTTAGAGTCAATATAAACGCCCTCTTTCGCCCAACGAATGGCTAATCCACCTACTACAGGAAAGTTACCCAAACGACTTAACGCCGCTATAAAAGCTTTCTCATTATCGCCCATTCCCATTAAATAATTTTTATAATATTTTTCTAATTGCACATCATCAATATCATTTAGATGATCACCATCAGATTCTTCTCTAAGAAACGACTTACGCGAACCATAAACAACAGTGTCTATTTCTCCATCCTTTGCCGACGATTTCGGTTTTATCCATACAGGAATAAGTGGCTCACTTTGAATAATCGTTGGCTTATTTGATAAAACTAATTGTTTTAAATAAGATAAGTTTTTGAAAAAATAATCACCTGCTTGGCTACGCCTTTGCTCATCATCACTAAGCATAGCTGTAAGCACATTGGCTAACATTTTTGGCAAACCTAAAGAATTAGGCGGAATTACCTTACTGCCATATCGACACGATTGTCCTGATGCGATAGCATACAAAGTGGCCGCTAGCCCTTGTTCGTCAAAACGTGGAGAAGATAAAGCACCCGATAACTGATCTGGCCCTATAAAATAAACATCACCCAAACGAGCATTACTGTGTTGTAAATCACTACTTAACAAGTCCATGATATTGTTGCTAGTGCTTTGCCCGTCCACATCAATTTGAGCTGTGACCGATGAGCCCCAATCGACTAAATAAACTTTGCCATCATTCTCATCATAAACAACATTAGATGGTTTAATATCGCCATGCACATAAGGCTTAGCCTTTATATGATTCTTGCTATTTCTTAAATAAGTTAAAATAT
>ENA-ORXI01003739-ORXI01003739.1-sediment-metagenome-genome-assembly--contig:-NODE-3739-length-10041-cov-18.135588_pt1 | contig 10041 bp, 11 predicted proteins | sample MGYA00237861_ERZ511468 | MGnify/ENA primary metagenome ERZ511468 (study PRJEB26299, sample SAMN06266213) | sediment metagenome | isolation source: Hudson Canyon methane seep mesocosm | place...
TCAGGCGACACTGGCACATGCTAATTCAAAGATGTCAGAGCGGTATGCTCATCTGTCGAATGAACGGTTGCAGGATACCAGTGATAATTTGTCGTTAGTGGTTGCAGGAGCGGTGGGGATTGGGTAGAGTTATGAGTTATTCTAATAATACTTTTAAGATAAATATAATGAATCAATTTTTAAAACTATGTTTTTTATTTACATGTGTTTCCTTTCTATCTGGTTGTATGACTTTCGCTGGTGATAATCTGGAAGTACTTGCTACTATAAACCCTAAAGTATCTCCGATGATTGAGTATACTATTGGTGATGATTTTGACTACTCTGTTGACGGTGGAGCTTTGAGTTCAAGCGTAACAATGGGAAAGCGTTTAAGCACAGGAATTTTAGGTAGTTGGAAAAATAACAACTATGTATCTAATTTTCATTATGCTAATAGAGGGCGTTTTGATAAGTCGGGTGAGTATACTTTGATTCTTGAAGGTAGATTGGATGGGGAAAGTAATATTATACTGCAAATACTAAGTTCACTTACTCTGTTTGTTATACCTTTCGACATTGATGCTTCAGCAAATCTTACCTTTAAGCTCGAAAATACAATTACTGGTGAAAAGTATGTATCTAAATCATATGAAACGATAAATCAAACCTGGTGGATAGTATTCTTACCTGCACTGCCATTTATGTATGCGGGCGAAAATGATCTTTATGAAAGAATGTCTGAGCATGTGTATCAAGACTTTGTTGCCCAAGGTGCTTTTAATTAAAGTAGTGCATATTTAATTTACTAGGAGGCTGTCCGATAACTCACTTTTTTGCTAAATACTAATTTTCAACTAGCTGATTTATAGCAAGTTAATTTTTAGAAAAATACTGTATTTGCTATTTTCAGACAGCCTCCTAGAGAAAAACTCCTGTCGCATCATTGATTATAAATAATGGTGGCACGCTGTATGATGTCCAGGCGACACTGGCACATGCTAATTCAAAGATGTCAGGGCGGTATGCTCATCTGTCTAATGAACGGTTGCAAGATACCAGTGATAATTTGTCGTTAGTGGTTGCTGGAGCGGTGGGGATTGGGTAGGATTGGGTTCTATTTTTTATTGAAGTGATTTTAAAAGGGTATAAACATGAAGGTAAAAGGAAAAAATCCGCATACTGGTGATGAGTATCAAGTAATAATTAATGATGTTGATAGGGGGTTTATTGACTCTATGCTGACATTTGAAATGACTGAAAATAAAGTTCAACAGGTAATTGGTAATTTAAATGTATCAGCAGATATTAAACAATTACTCTATTCATTTTCTAAAGCAACTATAGCTATAGGGGAAAATATTTTAAACATTGGCAGAAAAATAATTGATTTTATTTGTAAAGTATTTACTGAGTATCCTTCAGCTTCATTTGGTATGATATTTGGAGCAATTGCTGGAGCTTTAATTGGATCAATTCCGATACTTGGTTTAATATTAGGACCTATATTTACTCCAATTGCTATAGCATTAGGTTTAGTTAATGGCGTTTATCATGATTATCAAGATAAAGCATTAGAAAGAAAAATTATAGAAATTAACACTAAATTTTCTCCCCTTGAAAACTAGGTAAATATTATATTATGGACGGAACAAGCGATTATGAATGTTTAGATAAGGTAACTTCAGTTATTGATGAGCCTTTAAAATTTAAAGCAAAGCTTTCGATTGGTGAAGATGCTTATACTTCTTTACGGATGAAAAATGTTGCAGTCGAAGTTTGGGATACTTTAGGTGCTGTTGGTACAGGTGCTGCGGTAGTTCAATCATCAGCTGTTGCATCTACTTTTTTTGCACCAACAGGGGTTTTAGCGGCAATTGGCATAGGTACGGCTATAACACCTATAGGCTGGATAATTGGTGCTGGTATTTTATCCGGTGGTGCTTGGATGGGAATGACTAGAAGTATTAAAAATAAATCTAACAGTCACGTTACAGTAATACCTAACTTTATTAATACTCCGATGGATATTTTAGGGGTAGGTCTTTTTGAATTAATGGCTCCTTTAGCTGTGAAGCTAGCCGATGTCGATGGACATATTGATGAGTCAGAAATGCTATATATTCACGAGTATTTTATTAAAGAATGGGGGTATAACAAAGAATTTATAGCTGAAGGGTTATTGGTAATTGAAAGAAATATTAAGAGTTATTCAGTTAAGGAGCTTGCTGCTAATTTAGTTGAATTTCAAAAACATAACAAAGATTGTAATAACAATGAAATGTCAAAGGATATGCTGTTTTTTCTTAATGGGATTATGGAGTCTGATGGAATAATCGATGAGAGAGAAGAGATGATGATTAATATGATTGAGAACATTTTTCAAAAGTCTAGTAAGAAGCCTTTTAAATTAAATATTAGATTTAATGCTAAAAATAAGATTAAGGTAGCTAAAGAAAGATTAAGAAAAGGTATAGTAAAGAAATAACAGGGTTCTATATATTGCCTGTTTAATTAAGGTTACTTTACCAGAAACAGACAGGAGGAAATTTTAGGCAAAAAAAAGCTCCGAAGAGGATTTCCTCATCAGAGCTTTGTTGTATTTGGTATCAGACTTATAATCCAGGAGTTATTGACTTGTCGTTCAAGAGATTTTCAGTCCTCTGCTCTACCGACTGAGCTACCTGGGCTCGCTAAAGAGATACTATTATGCCAGTTCTTTATTTTTAGGTCAAGTTTATTTGTATTTTAGTGGCTTAATAATTAATTAACGTAAGGTTCTACTAAATAAATTGAGTGCGAGTTGATAACCTAACATGGCTGTTTGTGGGTCATAGCGTTCACCTTCATCACGCATAAAAGCATGTTGTGCATTGAATTCATGCCAAGTGAAGGTAATATCAGTTTCACTGAGTTTTTTATAAATTTCAGAACGACCTGCGGTGGGGATATGTGAGTCTTGCTTGCCCCAAATCATTTGTAGTTCACCGCTTATATCGTGTAAGCGTTCCATACTGTGTTGACCCGGTTTGTTAGGAATAACTTGAGTATGTAAGTCAGTGGCATAAAAGCAAGAAGCCGCTTTAATCTCTGGTTGTAAGGCGGCACGGAAGGCTAAATGTCCGCCTATGCAAACACCCATTGCACCAATATGACCGTTACACCAATCTTGTTGTTTAACAAATTCAATCAGTGCGGCATTATCGGTGTCATAGCCTTGGACATCTTTAGCGAATTTATCAGCATTACCTTTATCGCGTCCAGCATCATCATAGCCTAAAACAGTGCCGATAGGGTTTAGCTCATGAAATACTTCCGGTACCAGTACCGCATAACCATGACTTGCCATAATTTTAGCGGCACGTTCAATAGGGCCAGTTTGTTGAAAAATTTCTGAATAAAATAAAATGGTGGGATATTGCCCTTCACCTACAGGACGATGAATATAGGTACGCATCATTCCGGTAGGGGTATTAAGGTCAGTTATATGGCTTTGTACATTCATAAAATTTAGGCTTCCGTATTTAGGTGAAATTAGGTGTATTGTACAGCGATTCAGGACGTTTATAAGTTAAAAATCAAGCTTCTTGGCGAAAATATTTAGGCTAGATAATGGCTGAATAAAGTCGTTAGTTAGTCAGGCTCTGACTATTGACAATCTATGTAGTATAATTGAAAAATTTGAATTTTTAGAGTTAGGCGTTATGTCAGAGACCAAAAAGGTTGTTTTAGCTTATTCCGGCGGATTAGATACATCAGTGATTTTAAAGTGGTTACAAGATGAGTATGCGTGTGAAGTCGTCACCTTTACCGCTGATTTGGGGCAGGGTGAAGAGGTAGAACCTGCTCGTGCTAAAGCAGAAGCCTTAGGCATTAAAGAAATTTATATTGATGATTTGCGTGAAGAATTTACACGTGACTTTGTATTCCCCATGTTTCGTGCCAATGCGATTTATGAAGGCGAGTATTTATTAGGCACTTCAATTGCGCGTCCGTTAATTTCTAAGCGTTTGGTGGAAATTGCTAAAGAAGTGGGTGCAGATAGTGTTTCTCACGGTGCAACCGGCAAAGGTAATGACCAAGTACGGTTTGAATTAGGCGCTTATGGTTTAAACCCTGATATTAAAGTCATTGCTCCGTGGCGCGAATGGGATTTAAATTCTCGTCAAAAATTATTGGCGTATGCTGCATCACATGGTATCGAGATTGAAAAGAAGCAAGGTAAAGCGTCGCCTTACTCAATGGATGCAAATTTATTACATATTTCATACGAAGGTGGCATTTTAGAAGACCCTTGGGCAGCCCCTGAAGACGATATGTGGTTATGGAGTGTTTCACCTGAAAATGCCCCTGATGTGGCGACTTATTTAGAATTAACCTATGCACAAGGTGATATTACTGAAATTGACGGCGTCGCTTATACGCCTGCTGAGGTGTTGGCTAAACTAAATACGATTGGTGGTGCGAATGGTATTGGGCGTTTAGATATTGTTGAAAATCGTTATGTGGGTATGAAAGCACGCGGATGTTATGAAACACCCGGTGGTACGATTATGATGCGTGCGCATCGTGCGATTGAATCAATCACCTTAGATCGTGAAGCGGCACATTTAAAAGATGAGTTGATGCCACGTTATGCGACCTTAATTTATAATGGTTATTGGTGGAGTCCAGAGCGCAAAATGTTACAAGCGATGATTGACCAATCACAGTTAAATGTAAATGGTAAAGTACGTTTGAAACTGTATAAAGGAAATGTTGATGTGATAGGGCGTGAATCAACAACCGATAGTTTATTTGATGAAGCGATTGCGACTTTTGAAGATGATGAAGGGGCTTATGATCAAAAAGATGCAGAAGGTTTTATTAAATTAAACGCTTTAAGACTGCGAATTGCTGCAAAGCGTTCAAAATAATTCGATAGACCATTATCTAATTTTTTAGAGGAAGGGGTTAATGAGTAAGTTACGCAAAAATAATAATAAATCAGTGCGTGAAGTAGCGATTGTTAAATCAACATTACCAATAGTAAGCGTAGCACCTAAGATAAATCGTTTAGTATTGGCGATTATGTTGAGTTTAATGGCATCGATTATTTTTATCGGTATTTTATTAATGCCTAATACCACTGATGTATTACCTATTCAAAAAACGACTCAATTACATGAAATTGATATTAATCCGGTCACATCAGCTGAAGTGGATGCATTAAAATCACAACTAGTCGGTTTAGTCAGTGGTTCAATTGAGGGTAAATTAAAGCGTTTGGAAGATAGTTTGCGTAGCGGCACGATTAATAGCACCGGTTTGGAGACTATTCAGGCTTTGCAAGAAGATTTAGTGGTGTTAAAAACCTATTCTGAAACAGGTTCAGGACGCTTAATTGCTGAAAAGTATCGTCAAAATACAGTAGAAAATGTTAAAGCGATAAATTTAGCGGATGAAGTCTCGCAATTAAAGCAATTGGTGTACTTGCTGTTTAGTTCATGTGCATTGATATTAGCAGCATGCTGTGGTGTTTGGATACGCAAACAATACCAACTAAGCTATGATGAATCAGTGGAAGTAGTAGAGAAACGCTTGATTAAATAAAGGCTTTCTCTTTTCGCTTTAAACAAAAAAAGCCGCTTAAAATGAGCGGCTTTTTTATGACATAAGCTTAGCTTATTTTGCTAAGAATGCCCAAACAGCGTCGATTGCTTCATCTTCAGAGTAACCTGCTTTTTTAACAGGACCTACTGCCATGATTGCTGCCATTGCTTTAGGCATACCATTTTTACCATTTTTTAACGTGTCAGCGAAACTTGCTTTGCTTAAATCACCTGATTTAATTAAGGCAACAAGTTGTGGGTTAGATGAAATGTCATGACATGCACCACAACCACGACCGAATGCACGATCATAGATTTTTTTACCGACTTTAAGTTCATCGGCTGCAGAGGCAGTAGCACCAAAACCTAGTAAAGCAACTGTTGATACTGCAAGTAATAATTTTTTCATTGAAGACCTTCCATATAAGTGAATAAAAAAACTACAATCACATTTTTATAGTGTTATTAAGTGATTGTAGAGGGGGTAAACCTATAGATAATATAGTTTTAATGCGTTATTTTCAATTTTTATTAGAAATATTTTTTAAGGGGCTGCATTCCATCGCTGTAAATAGCCATTAGAGGCAATACTGTAAATTTTATTATTCTTTTCAGCAAAACTTAACGCAATAATGGTGGCAGCAGAGGGAATCCAGTCACGTTGTTTTTTAGGTCGCCAGTAGCTTTGTAATTCGCCGCTACTAATATCCCATAAATCAATGCGTCGAGAGAGTTGCCCAACTACCACTTGACGGCTATTACTTGAAAAACTCAGTGAGGATAAGGTAATGAGTTTTGCACCGAGTTCGCGATGTAGTTTGCCGGTGCGTGGCTTCCAAATTTTAATAGTACCTAAACCTTCGTTGGTCAAGGCATACGCTCCATTAGGTGAAATAGCTACTTTGGATAAATTACTACGATGCTCCCATGTATGTTTGAGTTTTCCTGAATTTAAATCCCATAGTTTTGCAGTATGGTCATTTGAACCGGTAATCGCAAGTAAGCCGCTTTTAGAAAGATCTAATTGCGTCACTTTATCTTTATGCGGCAAGATATAAACAGTTTTAGCTAAACTTAAACTAAAGTAAAGGGCTTTATCCGCCAGACCAATTAACGCGGATTTACCATTACTTGAAATGGCAATTGCATTAATATCATCTATGAGCCAAATATTCAGCAGTTGACCATCACTAATCCGCCACCATGCGAGTGAATTTTTTTCAGCGGTTAACGCATATTCACCATTGTCAGCAATCGCGGTATACATAATACCGGTACTTTTATCGCTGTGTTGCCATGAGTGCAGTAATTTTTGGGGTTGTAATTGCCATAATTCTGCATTGCCCCGTATATTGCCTGTTAGAGCATATTTATCGGTGAGGGTGGCAGCAAAAAAGCCTTCAGGTGATAATTCAATAGTTTCTTCAGCTTCTGGGGTTAAATCACATGCGGATAATAACAGCGTCGCTAGAAAAATGAAGACATAAGAAAATTTAATGTGCATGAGGGTTAAACCAATTTAGTGAGTGATGTAATGAGACAACGCTACCAATAATAAATAAAGTAGGCGGTTGTATGATTTCATGTTCGAGTTTTTTAGGTAAATTACTGAGCGTGCCGGTTATAACACGTTGTGTCGGTGTGGTGCCTTGTTGTATTAAGGCAATCGGTAGGTCAGCGGCTGCCCCATGGTCTATTAATGATTGGCAAATAATATCGATGCCTAATAAGCCCATATAAATAACAAGGGTTTGATTAGGTGCCGCTAATTGAGACCAGTTAAGGTTTATACTATTATCTTTTAAATGACCGGTAATAAAGGTACAGGATTGAGCGTGGTCACGATGCGTTAGCGGAATACCTGCATAAGTGGCACATCCGGAAGCAGCCGTAATGCCGGGTACGACTTGAAAGTGAATATTATGTTTAACTAAGGTTTCTAGTTCTTCCCCGCCGCGTCCAAAAATAAAGGGGTCGCCGCCTTTTAAACGCACTACGCGTTTACCTGATAGGGCTAAACGGGCGAGTAATTCATTAATCGATTCTTGTGGCACACTATGATTATTACGTTGCTTGCCTACATAAATTTTTTCAGCATCACGACGCACTAGCTCAAGTATTGCAGGTGCTACTAAACGGTCGTAAACCACAACATCGGCTTGTTGCATTAGCCGTAAAGCTTTAAACGTGAGTAAATCGGGATCGCCTGTGCCTGCACCGACTAAATAAACTTCACCGCTAGGCGTTATATCTTCAGCGGCATTTAGAATGGCTTGTTTTAATTGCGTATCCGCGTCTTGTTCTTTGCCGCTATAAAATAATTCGGCAATAGAGCCTTGCAAGGTTTTTTCCCAAAAAATACGCCGTTGAGCAGCAGGATGAATATGCTGTTTTACCAATTCTCTATATTTTTCAGCTAAACTGGCGAGTCGTCCAAAAGCAGGGGGAATGAGTGATTCTATTTTGGCGCGGAGCAGCCTTGTTAAAACTGGCGATGCACCACCTGAAGAAATTGCAGCAACAATAGGCGAGCGATCAACAATCGCAGGAACAATAAAGCTACATAAATCAGGATTATCGACCACATTGACCGGTATATTATATTTTGCGGCGGTTTGAGCGACCCTTTGATTAACATCGGCTTGGTTGGTGGCAGAAATAATCAGGCGTTGCTGTTGAATATCACTGTCTGCAAAGCATTTTTCTTGAAGCTGCAGCGAGGGGTGAGTTTTTTGTAAGCTATGAATATTATCGTGAATGTCTGGCGCAATAACGGTAATATTTGCTCCGGCTTTGAGTAATAACTCTATTTTTCGCACAGCGACGCTTCCGCCCCCCACGACAAGACAAGGCTGATTTTTTAAATCAATAAAAATAGGAAAATAATTCATGTATTCGTTAATAATATATCATTGAGGATTGGCTGTAATGCTATTATATGCTCATCTTTTAAACAATGATTGAGAAATTTTTAAATTAATATGACTAAATTTGATATTGAGGTAGATGCGGCTGGCTTGCATTGTCCTTTGCCGTTATTACGCCTAAAAAAAGCGTTAAAAGACATGCGTTCAGGTGAGATTGTCTGTGTGATTGCAACCGACCCCGCCGCACATTTAGATTTTGGGGTGTTTATCGAGCAGGCAGGACATAAGATGTTGGCAATAGAAAAACAAGAGGAGCGGCAGTTTTTTTATATCAGCAAGAAATAGGATAATATTGGTGTTTGGGGAATAGGATCAAGCCTACGCCCCAATGAGAGTGTTATTTTTTCAACGTTTAAATTCTAGACTGAGAATAAATATTACCCAGTGAAAAGATAAAAATTAAAATCATAATTTTGGTGACATGGGTTGCTGATGCTCGACTGGATTCTTCTGCAACAAACTGGTCAATTTGGTCATTGATAAAATCAATAAGACCCGATTGATTAACATGCGTCTCATCTTCAAACTTATGTAAAAAAGACTTTCTTAACGATTCATAGGTTTTCTTTTCTATTTTTTTACGTTCTAAAGCAGGTTTTAAACGTGAATTAATCATCTGTGATTGTTTGTCTAGCCAATCAGGAGCCAGTGTTTCTTGGTCAGGGACTTTACCAAAAATAAATTCAAAGACAGCCAGCACATCGAAACATAAATCTAAGTAATAATAAGCCATATCTCTATTTTTTGTTGAGATAGGCCCCGGAAAAAGATTAAATGACATTTCATAAAAAACAGGTAAGTTAGTTTGAAATTTCTGAATCATTAATCGTCCAGTGGTTTCATCAACGCTTTTTGCAAATTCTAACGCTTTATACAGTTCGGCTTCATTAAGTTGGTGCATAATTAAAAGGTTTTCCTGATTATAAATAATCTGCTTATTGTATCAAATAAATTTCACTTGTTTTTATAAGGTTTTGTGCATGCTTAAATCCTTAGTTAAATACTTGGTATTTTCAATTTTTCCAGTATGTTACAGTTGTCCTAATAGCGAATTTTTAAGACTGTAATGGAGAAATATCAATGGCTGATATTGAAAAGTGGGATGTCGAGGACGAACAATTTTGGGAGTCAGAAGGCAAGAAAATAGCGAATCGAAATTTATGGATTTCGATTCCGAGTTTATTAGGCGGTTTTGCCGTTTGGTTATATTGGGGCATTATTACCGTTCAAATGTTAAATTTAGGTTTTCCGTTTGCAAAATCGGAATTATTCACCTTGATGGCGATTGCGGGATTAACGGGAGCAACGCTGCGTATTCCCAGTAGTTTCTTTATCCGTTTATGTGGTGGACGTAATACCATTTTCTTTACCACGGCATTATTAATGTTACCTGCACTTGGGACAGGCATCGCATTGCAAGATAAAGATACCCCATTTTGGGTGTTTCAAGTGCTGGCTTTATTGTCGGGATTTGGTGGCGGAAATTTTGCCTCATCGATGTCTAATATTAGCTTTTTCTTTCCTAAAAAAGTGCAAGGTTTTGC
>ENA-ORXI01003740-ORXI01003740.1-sediment-metagenome-genome-assembly--contig:-NODE-3740-length-10041-cov-12.095644_pt1 | contig 10041 bp, 8 predicted proteins | sample MGYA00237861_ERZ511468 | MGnify/ENA primary metagenome ERZ511468 (study PRJEB26299, sample SAMN06266213) | sediment metagenome | isolation source: Hudson Canyon methane seep mesocosm | place...
CTTCATGCACTGTAATAGCAAAAATAACAGGGAGAACCCAAACGACAATTTTCTGTATAAGCGTTAATTCATCCATCAAATTAACCTAACATAGGCGCTTCGCCTTTACCTTGTCTAATAATCTCCATTTCACCATCAGCACAAGAAATAATCGTGCTCCATTCATCCAGAATAACCCCTGCATCAATAATTAAGTCCAACTCATGCTCTAAGCTTTCTCTAATTTCATAAGGATCACTTAACGCATATTTCTCGCCAGGTAAAATCAAAGAAGCTGTCAAGAGCGGCTCGCCTAATTCGGCGACTATCGCTAAAGCAATTTTGTTATCAGGAATTCGAATACCTATCGTCTTACGCTTCGCATGCATCATGCGTCTAGGCACCTCCTTAGTCGCATCTAAGATAAAAGTAAAAGCCCCCGGAGTCAGCGTTTTGATTAAACGGTGTGAATCATTACTTACTTTAGCAAAAGTAGAGATTTGCCCTAACTCTTCACAGATCAGAGTAAAATTATGTTTATCATCTAACTTCCGAATACGCTTAATCGTATCCAGCGCCTGCTTATCCCCTATATGACAGCCCAAGGCATAGCCCGTGTCTGTAGGGTAAACAATAACGCCGCCTTTACGAATAATCTCAACTGCTTGATAAATTAATCTAGACTGCGGATTTTCAGGATGTATTTCAAAAAATTGAGCCATATCATTATTCATTGCTAAAGACTAAAAGAAAGAGTATCAACTACTACGAAAAGGGAGGTAAATAATATACGTATTTTGCATTTTTGGAATGCAATAGCTTTAGCTATTGCTGATTCGGAAATAGCTAAAATATTTCACTCCTATTATGTGCCGACTGCACCCAACCGATTAATATGCACCGAATACAACAAATAGTCAACTCATCAAAACTTAGTATCTACTGATAAATCGCACTAGGCTCTTATTGATATTTTTCTCGCTCCAAAATTCGGTTTGGGTGTGTATGGCAAGTCATACCAATCCCAATATATTTGCACTTAAACTCATACACCCAAGAAAAACTGTTCATTCCTGAATGCTTTTAGCAGGAATCTATAGTGTGCGCATGGATTCCCGATTAAAAACTTCGGAAATGACGACCATTACAGTAATTATTTATTGGGACTGGTATAAGCTCTGTTTACCGAGGAAGTCACAGCAGAGCCGTTGCTTCAGCACTCCAATCGTGAGATTGCAAGCAAGCAAAAAAAGATACTATAGCTTTTTTTTGAAATGAGATCCTGTACCATCCAGTACATCCCCTCCATTTTAATTAACTCAACTAAGGACAGTCATATGTTAAAAAACACATTCAAACAGCACATAACCAGCAGCTCTCAAACAGAAAAAGCCGAGCCTCTTTCAGGCTTTACTTTAGCACCTTTAACCCGATCCATCCGCGAGCTGATGACCCTCGCGGGACTCACCTTTGCATCATCAAATGCCTAGGCTGACATTCATATCAACCCCAATGAAATCTGGCTTTATCCAGGGTATATAAGTAGTATTTGTGCGCAAGATATCGATCAGGATGGCGATCAGGATATTTTTAAAGTTTATGAAGGCGTGGTGACCCTGCTAGAAAACACAGGCACGCCTGAAGTACCAGAGTTTGCCCAACCTATCGCGCTCATAAGCAACCCCAGTAGCTTTAAACTAAATCGCCTCGGGCTTACCGACTGTCTTTATGATGACAATACGCCAAGATCGGTTGATATTGATGCAGATGGTGATCTAGATTTATTTATAAGCTCATATACCAAGGAGCTAGGTCTGCAATTGGTCTATGCCAGAAACGATGGCAGCAAAGATTATCCCGTTTACGTTAATGAACCTCCATTAGAAACCTTTGGCTTACCCATAAATGTAGGCAGCAGCATTATGTTCAAGGATATTGATCAGGATGGCGACCAGGATTTTTTTAGTACCTCTTTAACGGGTTTTTATGAAAATATTGGTACCGCTGAAAATGCACGTTTTATTGAGCGAAGTGAAAGCGCATTGATGCCGCTCTGTGACAGTCGTAGGGGGCTTATTATCGACCTAAATAATGATGGTCAGTGGGATAGACTCTGTCGCAATTATGAAGATGAAAGTTTTGATTATATTGAGTCCAGTATATCTGGCTACTTACCCAAAAGGACTCTCTTTAACGCAGGTGGCTATAGAAATTTCGGGCAAACACAAACTTTTGATATAGATCAGGATGACGATTTGGACATTATCAGTGTTGATAGTGTTGCTGATGACGGCCTCGTACTACTCTATACAAACACTGGTTCCAGTTTATTGCCTGAATTCGGAGCAGAACAAATTGTCCCTAGTACTCTTGGGCTTTATTCTAGTGCAAATCAGCTTTTCTCTGATTTAGACAATGATGGTGACCTTGACTATCTGGATGTAGTTGCTACAAGGATTGGATATGCACACAATATTGGTTCTAACCTTAATCCAACTTATGAAATTTCTACACTTTCATCAGAGCTCCACCAGTGTAACGACAGTTTTTTTGAAATTGCACAATCCAGCCTGCCTAACCTGAGCACTTTTACTGATTTTAATATTACCAATATCAATCTGGTCGATATTGATGGAGACAATGATTTAGATCTATTTTCTCGACTTTATTTACGAAACTCAGAGATTGATATTGGCGTTTATTGTGAAAATCAAGGCACCCCAAACAGTCCTTTTTTTACTACTGGTATTATCACTCCATTGTCCTTTTACACTGAAGGACCTCGTTTATTCCCCCAAAACATTTTTTTTGGCGATATAGATGGCGATCACGACCAAGATGCCTGGGCTAACTCTCTCTTTTACGAGAATATCGGCACTCCAACTAACCCCTCATTTGATCAAAGTAGCCACAGCCACATTCCCTTTAGCTCATAAATACTCCTCGATCTGGATAGAGACGGTCGAATCGATTCAAGTATTGATAGACCTAGTGAAGGGGTTCGTCTTTTAAATAGAAATTTAGAGCCTGCAACAGCTATTGCCAGCACTATGTTAGGCGCCAACTTAGTCCTTGCAACTAATCGCCCCTCTCAAGTACAACTACAGCTGTGTCGTCTTGCCGACAATACCTGTGAAAAGACCATCGTCCTGACAGAAGCAGCTCAAGAACTAAGCTTAAGTAGTGGAGATTTCAATAATGATGGCAAAAAAGATATTGTCTTAGCGATGGTTGATCCCGATGGGCATTTAAAAATAGAGACCTACGATGCTGAGTTACGCTTAACAGGGACAGCTGCTGGAGATACTGCGCATTCAGTCTCCGTCTCTGCGGGGCAATTGGGTAATGACCCTGCTGATGAATATGTGGTCAGCTTTGTACAGGCAGATGGGCGAGTTGCGGCTATCATTTATAATATAGATGGCTCACAAGTGAGGCTTGTTACCAATCAGGGGATCAGCCCGAGTGTCACTGTCGGTAAATTCATCTCTAACCATAATGGATTTATGGGGGAAACCCTCCATGATGGCTACGCATTAGCATATCTGACACCGGAGGGCCAGCTTGAATCAGGAACGTACCGAGGTGATGCATCGCTTATTGGTCAGGGTGAAACGACTTCGATTGGTACAGGACTTGCAGGGCAAATCGTGATCAATGCGGCAAATATTTTGCCCTCCAGTCCAGGCGATGAATATCTGACTTCATTAATTCAGGAAGATGGAACAGCGGCACTTATTGGCTTTACCGCAGATGGCGAACGCTTAGGTAAAATCGTGGGTAATGCCAGTCAACAACCCACCGTGGCCTCAGGTCATTTTCCTGGAGCAAATGACACAGGTTTAGCTGTCTCACTTATTCAGCCTGACGGAAAGCCTGCTATTGTCTTTTTAGACAATCAAGCCAATTATATAGCGACCGGCGTGGGGAGCACTAACGCATCGGTACCAACCCTTGCTGTTTATGATATAGATGGTGATGACATCGACGAAGGCATATTGATCTATATTGATCAAACTGGCATTCCTCGTTGGGAGGTTTTTGGTTTCGATGGTGTGAAAAAATAAGGCATCGCTCATATAGTGCCAAAATTAGTTTACACCTTGTTCTCAAGTTCTACTTGGGAATACATGTTTTAACAGCTCCGCTGTGCCATTAGTAATGGCAACAAATTGTGAAGCAGAGCTTCGCCATGCATTCCCAAACAGAGCTTAGGAACGAGAAAAGGTATAAAGGAAGGAATAAAGGATGCCAAAAATAATTTTTTTATATGACTGATCAAACTTTAAACCTGCCAAGCTATAACGTTAGCTGGCGGGAGTATCATTTTCAAACATCCTCTGAGCTGCGCCTAGCAATGCTGGAAAAAGAATTTTCACAGTTCTTATCGCCTCACCCCTTGGTGCAAACCTCAGGCCGGGTGCCTAATGAGCCTTTGCTCGGCGTAATTGCCCGCTGGCAAGGCCAAATAGTTGGCTTAATCTTAGTAGAAAAAAGAGAGCAACAGGGTTTAGTCGTCTGCTGGCACGTGCTAAAGGCTCAGCGCGGCTTTGCTCTGGGTAAAAAGTTACTTTTAAAAATGGAACGATTTGCAAAATCCAATGAACTCCAAAACCTGTCACTTAGTTTTCGAGAGGATAGTCCATTTCATCCGCAAATCACAAAAACTCTACAAGGACTTGTTTGGGAGCCCGCTAAAAAAGAGTTGATGCTTTATAAATTTTCTCCCAAGCTTTTTATGCAAATGCCCTGGTGTCAAAATATGTCCTTACCCGAAGGGTTTGAGATATTTCTCTGGAATACATTAACTAAACAAGACAGGCAACATATATTGGATCGCCAAAAACGCACTAACTGGTATCCCGTTCACCAGTCGCCTCTGTTTAACGTTCCTGACTTTGAACCAGCGAATAGCGTAGGCTTACGTTTATATGGTGAAGTCGTTGGCTGGATGATTACGCACAGGGTTCATGCTGATGTCATTGAATACAGCAGTCTATTCGTCTCTCCAGAACTGCAAAGTCTGGGACGCGGCATTCATTTGATTATTGCAGCCGTGAAACGACAGCAGGAGTTGGGCATTACTCGCGGTATTTTTCAGGTAAAAATCGATAATAGCGCCATGCTTTCCTTTGTGGAAAAGCGTATGGAAGAAACCATTAGCTCTCAAACGAGCCGGTGTTTTTCTATGAAAGTTTTAACTTAGTTTGTAGCGAATGTTGGAGCATAGTTGCATTCTGTTGGAGTGATTTTAGTCACAGTTTCGAATCATCCACTTAACATGAAGGAAATATTAAAAACTGTAGGGCGTGGCTTCAGCCCGCCTATAGATCAGGTGTCCCATTTTGCGACTAAAGTCGCTCCCACACGGTCATATTATTAAAACTTCAGGTTTCGTAACGCCTCGCGCTCAGCCGTTGTTTTAGCGACTTTATCGCGTAGATAGACAGGCATTGCTTGTTCAACAGGAACGGCTTGCTCTCGCTGGACACCGACTGCACCTAATAAAGCGATCTGCGCTGATCTAGGTAAATAGTCAGCATCAAAACCGAGCAATTGAGCACTTAAATGTTGAGTTAAAACTTGCTCATACGCCTGCCACCCAGAGCCTATGCCATAACCCGTTAACTGTAAAGCATCGACCTCACTAGCAGGCTGTACTTTTTCTAGACCTATTAACTGCGCAACCCCTTCGGCATCACGCTGATAAACCGCCCAGTAAATCTCACTCATACGCGCATCAACAGCGGTAAAAATTGTATCGTACGTTGTTTTTTGCAAACAGGCCTGACTAATAGCCGCTAGAGTAGACACTGGCACAACAGGTAAATCGGCACCATAAGCAATGCCTTGCATAACACCCGTTGCGATACGCACACCTGTAAACGAGCCAGGCCCACAACCAAAAGCAATAGCATCGAGTTGTTGCGGCTTCAATTCAGCTTCAGCCATTAAACTATCAATCATTGGCAAAAGTAGCTTGGCATGCTCTCTAGGAGCAATCTCAAAACGCTCTTGAATTTCTCCATCTATATAGAGGGCAGCCGAACAAGCCTCCGTTGCCGTATCAACAGCTAATATTTTCATTCTTACTCAGTTATAAATCTTTGAATACTTCCATAGCCTCATTGTAATCAGGCTCATGGGTAATTTCAGTGACTAATTCAGTATAAATCACCTTGTCATTTTCATCGATAATGATCACTGCTCGGGCTGTTAAGCCCGCAAGCATGCTATCCACTAAACGCACACCATAATCGTCGGCAAAACTAGAGCGAAATGTAGAAACAGGAATCACATGAGTTAAGCCTTCTGCTTCACAAAAACGCCCTTGCGCAAAAGGTAAATCAGCAGATACCATCAACATAACGGTATTTTTTAAATGATTAGCTTTTTCATTAAAAGTACGTGCTGATGCAGCACAAACCGGCGTATCCAAGCTAGGCACTATATTCAGGATTTTCTTTTTCCCGGCATAGCTTGCTAAGCTCACTTCATTCAAGCGACCATCCACTAAAGTGAAGTCTGGCGCTTTAGTACCTACTGCAGGTAATTCACCATTGGTATTAATAATAAGTTCATCGTTACCCGGTTTAAACGTTAATTTGGCCATTATCTATCCTCTTTAATATGGTTATTTCTTTTTCTTGTCAGCAATTCTTTTCTTCTTGTTGTGTTCCATTAAGCGCTTTTTCTTAAATAACTGTCTATCACTTAATTTATTCTTAATTTCTTTAAACGGATTTTTAGGTGACTTGAAAACAATCCTTATCGGCGTCCCTTCTAATTTCAGTTTCTGACGATAATAATTAATCAGGTAACGTTCATAGGCATCAGGCAATGACTCAGTTTGATTACCATGTACCACAATAATCGGTGGATTACGTCCGCCCTGATGAGCATGCTTCAATTTCACTCTACGACCATGCACCTGAGGTGGCTGGTGTGCAGCCATGGCATCTTTTAAAATCTGCGTTAATACCGAGGTTGACATATCAACCATCGCGGCATCATATAGTTTATGCACGACATCAAATAATTTACCTACTCCACTACCATGTAAAGCAGAAATAGAATGCTTTTCAGCGAAATCTAAAAATGGCAATTTAACGGCTGTCTGACGCTTGATTAGTTCACGTTGGTCATGAGTTAAGCCATCCCACTTATTAAAACCGATAATTAAAGCACGCCCAGCATCCAATACCATGCCGAGTAAATGCTGATCTTGGTCGGTAATACCTTCACTTGCATCAATTAAATAAATAACTACATTAGCCTTTTCTACCGACTGCAAAGCTTTAATAATACTAAATTTCTCAACGACCAAAGTGACTTTTGCCCGACGACGCATGCCAGCCGTGTCAATCAATGTATATTTTTTACCGTCGCGCTCAAAAGGAATATAGACACTGTCTCGTGTTGTGCCTGCTTCATCGAACACAACAACACGCTCTTCACCTAACAAGCGATTCACTAAAGTGGATTTACCTACATTAGGTCGCCCGACAATCGCAATCGCAACACCTTGATCTTGCAATTGTTCTTCTGTCGGCTCTTCTTCCTCAGGCAATAGCGCGCTAACGCGTTGCAATAATTCATTAACTCCACGACCATGTGCTGCTGCAATAGAAACAGGCTCACCTATCCCTAAGCGATGAAACTCAGCCGTGGCAATATCAGCGTTAATTCCATCAATTTTATTGGCGACCAAGATAACAGGCTTATCCAATTTCCTGAGCATATCAGTGATTGCTTGATCAGCACTATTCATGCCTTCACGTACATCCACTAAAAATAGAACAGCATCTGCTTCTTCTAAAGCAATTTTCACCTGCCGCTTAGCAACTGAATCTATGCCATCTACGTCATCAGTAATACCGCCAGTATCGACTAATAAATAAGCTTTCTCACCTCGTTTGACACGTCCGTATTTTCTATCTCGGGTTAACCCTGGGTAATCAGCAACAAGTGCATCCCGCGTACGAGTTAAATAATTAAATAAAGTTGATTTACCTACATTAGGTCGACCAACCAAAGCGATAACGGGTAATGTCATACAGATTCCGTAAAATTAAAACAACAGGCCAATAATGACCAAAACTCAAAAATAAAGCTTTTGACTTCACTCTCCTAACCCTCACCAACAGGAGAGGGAGCTATCCAGACTTGCAACTCGATATATTTCAATATCAAAAAGTTGCGTAATACCTATACCTTAAAACAAGGAAACTTTAATGGCTGCAAGCGCTCCATCACTAGCATAAACATAAACCACGCCATCAAGCACTATAGGCGTTGCAACAATAGGACTATCAGTAATTTCTATACGCGCCAATAAACGACCATCGGTTTTTGATAACCAGTGCAAATAGCCTTCAAAATCACCGACCACGACATAATCATCATAAACAGCAGGCACCGATAAGCGGCGTTGATGTAAGTCAGTTTGCTTCCAATAAGATGCGCCATTACGCTGATCTAATTGCCAGACATCACTGCTCACATCACTTAAATACAAATAACGCTGATCAGCGCTTAAACCATAAATCGCTGCTATAGACTCATTACGCCATAATACTTCACCGTCAACAGGCGAAACCGAACTAATACCACTCTTATAGCTACTAACAAAAACGGTGTAGTCTTTTAATACTGGTGTGCCATTAATATCTGTTAAGCGCTCTATCTCAGATCGCCCATTAGGAATCGCAATACTGGTTTCCCATAAATGCGCCCCATCCATCAGATTAAGTGCAATCAACTTACCATTAGCATTACCAATAATAACGCTATCGCCCGAAACCACTGGCGAACCAGCACCACGAATACTTAAAGCAGGAACACTACTCTCAACAGACCAGACTTGCTTACCATCCATTCTATTCAGCGCTATATCGTTACCATCCGTAGTACGCACCAATAACTTATCATCAGCGGCCACAGGCAAAGCCATAATTTCACTGGATACACGCTGCTTCCAAACCGCTTCACCGGTTTCTACATTTAAAGCCAAAACATCCGCTTTACTGGTGCCAACAAAAACAAGATCACCATCAATTACTGGGCCCGATGAAATAGGTAGCTCGGTTTCCACCTCCCAAAATAACTCACCATCCAGCAAATTTCTTGCCTGAATGAGACCTTCGCGGTCAGCAATAATAATACGACCATCCGCTATCGCTGGCACTAAATTCATCGCTAATTCATCAGCACCAACACCATCATCCTCATCCCATAAAATTTCTAATTTTATTTCAGGCTGATATTCTGTTAACTCCGCCGGTGGTTCAGCATTATCTGAATCACTAAACAAATCACCAATAGCACTGGAAAATGTAGTGACCGCAGTACAACCGCTTAAAGCAATCAGTACGAATACAATAAAAAGTTTACGCATTAAGTAATAAGCCACACTTATCTTTGAGTACTATCAGCCGCAGTTAAATCATCTAATTTAAATTGCAATAAAGGCGAGCTTTGACCAGCTTGTAACGCTAATTGATAAGCTGTTCTCGCTTCACCAACCTGCCCCATAGCAACGTATAAATCACCTTTTAACTCCTCATAAATACCTGCAAACCCACCTAAAGATGACTGATCTACATCAGCGATAGTTTGCAAACCTTGTTCATATTCTTTTTGCGCCAATAACACTCGAATTAAACGTGTGCGTGCCACATGTTTAATTTCCGCATCATCAGTTGCCGCTATCGCTTGCTCAAAAATAGCTTTCGCTGCATTCAAGTCATTTTGCTTAATTTTTTCTTTTGCTTGAAATAGCAAACCATAAGCACCATAAGCTGTAGTACCAAACTCAGCATTCAAATTAGTCGCAATTTTACCTACCGACTCAGCCTTACCTGCCTTTTGTGCTTGCAGTAATTGTTCATACATAGCAGAGGCTTGGCTCATTTTACCTTTTTGATAACTTTGCCAAAAATTCCAGCCACCAATAGTAATAGCAGCGATCACAACACCAGAAATCACCGATGATCCATTCGCTTTCCACCAATCTTTTAAAGCTGCAACTTGTTCTTCTTCAGTTTCGTAAATTTCCACTTT
>ENA-ORXI01003741-ORXI01003741.1-sediment-metagenome-genome-assembly--contig:-NODE-3741-length-10041-cov-10.869430_pt1 | contig 10041 bp, 9 predicted proteins | sample MGYA00237861_ERZ511468 | MGnify/ENA primary metagenome ERZ511468 (study PRJEB26299, sample SAMN06266213) | sediment metagenome | isolation source: Hudson Canyon methane seep mesocosm | place...
TATGAAAGAATTGAAGCATTAGCAAATGAACTTGATCGTAGTATTGCCTCTACCTTACGTTATGCTGTCAATAAGGCTATAAAAGATAATTTATAAGTATAAAAGATAGTCTTTTATACTATTATATTGTTTTTTTTTAAAACACCGAATTCATACGCAACGAATTTGCACGTACATACGCTAGTGACATTAGCTAACAATATGGATAGCTGGCATTTATGAGATCTAAATTATGAGTCTAGGGGTTTGAAGTCCAACGGTACTATAAAGTTGAAATAAACCCACAAGTTCTAACGTATGTAACCAATAGAGGTCTTATCACTGTGTCATGACACTACCGTTTTTTATATATAAATCATAAAGTACTTAGTGTCATAATTCAGCTAAATTGAATAATAGGCTTAAAGACTTGATATTAATTAACTATCACGACATTTGTTTGAGCGCTAAGAACTTTTAGCATGATGATTTTGTCGCGTAAAAAGTAATGATCATAATTTCTGTCCTAAAATAATTATTTAAAATTTTTAGAGGTAATGTAAATTTTTAGGAGTATGATAACCGGAATATTTTAAAGATCACCCGTTAAACTTCCTTTTCTTGGTCGGAAACAAGTTTATCGGGTGTTCAGAAATCAAATTACGAGAAGATTTTAACATGAAAACCTTAATCAATACACAATCCGACCAAAGCCTAACGGTTTTGGTATGTCAGTAAATCACACCCAAACAGCTTTAAATAGCTGCCGTCTATCGTCTACAACAGACACCCCGCGTTATAACAGTCTCAGCGAAATATACGCCTCCGCCCGCTCTGAATTAACCTATCTTGCAGCTGAATGTGGCATTGATTGGGATAAGGTCTTTCCGCTCCTGAATAACTACGATACGGTGCTTTCACGCGGTATTGAACTCGAATCTAAATTTCGCGGTAAGGTAAAAGTCTGGCTAAACATCGAAACCAATAAACAAGGTCACGCCTATCCCTTCATTCGCTTCTATACCCTGAAGTATGAAGGTGTTGGCAGAGTGTTCAAAGGGTATGATTACCTTTACGATGACAATAAAACAGTTATAAATAACCGTACTCAGTGCCGATCTAAAAACACAGATTCAGCGGTTGCGAAAATAAAAAAGACCCAACAAACCGAAAAAGATAATCTCTTTAAGATTAAACGTTTTCAAGCCTTTCATGAGTTATTCCAAACGCTACCTCTGCTTACCCACAGTGAACACCTTGCTAGTAAGCACATCGATTTAGCCCGTATTGCTGGTCATATTGATATTAGACAAGGAGAGGATCGACGTGGCCACTATATTGCGTATGCTCTACAAAACTTTGATAACCAGGTAGTCGGCTATCAACAAATTTACGATCTACCGTTTCAAGATAGACCCGATGATAAACCACGTAATAAACACTATATTTTCTTACCAGATGCTAAAAAAGGCAGCTTTGCGGTTATTGGTAAGTTATACGGACAAAAAATAGATATCGCTGAAGGGCTAACAAATGGACTAAGTTGTTTTATGGCTACCGGTAAAACCACCCTTATTGCTTTGGATGCTCATAATTTAAAAAACGTCTGTGCTGCATTTAAAGATGTGTCTATTCGTATTCTAGCGGATAACGACATTCATGCTGATGGCAGCGGTAATACTGGCTTATTTGCGGCCTTAAACATCTGTTACCAGCAAGATAAAGTCAGTGTGGTCGTACCGAAGCTAGGGGAGCAGAAATGTGATTTCAATGATGTGTTAGTGCAAAAAAATATCCATCAGTTGAAAAAACAATTACAAACTAACCGTGTCTTTAAAGACTTACCCGCAGCCAATTATCATTGCTACGCCATCCAATACGCCCCACAACCACAGCTTAACAAAGTCATTAATAAAGCCTGTTTTCATGCTGCCAGTACTATTGAAACACCGCGTCAGTATCAGGCTAAATGCCGTGAACTCATCAACTATGCCCATCCTCGTGGCGTTGAAAAGGGCTTGATCCGCTCAACCGTCAAACGCATGTTTGGAAAGTTTAGTTTATTAAGCATTCGTCAACGACATACTGTAACCAATTTTGATGGGATGATTGTTAAAGATACCACCCATGATAGCAATAATAAGATAGCAGACTATATTCTTGAGCATGGCGGTAGTTATGCTGATATTCGCGGCATGGCCACTGGAAAGACTGATTTGATGGACTTAGTGGCTAACAAAATCAAAACCCGAGCCACTGATCAACGTAAAGTGGTCTACGTGACTCCTCGAGTCTCATTAGCACTCGGTGGGGCTAAACGCTTAGAGTTAGACTTTTACCAAGATGTAGAAACACAGTTTGGTCAAATCAGTGATCGTGTCTCGGTGTGTATTAATTCGATCATCCGTCATCAAATTTACGATAATAATTTACTGATGCTAGATGAGTTTAGACAAATTCTCGAATTTCTCAGTACCGGGCCAGTTAAAGAACGTGAAGCGGTACAAGCGGCTTTAATTGCTGCGATTAATAATGCCGGTACTGTGATGTTTGCAGATGCCGATATGAATGACCTTACGTTGCAGTGGTTAAAAAAATATACTAATAAAACTATCACTCTGATTAAAGCTAAACCGATTCAACACGATAAACGCATTACTGTACTCAATGATGCTGAAACCGCGATTGCTAACATCTATCAGCAATTAAAAGCCGGTCAAAATGTTTGGGTCACTACCGATTCTAAGTTACAAGCTAAAAAATCATTGATTGGTTTAGAACTGTTGGCTGAATTTAATATGGAACGCTTAGAGATAGACCTTAATGAGATTTTAATCATTACCGCCGACAATAAAGATGAGCTACTTCAAAAAGCCTTTTTAGCTAATCCAGAAGAAGAGTCTAAAAAGTACCGTTTAATCATCAGTACCCCGGTAATCAGTTCCGGCGTGAGTGTGACCAACAATCATTTTAATTATGTGTACGGTTTATTCTCTAATGTGATTCCTGCTAATGAGATGTTACAGGCAATTGGACGTGTTCGGGCAGTACAAGATATACGAGTGGCTTTTAAAAAAGGACATCAACAAAATCGTATTACTGATCCTGAATTATTGATTACCGGTGATATGCTGGTCAATAGTCGCCATTTAGGCAAAGGCGTGTATAAAATTACAGAAATGGCAGAACAACAAACTGAGATTCAAGCAGCCATCAATGAAACTTTAAATAATTTTCATCGTGAATTTCTCATCCTTGCTCAGTTAAAAGGTTATAAGGTAGAAACACATGATGGCTTAACCCCCATTAAAGGCTTATCTAAAAAAGCGACTGAGGCGGATATACAGCGTATTTTAGAAGCCAAAAAGATTGATCGTGTCAAAGGTGAGCAATTAATTAAACAGCCACCGGGAACACAAGCTGAACGTGATAGTTTAGATCGTTATCTGGTTGAAAAAATGACCGGTGTAACCGATCATCAGATAACCGAAGCAGATATCCGCTTCTATAAAAACAACGGGACTACCGCTGTTAAAAACTATGAGTTAATACACTCAGACATTAAAACGATACGCACACAAGAACAACAACAGTATCAAGAATATGGCGAATCCAATGGTGAAACAAGCCGTGCCTTATTTATGCAACAGATTATAAAAAAATTGAACAGTGGTAGCTTTACCGCAAAAACAGCCTTGAGTACGATTCTATTTTTACAACAACATCATCCCGAGTTAATTGCGAATAATTTAGGTAACTTCCAATACGTGAAAAGACCAATAGCAAAACTCAGAACCTTGATGGTAAAAATGGGTTATGAATTATGTTTATTTAAACGTAGCAGTGATCTAAGGGAGTATGAAATTAAACCCAATGCAGAGGTTATTAAGTATGCAGCACAGCGATTTGATCGTGATTTAAAACATGTCACTAATGAAAATAATGCTTATATAAAAACGTCACTAGTGTCACTAAAAATGGCGGCTTAATCGATGTCACTAGAGTATTGATATAACTCAATATCATGCTTACTATCATTGATATAGTTAGTATATAGCATTTAATATCATGTCATAGTGATAGTAGTGTTGATTTATGTTCTTTAAGTGCTTATATTAGAGCTGTTTAGATCATAGTATTGACTATGTATTGTTGGTATTATTTCTAATCAATCAAACCAATTAGCAAGGCTTACTTTGGCGTAGCATTGAAAGTCTTTGATGTTACGGGTGACTAAGGTTAAATCATTGACAGCAGCAATCGCAGCAATCTCTCCATCGGCATAGGTTGGCATGTTACCTTGTGATTTTAGTCTCGCACGTTGTTTAGAAAACCACACTGCTGCCACTTGATCATAAGGCAGCACAATAAGCCCTTGTGTGTTTAGCATATCCAGATAAGAGAGTAATTCTGTTTTGCGTTTGGATCGTGGCAGACAGTGACAGCCATAGTGTAATTCATGCCAGACAACGGAAGTTGTCGCGTACTGTCCATTCTTACTGGCTAAGTGCTGCATCACTCGTTCATTAGGTTTCAACTTAGCAGGCTCTGAAAGCACGTTAGTATCTAATAAGTACTTTATTCCTCCCATACGAACTCACGCTCTGATGATGATTGGCGTAATTCGATCAGTTCATTATCACTGAATCCACTGTGTTTATTGCCTTTCATTTGGTTACGCCACTGCTGTATGCCTGCATTTAAGTCTGTTACTGGGGATATTAGTTGTATGTAATCCTGTTCAGACATGATGACAACTACGGGCTTTCCATAGCGTGTGAGGTGTATAGGATCGCCTGATTCAATTTGGTGTATCAGGCTGGATAGATGGTTTTTAGCGTCGGCAATACTGCTTGTTTTCATGAGAGTTTTGATAGGGAATAGTGATAGCTATCATTATAGCTATAAAGGGTTGGTTTGAACAGGGAGGGGGGGGGTAGCAGTCTCTAATTTTTAGTATGATTTGATATCCTTCTAATTGTTGTCCCTCTGCCAGTTGTGATGATGAGTTATATATCATTTATCAGTGTGTACGCCGTATTCGTATTTTAGCTCTTTGACGTTGCTTGACTTACAAGTTCACGGACAATAGCACATTTAACGTTTTTAGTGACTGTGGTTTGACCTACTACGTTTGCAGTCACAAACTCTGGAATGTTGTTAATGCCGATCGCCTCTAATGCTTCGATATAGAAACGTTCCAGTTGTATCGTTTTACGAACGTTGTTTGCTACTCGGTAATTAACAGTGATGAATTTATGGGATGAATCATTGGTAGGTGCTTCAGTGGCTATGAGAGCTTCTACATGAGTTGTATCTAACTCAGCTGTGCCCTTTGCTAGTGAGTAACTACTAGCCTCTGCATGAGTGACATTTAACTCACGACTGTTGGTAGATGGTTTAGGTTTTCGTGTTTTAGATCGACTCTTAGACCTAGAGAATGATTTAGATGCCCTAGCCATACGACTATCCTCGTTTAAATGATATATAACTCATCATAACATACATCACCTTTCTCTATGCTTGTCATTATTAAGTCTCGCCATAGCTCTAGCTGCCATAAGAGTGTCAACCCTATGATTAATCTTTAATTCCTTCTCCTGATCTTTAAGCCGCTGAAGTTCTATCTCTTTAGCCTTCTTTATAGCTTTAGCATCTTCACGCCTAGCTTCAAGCACATAAGACTTTTCACCTTTTCTTTCGATGTTGCAAATCGCAACACCTTTATGCCGTGTTGGGACATGGTTACAAGCCTGTTCAGCGTACTCAATATCACCACGCTTTATCGCTTTTTCATATTGCTCTTTTAACGTCAAATGTCCATAACGCCATCGATCGACCTCTTTTTTAAGACCACGCTGTCTTAACATGATCGAACATTCAATCGCCCAGCTTTCACGCCATTGCTTTAACTTACTCTTATCATTCCACTCGCGTACTTTATTACCATAAAAGCCCTGCTCGTTTGCACGCCTCAATGTTAGTAACAAATGAGCATGGTAGTTGCGTTCATCACCGCCATGCTCGCTTGGTGAATGTAAAGCAACATGGGCTATCATTTGATTACTGAGAAACTCTTTTTCAATGTAGCAGATCAAGACATCAATCATGTCATCAACCTGAAGTTGGTGAGGTAAATTTAACTCAATCGATCGGGCGAATTGGGAGTTCTTTCGTGATTCAAACCGCTGTACTTCATTCCAAAGTTGTTCAGGATCAGCGAACCAAGTCGGCACTGATGGCGGTACTATGACCTGACTAAATAATGCTAATGATTGATTCTTAGTATGATCAAATGTGTTACCAAGCTCATTATCTTTGAATTTAGCACGGGCAATATAAGCGGCAGAATTAACAACACTATGCCCCTTCCCGCGACTGATGACTGTTTTCACTGAGAGTCTGTAATGACAGGATAGCATGATTTAACCATAGGTTTGTATAAGTGCGCCTTTAGAGTTAGTCTAATCTAACGCAGGGCTAAAATCAACACTTGTACATGACCACGAGTAGCACTATTATGAGTGGCATTTAGTGAATGAATTATCGATTGTAAAATACAATGACCGAAGAGATAGATGCTCAAAAGCTAGAATCAGTAGAAACACGAATGCGTCAAAATGAAGCTAGATTAAAACAACTTGAAATGAAGAATGTCAATAAATTGATTAAAGAACGTGACAGGCTGAAAGTCCTTATTGGCGATGCGATACTTTCAGAGTTAGAAGATCTTGCTCATTCAAATGTGGATTATTATCAATGCAAACAACTTGAGTTGAAAAAGACACTCAGCAAATACACTAAAAAAGAACACAATAAGAGCTTCCTAGTTGAGCAAGGTTGGTTCAATGACATTACGGAATGATGATTTTATGATTGACAGTGATGAGTAACTATGATATTAGCTTGGTAGTGCGAATGATACTCATCTTCGTCTTCAAATATCAATGTGAAGCCTAGATTTAAGGATGGTGTGCTTCGGGCGTAGTGCTGTTGTCGAAGTCTAAGCGATAGCCCGATTGCTTAGACAAAATAAGGATTATGAACATGGAGGTCTGTGGATGACGAGGATAAACGCAAGCACGTGGCAAAGCCGTTACATAACCTTTCGCTATGGAGATAAAATGGATTCTGTCGTAGGCTTCACCAAAGTTAGACTTAGTAGGTGGTGGGTATTGATATCACTCAATACCCTTCTTGCTATCATGGCTATTTGACATGATTAGTAGTCCGGATTGGAGGGGACTCTTCGTTTCGTAATAAGGGTTACGAGTCGTTACCGAGGTGTATTCAGAGCTCTTGTAGTAATGATTTTTACTCATAACAACAGAGTTTTGATGACCTGAGAAAAAGACAATCTGTAACTCCTGATCCAAGCCAATGACCTCAATCGGGTAAAGTAAGGGGAATGATTTGTTACTGTATTCAAGCTCTTTTAATGTTGCACCACTCATCTGCCCAACATCTATAGTTTGCTTCGTTTGGGCAACTGTTGTTTCACCTATTCTCTTTGAAATGCGTTCTGCCGTTTCAATGTCATTGGGTGTAAAATATTGCTGCATCCCTGTATTCGATAAAAAGGATTCAGCTCTTTTACCGTATAAAGCATTCAATTGGTGAATGTCTTGTATAAACATCCATAGCTGTATGCCATACCCCCTTGAGAGTCCAACAGCCTTTTCAATGGCTGATAGCTGTCCTAACAACGGGAACTCATCTAGCATGATTAATGTGGAGACTTTAGGCTTTTCATCTACTAACATTAGCTGATCAAGGCATGATGTGATGAGCAAGCGAAACCAGCTTGAGTAGGCTAGCAAGAACTTAGCAGGCAATATAAGGTATATGGTCACGACCTTATTTTGCATATCACTAAACTTGAAATCTTCTTGTTGTAGGTTGTCAGATAATTGAGGATCATCAATAAAGGCGGTTGCTGTTAGTGCTGTCGATATAACAGAAGCATTTGAGTTGTTACCAGTGGTTGTGAGAAAACGAGAGGCTTTGTTACTCATTGGTGTAAAAGCATGTTCTGATATGTCACCGATAACAAGGTCAAACTCTTCTCCTGATAAAGAGAGTAGTTTTCGCACTTTAGGTAAGTGACGCTCTTTAGGATATTCAATACACACGTACATAATTAAGCAGCTGATTAAGTCTCTTGCTGAATCTGCCCAATAAGAATCTGCTGTACCTTCTGGGCGCATTACTAATGCTTCTGATAGAGCGGAGATATCAGCAACGAAATTAGGATCGCTAAAGTCATGAAATGCAGCTAAAGGATTGAAGCCGTGAAAGTCTTTAAAGCCTATATCTTCAAAATGTGGCGCTAACACATTGAATGGATTGACAATAAAGACATGACCTTTAGCCTTTCTTGCTTTAGCTGTGATGGCTGCACATTCACCTTTAGGATCAATGATTAACATTGATTCTTCGTACTCTAAAATAGCTGGCACCTGCACTGCTGTATTTTTACCTGATCCTGTTGGTGCAATCGTAATGATATGCTCCTTCTTGGGGAATTGAACCATATAGCTTGTATTATTCATGCTATACATATCCCAATAATAGCCAATTGAAAGACCAGAATTATAATCTTGCTGACATTCAGTGACATCAGCATAGCGTGCATCACTATGCTGATTGATTCTTCCTGTAGTATTGGTTTCAGTCTTATGTGTAACGGTAACTTCTTCTTTTAGTGCAGCAGCAAGAGTCTGTGTAGGGTGTGTGGGTACAGGTATTTGTTGTTGAGGTTCTGTGTCATATAGTTTCTCAGGTTTAAGAGGTGCTGGAGGAAAGTCATAATCAAGGAGTCTTTTATCAATCTTAATCCTTCTATCGTTGAGATAATAGAGTTGTTCTTGTTAAAAAAACGATAAATAACAGTAGCTTACTAACTTCAGTCTAATTATAATAAAAAACATAACCTACTGACTTTAAAGTAAAAATTATTATTATCATATCTTTATAATTATATTTTAAATATAATTATACAATAAATTATTCAACCATAATGTTAAAAAATGAAGATAGAAGATATTTCACCTAGAATTTATGATGAAAGGCAACTAAAGGCGATAACAGGTTTAAGTGTTGAGCAGTTTTCTACAATATTACCAATATTTGATAGATTTATTGTTGAGGAAAAGGAAAATAATAAAGAAGAGAAAATTAAACCAGGAAATGGAAGTTTAGGTAAATTAGAAACTTCTACAGATAAATTAATTTTCTTTTTATATTACTTAAAATGCTACCCAACATTTGATCAACTTGGGTTTAATTTTAATATGAATAAGTCGTGCGCTCATACTTGGCTATATAAAATTTTTCCAATTTTCACTAAAGCATTAAGATATTTAAATGTTTTACCCGAGACTGAATTTGAAACGCCTGAAGAAATGAAGGTAGTTTTTAACGATGTTGACAGTTTAATAATAGATGTTACCGAGCGTGTCATTCAGCGACCACAGGATGCTGCAAAGCAAGTTGATCACTATAGTGGTAAAAAAAAAGACACACCATTAAAAATACCGTTATCGCCACCTTAGACTTTACTATTTTATATATAGGGAGTACATTTTCTGGAAAAAATCATGATTATGGTATGTTTAAAAAGGAATTTAATCCTGAATTAAATTGGTTTAATTATTTTAATATTCTTATTGATCTAGGTTATAAAGGTTTTGATAAAAATTACACAGCTAAAAAAATTTATATTCCTCATAAAAAACCTAACAAATCAAAAAATAATCCCGATCCAAAATTATCACAATTACAGAAATATGAGAATAGAGAAATGAGTAAAAAACGTGTTATTGTAGAAAATGTTATAGGTGGAATGAAGCGTTATAGATGTTTAGTTGATAAGTTTAGAAATCATATTCCATTTGTAAAAGATTTAACTATTTTATTAGCTGCTGGATTATGGAATTTTAATATACTTAATAGAATATAATTCATAAGAACAACTCTAATGATCAATATGGGCATGCGGTAGGTGATGAAGCCTTAATTGCGTTTGCAAAAACAGTATCGTCCTTAGTCAGAGAGGGCGAT
>ENA-ORXI01003743-ORXI01003743.1-sediment-metagenome-genome-assembly--contig:-NODE-3743-length-10040-cov-3.460303_pt1 | contig 10040 bp, 7 predicted proteins | sample MGYA00237861_ERZ511468 | MGnify/ENA primary metagenome ERZ511468 (study PRJEB26299, sample SAMN06266213) | sediment metagenome | isolation source: Hudson Canyon methane seep mesocosm | place: USA:Hudson...
TAAGTTTAGTATTAAGCCTAACAAGCTCAGCTTCTTTATTTTTGGCTTCTATTACCCTGAAAAAAATGGTCATTGTTGTTTCTCCAGTACATATGCAGCCGCTTCAACCATAGCTCCATCCATTACCCCATGCCCCAAGTCAACCATTAGCTCTGTTTTTCCAATACCTAAAGCCACATGCTCTCTCCACTTATGAAAACTTGTTAGAAAGAAGCATGTCCTAGATGTAATCGCACCTAATCTCCCCTTTCTCTCTTGCATTAATAGACCTCGCTCAACAAAAGCCCCTAAAATATCATTACTACTATTTTTATAAGTTTTTTTCCCTTCACTTTTCCACTTGATGGAAAATTCTCCAAAAGGCGGATTCATCAACACCACATCAAACCGCTTTCGACACAATTCAATAAAAGCAAACCCTTTAGCCGCATCCTCAGCAAACAATTGCTTCTGTCCACCAACACCTGTTGCTGCACTTTCTGCATAACCCGCCAAAGCCTCTAATATTTTCTGCTCAGCCTGCTCCCAGAAACTTTCCTCATCAATATCACTCACATCAAAGTTAATTTCACCTCGCTGTCTGGCCACTTCAGCTAAATCTGGAAATTGGATTAATGCCTGATTTTGTTTTTGCCAAGCTTGTTTTGCTTCGGAAATGGCATCTTGAATTTCTTGTTCTATTTTAAGTAACGTCCCTGCTTCACCTGCCAACTCCATTTTCTCAAAGATTATTTCGACTAGCTGGCCTAACACCGTTGGCTTTAAAGAAGCGGTAAACTCTTGTAATAATGCTTTTTCACCTGGCATGGGTTCAGCACAAACAATGTTAGAGCGTTGAATTTTTGGACGCTGTTGTGGCTTTATACCCGCTTGCTGCCAGCTATTATGCGCCCGCAACCAAAGGGATAATCCTGCAATTTGTGCAGCACGCGGATCAATATCGACACCGTGAATATTATTTTCAATAATTAAACGAGGTACTTCTATTAAGAATGTCGCCTTATCTGCGTATTCGGAGGTAATGGGTGTTTTATCATGTTCTCGCTGTAACGCATCTATTCCGTGTGCTATTTCAATATCCCAGGCTTCACTGTAAATAGCCTCAAATAAATCGAAGGCATAAAGACCAAAGTGCATAGATCCACAAGCAGGGTCTAGCATACGAATATCACGCGGGTCTTTGATTGCACGATGCTCAATATAGACTGTTTGTTGCAATAACTCTTCTTGCGACAATTCCAGGTTCTCTTCCTGCTCTGGGGTAGCATCTCCTTGAGCTAAAAAAAACTCATTGGGTCTACGCACCAAATATTTGCAACTCTCTGTAAGTTCCGTTTTCCCATGAGTCATTTCATACCAAATGCGACCTAAGGTGTTATCTGTTAAAAACTCAACCACATATCGGGGGGTAAAAAACTGATTACGCACGGCTAACTCTCGGCTGTTACGCGGTGCTTGCGATTCAGAACGCATTTTTTTACGTTCTTCGATAGAATTAAAATATTGGTATATCCAGCCTATGGTTTCATCTTCAGCCCATAGCAGTGCAATCTCTTCTTCATTAATCAGAGCTAGCAGTTTTAATAAGGTGGGTGTCGTTGGGAATAAACGCCCTTGTACTGAAAATCGATCAAATAATACGGTTAAATCAAGTGAAAACTCATCAAATAAACTATACAAATAATGCTGATAGGCATCCCCTGTTTCACCTAAACTAGCTCCAGCTAGACGGTGAAATAATTGAAAGCCTTTTGAGTCATAACCTTTAGCTAAGGACTCAATTAAGAACCCTCGTGCCTCACTCATTCTAAGTGCAGCCAATCGGTTTAAAACAGTAAACGCTTGCTCCCGAACGATTCGTTCAATCGCAGCGGCTGTGCGATCTTTTTCTTTGCCTTTTTCTGTGCTGGCAAGATAATGCTGTAAGGTATCACGTAATAGATGCGCTGTTTCCTGCTGACTAGGCGTTAAACCTGACAAGGTGCTAATATCCGCCACTTCTCCCGTTTCAGGATTCATACCATAAGTTGCTTGTAGCTGACGAGTGAACTCATCAGACAAAAGCGAGCGTGCATCACTGACAAATCGTTGTAGGCGATTTCGTGTAGTTTGATCAAATGCCATAATGCTTATCCTTTATGTTTCTATATCTAGGTGAATTTCTATATCAGGATTTAACTCTAAATCACCTTTTAGCTGTTTCAGTTTCTGGATAACTTCTTCCAGCTGGCCTTTTTGTGTCATGACTTTAGGAATAGATAACTTACGCTCGACTTTGGTTTTTCCTTCTTGTTTATATTTGGCCTTTTCTTCAGCTACGCGCTCTGCTCGTTTTTGCTGGGCTTTATATTCAACCGCCTGCTTAATATCTCTAAGCTGGTTTTGAATATTGATTTCTTGGGTCAATAATTGCTTTAGTCCATTAATATCTTTATCAACACTAAAGGCTAAATTCTCTAATTTCTTGTTGTGTGTTTCTTTTTCATCTTGGGTAAGTTCTGTCCACCCTGATTGTAAGCTTATATCGTCTTGCGCTTCAGCTATGCGCTTTTCCTGTTCCGATTCTAAGTTTTCTACCGACTGACTTATATTAGATTTTAAGCTGGTTAATATTGTGTTGAAGTTGGCACTGTGTTGATAGAAATCTGTTTTATTTAGCTGTTCTTTATAACTTTGCAGCTCTTCAGAAACTTCTATTTTAAGCTGCCCTGGCACTCCCGTTTCAGGTAAAAACTCAATGGCTGAACTAACTTCTTTTAATTCTCGTAATGTCTTATCCAGACCTTGTTTAAATGCAACCTTGAGCGCTGTTGCCCATTGTAATAATGAAAAGACTTGTGACTCTTCAGCGCCTAAGCGTTGCGGTGCATCAGAACAATCTGAGGCCAGCATATCAGCTAGATCCTGTCTTAAATTATCTAAACGCTCATCGCCTGGTATGGCCATGCCACGCAATTCACTACCCAAGGGAGCAAACTCATTCTGTGCTTCATTAAAATAACGCACAGCGGCTTTACTAATATCATCTTCCATGGGGAATATCGTATTCCCTGTTAGTTCCGTTAATCGTTCCGATGCTTTCAAGCACATTTCAGGTGAAGGTCTATCATCACGAAGGTTTACACCGACGGCTTTGAAGCTATTATTGGTTTTTATCGCATCTATCGATTTTTGTCCTGAACTGGTTAAGTCCTTACCTGATACTTTTAGCTTAACCATTCCCCCAATAAACATCCCAGCCACTAGATAGCGAAAGGTATCTGGAGACCAACCAAATGGAGGTCGAGAAAAGTGATCTGACAAGGTTTTACCATCAACACCTCCCCGTGTTTCTATATAGTCTTTTATACTGGTAATCGCTTGGTGACTTTCATTAATATTAAATTGACCACCTGATTTAAGAACTAATTGAAGAGGGTCCATTTGCGTAGTAATTACACTTAAATTATCCGCCCGCATAAACTTCTCTGCGGTATTGGTATCAACTCTAACAGCCGCTTCCTGGTAACGACTATAGACTTGCTGAGCAACATTAATTAAATGTTTTTTATTAGCTTCCAGTAGCTCCTGGCTATAACTTTCTACTGCAGTAGCGTTGCCTCTAAATATAAATTCACCATTTATTAAACTGCGGCGTAGATGCTGTTGTAATTTGTCTGTTAAATTATTTGCTCTATCAGTTTGAGCATGACAGTATTCTTTTATTTCTTTATCTGCTTCATTACGATAGCGGTTTGCTATTTCCTGACTACGATAAATGTCATTACAGACATCATTCACATCTTGAGCCGTTCTTGCTAAAAGGTATATTTCAGTTTGGTGGTGCCTTGAGGCATCAATAAGCTTTGTACGTGAAGACTCAAAATCAACAGACGCAACAAATTCAACAACAGTTTGAATATCATTTCTATCGCCATTCAGTTGCTGAGTCATGCCAGCATCAGTTTGGTATTTAATACCTGTAGTTACGGTTAATGAGTCACCCAGGCGTATGGCTGGTAATGGACTTAAGACTTCTTTTAATGCCTGATTGCTTATTTTACGAATCTCTATTGATTGCAATCTTAATTGATGGCGCTCTTGTTCTATGTCATTTAATCGTTCACTGAAGAAGCAAAGCTCTTTGTCCTTTTCAGCCAATGGCACTTTTGAATCATTAAGTAGGTCTTCTATGGCCTGATTAACTTCTTCTACGTGTGATTGATCGGTGATATTGCCATGCATTAATGCCGCAACGTTTGCACGGGTAATAGGTAAGTTATTAAGGATTTCTAATAAAGCGACTGTTTTAGCAACACCCGTATGGATTTTTGAATCAAACCAGTTAGATTGGTTTAGTCGGTTAACCGCTTTATGTTTTGTAGCAAAAGCGGCCCCTATGTCCTTTTCAAGTGCATCATATAAAGTGACTGATGAGGCTAGCCAACCAATTTCTTGCTCTGCTACGGGTTTTTGCTCATCCGTTCCTTCAACTAATATGTCATGTATTACTTTAATAGCGGAACGTAACCCAATACCGCCAGTTGATTTTGCCAGTACACCTAATAAATTGAGCAATAACTCAAAGTGTGCAGGTAAGAATGGATATAAATTGATAAAACTTTTTTCATCAAAATCAGATTCGTAATATTTATTACCTTCAAGCTTTGTACTGTGGCGTAATGATTGACCATGGCTATTAAACAATGCTCTCAGTTGCTCTTCACCATTGGCCGATTTGCCTAGTAAGCGTAAATAACAGATTTCTTTTATATCACTAGATTCCAGGCGCAGCGGTATAGGAAATCGATCTTTTAGTTTGTACAGTTCTGGAGAATTCAGGGCAGCACTTTTATCATCTTCAGCCAATGTTTGCTGTGCGGTGCCAAAAATCCATGCTTTACCATGACCAATACGCTTAATGATTTCTGCAAAACCTTGCAATTTAAAAATCAATTTTTCTCTTGGACCGACATAGTTACCAATTTCATCAAAGATAAATAAGCAATACTCTTTACCACTAACTTCTCTTACGATATCGAGAATTTCTTGAGCTTGTTGTTCAGCGGTAAATACAACTTCTTCATGGTCTGTTCTAAAACTATCTGTTTGAGTCCAAAATTTTGGATACATTTGGTGAGCTATTTCTGGTATCACTGAGTCAACAACCATCGGGTCGTTTTGATATGTTTCCCAGCTTTCTTCAACCATTTCAAAGAACAGTTTTTCAAATTCTTGGTAGCGATTGTCTTTTCTTAGCTTGCGCTCAAATGATGCCACTTTCAGATTACGTGAGTACCCGGCCCACCTTAGGGTTTTGTAATATAAAACCGTTGCAACATCTTCCATTGATGCGCCTGCTGATTGTTCACTAGCCAGATCAACCATAACAACTGATGCAGGAAATCTTTTTGCGACAACATTAAGTAATGTTCGGGTTCTTTTATCCTTAATGCGGTCAGAGAAATGCTGTAGAAAAGGAGTACCCTCAATGGTGACACGATCATCGAGTGCCATCCCTATGTATTTTGTTAAGGAACTTTTACCCGATCCGTAGAATCCAGAAACCCATACGCCAATTTCACTTTCTATGGGGCTCTCCATGGCTCTTTGCATCTTTTCAAGTAAGTCATGCATACTCTCTTGTAAATGCTCAGTAACAATGTACTCAGATATTTCTGCCTTTAAATTTTCTTCAGCATTCGCTCCGAAAGTAATTACTTTTTCTATGCGGCGATCTAAACCTTTGCTTGCATCAAATAACGTTTTTATATGGTTCATCTTGAGTCCTTTTTAACCACCTACGTGTAGGGAGCGATAATTGCCATCTTCTGGATAAAATCCTAGAAATTTAAGTCTGGTTTTTCCTGTACGAATACCAGGATAAAGAAATACGGTAGGCACATTAAATTTACCTTGCAGTCCCGATTCAATTGCACCAATACGTAAATAAGGGTGGAGTGCTTCTAAGTCGGTTACTAATATCAATGCATCTTTATCTTGCTCTACTTCTAACAAGTACTTTTCAAAGACTTCCTTTAATCCCGCACCTTCTTTCGTTAAGGTGTTAGTAATCGATTGATTAATTTTTTCAAAATCAAGAGGATCTTTTTTTTCTGAAGCTGCCCATAGTTTTTTTACAAGAGGGCTGACATTCGTAAGTAGCTGTTCTATTTGCTCAGCAATTGAAAATTCATAAACATTCCAACCTTCAGTTTTCAACCTGGCCAACCATGCTTTCTTTTGCCGTTTAACTGCCACTATTTCAGCGGGAGAAAATATTAGATAATAAATAGGTTCAAAACTGGCATGAGTAAATTCACGCCCTTGTCTTATCTTTGCAATAAGCTCATCAAAATTTGTTTTAAGCAATGACACTAAGCACTTCCTCCTTGGTTTTGTATGTCCAGCTGATTTGTACCACTTCACCGGCTGCCTGGATAATCCAGTACCTATTGACTGCTAAACTTTTCATTTCTTCTCGAACATCTGCTGATGATAAACCAAATAACTGCCAGTCTTCATGATTAATAATCGCATTATCACCTACCCCAGAAAAATGTAACTCATACGCTAAATATACTGCCATTTTGTCTGATAATCTGGGTGGGGTAATCAAACGTTCTTTGCGGTTTTCATTGGCAAGGAAGCCATAATCAACTAAGCAACCCAATATATAAGAGGATACGCGTTTGACCGTGCTCTCTGACCAAATTTTCTGCATTTTTCCCTCTTGCAATGCAAGCTCAACAAAATACTTTGCATCCTCTACATTCAAAACAGCATAGCCTGATGCATATTTTTGCCAGTAAACCTGCTTCACAAAATCAGCTAAGATTAGATTAGCTCTAGCAGTATAAAGAAAGAATAGTTGGGAAAGCTCCTGAGATGACAGTATCGGCATGAACATTTTTACAGCATCAGCTACGTCATTTTCTCGTTTATAACGAGGAAAGAAACATTCAGCAATAATATTTCTAAGTCTTCTTGCCGTTACATTTGGAAATAACCCTGAATCGAGAGCCCGGTCATGCATTAATTGAACAGTCATGCCTGGCTCATAGAGGTTAAACAAACTTTTTGTTTCTTCTTTAAGCCCTAGGCCAGCTGATAACTGTGTTGTATATTTTTGACTTCTCATCGTCAGTTAGTCAGCCCGTAGATATGGGAATGCTTTTTTATCGTTTGTAAAAGCAGTTAAATAAGACGATGCTATTTTATTTATTGATAGTTGCCAGTCATTATCATTAATCCCTCCAATATTAACCGGCCCTTCTTCCGATATACTAGCTGAACCAGCTAAGGTAGTTAGTGCTTCTAATGCATTCTCTTTAGAGTGTATGGCTGTTTTTAAATCACTTTCTTCAGTGTTAGTTTGAACGTAATTAACAAGGGATTTTTCTATTAATTCAGGTAGCCGAAATAGATGGAAAGTTTCACCAACCCCAATCATTTCATCATGTACCCGGGCTGCTGCAGCTGAAACACCTTCGTATTGAGCTAGTGAAGCTGTTCGAGGGAAGGTGAATTCGAGCATCTTTTTTGTGGTGTCGTTTAAGAATGATGAGGACCACCAGTGGTATTGATCTTTTTCACCTAGGAAGCCAATAACTAGTCTTAGAGTAGCTAGGTTAATGAGTAATTCTTTTTGCATTTTTGACTCGTTCCTTAAGTGATATATGAACAATATTTATAATTGTCCAACTTTAGTACTACCCCAATTAACTTACAAGTATCGCACAAAATCACCCCTCGAGTCATTTGGTTTACAAGGTTCAATTCGTGTCTGTTCTACGCATTGTCTGATGATTTCATAAGATAGCGAACTGTCTTGAGTAGCTCATGATTTACTAATTGGATTAAACAATACGCTTTCTTGTTTGCCACGGGTCTTAATCCATTGTTTCACTATTATGTGACTTTCAGTATTTAGATAAGTGATATGTTGCTTATTTCCTTTATCTGCTTGAATATTGAGTAAGTCATTTCGGGTATTATCGTCATCAATAGTGATACTAATGACCTCTGACCGCCTAATGCCTGTGACTAGCATCGTAGTAATAATGGCGTAATCTCTTTCTCCTGCTGGTGACTTATCTTGTTTGCATGCTTGGTGAAGCTTGTGAATTTCTGTGCGTGTTAAACTTCGGCCACTAGGTAATCTCTGCCCTCTAACGCGTTTAATTTCATTGAGTAGCATGAGCTGTTCAGTACTAATAGGTCTCCCTATGCCTATACTAATGTCAGATTAATACCTCTAACATACAGTAATATGTATTTTAGTATGTTAGAAATACTGCTTGTTCGTGATTATTAAGGATATCCAAGCTAGTTGTCACGTGGTAATGCCCTCCATTATACAGGCAGGCATTGCTTGCTCTAAGGGGTCTTGTGGAAGAACCCCTTGTAGTGCTGCATAGATATTGCCTACTCAGAATCTGAGTCGCCATCATTATCAAGATCAGTAAACATTTGTTTCATTGTTGGATTGCCGTGAGTTAGTTTCTTAATCGTAAGATCTTCGGCTTTGTTGTTTGCTAGTCGTAGATTGCTCGCAGATTTGTGTAGTGCCTGCTTGGTTTTCTCTAAATCTTTTATTGCTTCATCGATGCGCTTTATAGCCTCTTCGAATCCTTCAGAAGCAAGACGCCAGTTTCGACCAAACGTAGATTTAAAATCACTGAGCTGGTCTTCGAAGTTTGTGATATCTATGTTCTGAGCTTTTACTAGCGCTAGTTCTGTTTTGTATTTCAATGAATTCAGGGACGAATTACGAAGGAGCGTTACTATCGGAATAAAAAACTGCGGTCTGACTACATACATCTTTGGATAGCGATGTGATACATCGACTATTCCAGTATTGTATAACTCACTAGCTGACTCAAGGAGTGAAACAAGAACGGCATACTCACAGCCTTTTTCGTTACGGTCCTTGTCTAGCTCTTTCAGAAAATCCTCATTCTTTTTCTTTGTGGCTGTTTCGTCACTCTCGTTTTTCATTTCAAACATAATCGAGACAATTTCTGTTCCGGCACCATCTGACTCCTTGAAAATGTAGTCGCCTTTACTACCTGTACTCGCATCATTGTCTTTTTCGAAGTAAGCTGTTGGAAATGCAGAGGCTCTTATGCGATTGAATTCAGTTTCGCAGTGCAGTTCCAGAGTTTCTCCCATCATCTTGGTAGAAAGCTTAGCCTTGAAGTCTTTGTAATATGCAATCAACTCATCCTTTGCCTGTAACTCCTTACTGTGCGTCTCCTTAAGGTTGGATTCTACAAGTTTTTGCTCAGTGTCCTTTGCCTCGAGTTTATTCGCTAGATTGTCACGCTCCTTCTCGACGGAACTAACCGCTTGCGTAATCGCTAGATTTTGTTCGACCACAGATAAATCAATTTTTGCTGTTAGCTCTTGAATCTTTGTATCCTTCTTTGCCACTGCTTCGTTCACTGCCAACTTCTGTTCGGTATCTAGGCTATCGAGTTTTGCCTCCAGTTCTTTAATTACAGCGTCTTTTTCTGCGGATGTGATTTTAATTTCACTCTCTGCTTTTGATGTAACGAGCTCGACTGCAGTCGCTTTTTCATTATCGGCAATTTCTAGCCTTTCTTGCAGTTGCTGTTTGAAATCACTATCGCGTACTTGCTTTAGAATTTCTGCATACCCAGTTTCGTCAACCTTGAAAGCCTTCTTACATTTTGGGCAGATAATATCTTGCATAATGATTTCCCTTTGCTTGTGTCAATTCTATTGTGTAACGGCTAACGCCAAAATAAGTTACGACTGAAAGCCATGATGCTTTTAGCCGTGATATTTCCCCGAAAAAGTAGGCACCGTCGTTAGCATAATAACTGCTTTTCGTAATTAATAGGTGAAAAATAACCAATACGGGGTTTATTAGCCTTTTCGTGAGATGTCCTCTAGATAAAAGGCAAAAAAAAACCCATCTTCGTTAGAAAATGGGTTTTTTAGAATAAGAGCTTGACGATTCCCTACTTTCACATGGACGAATCCACACTATCATCGGCACTAAACGGTTTCACTTCTGAGTTCGAGATGGGATC
>ENA-ORXI01003744-ORXI01003744.1-sediment-metagenome-genome-assembly--contig:-NODE-3744-length-10040-cov-2.612366_pt1 | contig 10040 bp, 6 predicted proteins | sample MGYA00237861_ERZ511468 | MGnify/ENA primary metagenome ERZ511468 (study PRJEB26299, sample SAMN06266213) | sediment metagenome | isolation source: Hudson Canyon methane seep mesocosm | place: USA:Hudson...
TTCAAAAGAACCGTCGTGGCTGCCGCGAATTCCGGTAAGAGTGGGCGGATAATAATCAGGCGATAGAGCAGTAATTGTGGGCAATTTTTCACCTTGCCCCAATGCTAATACATTTCTAACAGGCAGCGTAGCAACACCTGCTAGTGCTATCGCTGCTCCGTTAAGAAAGTCTCTGCGAGAGATACTTTTCTTCATGGTTAATTGTGCTCTACTTTATTTAAGGTAGTCGTTTGCCAATTGGTGTATTCCATCAGACCGTGCAATGAATTTTCACAACCAAGTCCTGATTGCTTGTGGCCTCCAAAAGCTTGGTAGGGTGAATATTGGTGTACTTCATTAAGCCAAACAGTGCCTGCTTCAAGTTGTGCGCCGATGCGCTGTACGGCATCGAGATCTTTACCCCATACCGATGCACCTAGACCGTAAATAGTATCGTTGGCGCGAGCGATAACGTCGTCTTCATCAGACCATTTTAGTAATGGTAAAATTGGTCCGAAGGGCTCTTCTTGCACGATGCGTGAATCTTCTGGCGGATTATCTACCAGCGTTACTGGCACGAACCAACCTGAGGCGCTATTATCGATTTCACCGCCAACAGCAAAGGAATACCCCTTGTTTTGGCAGTCAGCAAAGTAATCTTGAACCTTCTCGTACTGCATGGAATTTTGAATAGGGCCAAGGGTTGTGCCATCATCGGCTCCGTCGCCCACTTTGACTTCGTTGTTAATAAACTCGACCAAGGCATCACGTACGTCGTCATAAACAGACTCATGAATATATAAACGCTTAGTCGCGTTACAGAACTGAGCATTATTTTGAAATGCAGCCCAGAACAATTGTGGCGCCACCGCTTTGGCGTCGACATCAGGCATCACAATAGCAGGATCATTACCGCCTAATTCCAGCGTGACACGCTTGATGGTTTCGCCCGCACTACGGTAAACATGGCGGCCGGTTTCAGTCGAGCCGGTAAAGGCTATTTTGTTGATGTCAGGATGTGCTGTCATCCAGCGACCCAAGTCATTGCCGCCTGATACACAGTTCAGCACGCCTGGTGGTAGTACTTGCTGGGCAAGCTCGACAAACTTAAGGTTACATAAAGGAGTGTAAGGGGAAGGCTTCAATACCACAGTACAACCTGCTACCAGTGCAGGAGCAATTTTCCAAATTGACAATAACATAGGGAAGTTCCACGGTACAATTGCACCAACTACACCTAATGGGGTGTAGCGCGTGACCACTTTGCGTTCGTCGTTTTCTTCAATGATTTCATCAGGAAGTGTTTGCTTGGCAATTTCTTTCATCCAAATGGCCGAACCGAATATTTCCCATTCAGCGCCTGAACGGGGTTTACCCTGCTCTTTAGTTAACAGCGCCATAAACTCTTCGGCATGCTCTTCCAGCAGGTCACCTAGCTTGGCAACTAATTGCTGGCGTTCTTCTATTGCCCTTTTACTCCATGGTACAAATGCTTGCCTAGCTGCGGTGACAGTTGTTTCAAATTGGGCTTCTGAGCAATCTGGTACCTGTGCAATAACGTCTTTATTTGCTGGATTAAAAACAGGCTGAGTTTCTTGGCTTGTTGTAGCTGCGCCATTGATGGTCATCACGTAATCTTTATCAAATTTAATCATTGTATTTTCCTGTTGTTTAACTAGTTATGTATTATTTTTGTTGTAAGTTATGTAATTTAATGAGTTCTCGGCGCATGATTTTCCCCGTTGATGTTTTAGGGAGGTCATCAACAAACTGGATATCACGAGGAACTTTGTAGGCGGCTAAATGTTCGCGGCAAAAGCTCACGATATTTTCTGCTGATGGATTAGTGCCTTGTTTTAAAATAATGTAGGCTTTGGCTAGTTCGCCTTTCAATTCATCGGGTATTGGACCAACAGCGACTAAAGCTACATCTGGGTGAGAGGCAATAACGTTTTCTATCTCTGCTGGATAGATGTTGTAGCCACTCGTTAGGATCATGTCTTTGATGCGATCAACAATAGTGATAAAACCGCTCGCATCGATGCACGCAACATCACCAGTGCGCAACCAACCGTCTTCACTTAACACTTCACGTGTGCCTTCTTCGTTGCCGAAGTATCCCTGCATCACGATGTGACCTTTAATTAACAGTTCGCCAGCCTCGCCAGTAGGCATTTCAATAGCTGCGTCCTTTGTATTTATAATTTTGGCCTGAGTGTAAGGCAGTGATACGCCAATTGAGCCGTGTCGATAGTCACCATTGTGTGCGAAGGTAGTGCCCAGTCCAGCTAATTCTGTCATCCCCCATAGCTCAACCAGTGGACATTGAAACTTGTCTTCCACCTGCTTCATCTTGGCTGGCGGCATAGTCTGCCCGCCAACGGCGCACAGCCGTAATGATGACAAATCACGCTTGTCGATCGTAGGACTTTCTAGCATATACATGTACATGGTTGGCACGCCATCGAAAACAGTTGCGCTATGCTTTTCAATCGAGTTCAGAACTTGCTCCAATTCAAAGACCGAATGCAGCACCAGCATACCGCCATTTTGAAAACAACCGTTCATGACGACATTGCCGTATACATGGGGACAGGGTAATGCTGTGACGACAACATCTTGCTCACAGCGGCCATGCATCAAAGCCGTCATTGTACAGTTGGTGATGACAGCCTTATGTGACAGCATGGCGCCTTTAGGTTTCCCGGTGGTGCCTGATGTATAACAGATGGTCGACAGCGAGTCAGGATCTATCAAAGGGCTAATAAAGTCTTCAGGGGCTTCCTCTATAAGGTGTTCAAAGGAGGTGGCTCCAACAGGGATATCCTCACCGTACAAAATTAATTTTTCAATAGACGTTCTGGTCTCTAGACCAATTAACGGCAAGCCTTTTTCTTTAGAGGCGATGATGGCTTTGGCGCCGCAGTCTTCAACCACAAACGCGACTTCTTCTGGCGTTAGCATTACATTAATTGGATTTACCACTGCGCCGGTCTTTAAAATACCGTAATAGCTGACTACCCACTCCCAGGCATTGGCGCCATAAAGCGTTACGCGATCGCCGGGAGATACACCGATTGCTACTAAGCTATTAGCTACTTGGTTAGATAGGGCATCGAGGCGTTCATAACTGAACTGTTGATCCCCAATAATTAAAGCCGTTTTGTTGGTATAACGCTGCGCCGCATCAGTGATAATCTGTGCGATAGAGTTCTGCATACTTCCCCCTAGTCAATTATGTTTTATGTAAGTTGTTTATGTTGCCAGTAGCATTTGCATGCACCAACGTGTCAATCGACATGTTGTCAAATGTCAAGTGACATGTCAATCACTAAAAGGAAAATAATGAGAGAATACGAAAATAAGAAAAGCTGCAGGTAGGCCTTAGTTAGCTGATTAACATAAACTTAAATGGTCAGTACTTGTTCATGGCGATTAACACATCTATGAAATCCTAAGCAGTGCTGCTAACTAGCGCGACCTGTTAAATAATATTTACGTGCTGCGTGTATTATGATTTTTATTTCTTGACGATATACATGTCGTATGACATGCTTTATATGTCGCATGACATATAAAATTTTACAATTCCTTCAAAAACCATAGATAAAAATAGCTTGAGGCCTAATTAAGCCTGAGCTTTATGGTGAATTTTTTAATAAAAGCTAATACAAGAAAATACAGATACGGAGAAAAATAATGAGCACTATAACGTCACTTGACTATCAAATTAACAGACTAGGTTATTGGTCGGCCATCCTTGCGGTTGTCACCACTATTGTCACCTTCTTTCTGCCTTTAGATGCCCCCGGTGGTTATGCAACGGAGCACGCAGATCGAGTTGCTTGGTTGGCTGCTAATAAAGGTGACTTTATTGCAGCTTGGGTAAATCAAATTTTTGCAATGCTGAGTTTATCAGGAATTTTTATGGCTATTGCTTGGCGTATAGCTACTAGCAACCCTCTACGAGCCATACTCGCGGCAATGGTGGTGTTGATGTCGGTCATGGCATTCATCATTCCAAAATTTTCAGCAGTGTGGACACTACCTGCATTGGCCGAGACTGTTAGTACTGGCGGAGTAGGTGCTGAAATGGCAAACACATTGCTGCTTATTATGAATGTCACTATTCCTTTTTCACTGTATACGACTTTTGATTTCTTAGGTTTTTGGTTGTACGCGGTGTTTGCTTTACTCGTCGCGATGCCAATGCTAAAGGGCAACTTAAGTTCAAAAATTACAGGTGTTACTTTCGGTCTATTCGGTCTGTCTTATCATGTGATGTTGCTGGCATTGTTTATTGGTGAAATTGCGCCGGAAGATATGAATGTGGCCTTTATGAGTCCTGCCATGTTACTGCTGATTGTGATTATCGCAATGATTCCTAATTTCAAAGCTGCAATGACGAAGTAATTGCCTAGGAACTATCGCTCGACGGCGACGCGCTGATTATGCAAGAAGAAGTATTCGGTCCAATGTTATCAATCAAAACCTACGAGAGTTTGGATCAGGTGATTGATTTTGTTAACAGCAAACCACGTCCCTTAGCACTTTATTATTTTGGTAAAGATAAGGGCGAGATTGAATCGTTATGTCAGCGCTGCGAAGATGATGAGGCCGCCTTACACCGCAGGCAAAATCAAAATGTTTAACCGCATGATTAAGTAATTCGCATAGTGGCTCATATCTATTTTTTTTCATACTTATTTAATTAAGGGTTTTCAGGATGCAAGTTGATAGTAATATCCCTATATTGGTTGGGGTTGCAGAGGTTGTAGAACCGTTGCAAGGCGATTTGAATCAAGCCTCTTCAGCACAAGCTTTGGCGGGTAAGGCGGCAGAATTGGCGTTGAAAGATGCGCTTGATGTTGAACGTTTGGCGCCTGAAATTGATGTGGTGGCTGTCACCCGTACGTTTCCTGATTCTACACCAATGTATGCTATGCCATTTGGTAAAAGTAACAACATGCCACGCTCTATTGCTAAACGTGTGAACGCCAATCCAAAGCATGCTATTTATACCAAGATGGGAGGTAATACCCCGCAAAGCTTGGTAAACGAGTGGTCAGAAAAACTGGCGGCCGGTGAAGCAAGTATGGTGCTGCTGGCAGGGGCGGAAGTGATTGCTTCGACTAAGGCAGCGATCAAGCATAAGGTACCTCTAAACTGGGCGGAAGATATAGAAGGGAGTCTGGACGATCATGGAGCGGGTTTCCAAGGCATGAGGGATTCTCAGTCCTTGAAGCATATGCTATTGGGTGCGCCTCCCAGCTATGCCCTCTGTGAAGTAGCGAGAATGGCGTCACAACAAAAAGATCTGCCAACCTATACCCAGGGGATGGCCGAATTATTGGCACCGTTTTCAGAAGTGGCGGCGAGCAACCCTTATTCGATGTTCCCAAAAAATTACAGCGCCGAAGAAATTGCAACGGCTAGTGAAAATAATAACTATGTAGCTTTTCCATACACCAAGGCCATGGTGGCCAAAGATCGTGTTAACCAAGCTGCGGCATTGTTATTAACAACGGTGGGTAAAGCGCGCGAGCTGGGTATTGATAAAAGCAAATGGGTTTTCTTGCATGGCTATGCCGATACGGTCGAAAAAAGTTTATTAGACCGCAAAGAGTTGGGATGCTCAGCTGCGTTGACGGCCGCCTATCAACAGGCGGTCAAACAATCTGGTGTTGATAGTAGCGATCTCGGCTTTATCGATATCTATAGTTGTTTCCCTATTGTTGTTGCTGAAGCTAAAGCAGCACTCGGTTTAGAAAATAGTGATAAAACCATGACGCAAACTGGCGGCCTGCCATTTTTTGGGGGGCCGGGTAATAACTATTCCATGCACGGCATTGCCAGTGTTGCCAGAAAGCTACGCGAAAATCCAAAGGCATTTGGTTTGGTCGGTGCCAACGGCGGCATTATGCATAAACATGCGGTAGGTATTTATTCTTGTCAGCCGGGTTGGACCGTTTGCGATAGCTCATTAATGCAGGCCAAACTAGACAGTCAACCGATAGCTCAGTTAGCTCAGTACCCGGAAGGTGACGCGACGATAGAATCCTACACAGTGCAGTTTGGTAGAGGAAAGCCAATGTACGCCGTGATTATCGGCCGTTTAAATGAAACCGGTGAGCGTTTTATTGCCAATAATTTTGAACGCGATGCTGAGATGTTTCAGGCGTTGATGAGTAAAAACTGTGCCGGTGAGAGCGTGGTCGTGGATAGTATTGGCAAAGGAAATCGAGTGGCCTTGAGTAGAGAAAGCCTACTAGTGCAGATGCCCGCTAAGGCGACAGCGTTGCGCGATGATTATGAGTTTTGTTCAACAGTACGTAACGGTCATATTTTGGAAGTGACTATCAATCGTCCGGAATTACATAACGCACTGCACCCTTATGCTCACGAAGAGCTCAGTGAGATTTTCGATGTTTTCGAAGACGATGATGAGCTTTGGGTTGCCATTATTACTGGCGCCGGCGACAAAGCTTTTTGTGCCGGAAACGATCTCAAATATTTAGCCTCAGGCAAACCTGTATGGAAGCCCAAATCCGGTTTTGGTGGTTTAACGTCTCGCCAGCGTAGCAAGCCAGTCATAGCGGCCGTTAACGGTTTTGCCATGGGTGGAGGTATGGAGATCGCTTTGGCCAGCGACATTGTTATTGCCGCAGACAATGCCATGTTTGCATTGCCGGAAGTGAAGGTGGGTTTGATAGCCGCCGCCGGTGGTATTCCTCGTTTGGCGCGACAAATCCCCCTTAAAAGAGCGATGGACTTATTACTGACAGGTCGACAAATACCTACTGCTGAAGCAGAGCGCTTGGATATTATTAATCAAGTCGTAGCCGCAGGCGAAGCCCTGCAAGCGGCAAGAAAATACGCTGAAACGATTTGTGAAAATTCCCTCAGTGCCGTGCGCTTAACGAAACAGCTTTTAAACGAGACGGCTGAGTACGCCTCGATTGATGATGCGATGAAGGACATGCCGAACGCTATTAACGATTTGTTGAGTTCGGAAGATTTTATGGAAGGCCCCCGGGCCTTCGCCGAGAAGCGCAAGCCACGCTGGACGGGGAAATAAATAATGTTGCAAGATTATTTATTTCCCTTAGCTCAGATGCGGGTTTTAGATGGCGGTGAATTAACGGGGTGGGGAATTAGCCACGAAGAAATTAGAACCGCGAACCCACAATAAAAGCACTGTCGAATTAAGGGGAAGGCGTTATCCTCATCAATTTGGTACTTATAAGAATAATTATTGGATAACTGCCTAGCATACAAATATTTTGGAGACCTCGTGAATAGAATACTACTGATTGCTTTACTTTTATGTCTACATGCTTGTTCAGAGTCAACAAAAGAAGTTAAAACAGATTCCACCATGGCAGTGCAACTGTTTAAAGCCGATAGAGTTAACATTAATACCGAATACGAATTTCCTGCAACTGTTTCTGCGGTTAAAAATGTTGATTTGAAATTTGAAGTATCTGGCAGACTAGTATTTGCCAATCTAGTTGAAGGAAGTAAGGTTGCAGAGGGGCAAGTTTTAGCGCGTATTGACCCAACGTCTTTTGAGCGTCAAGTAGCTGAAGCAAAAATACGCTTTGATGATGCAACACGTAATTTAGCGCGTATCAAAAAAATGTTTGAAAAAAAGTTGACCTCTGAACATGACTTTGATCGTGCCAAGGCACAATATGCTATTACACAGTTGGCATTTGCTAATGCCGAGCAAGACTTAAGTTATTGCACAATCAAAGCGCCATTTGATGCCATAGTGGGCGAAAGATATATTGAAAATTATAGCTATGTCACTGTTGGCGCTGCCCTTGCTAATTTACAAGATAGATCAAAGCTTTATTTCACTTTTGAAGTGCCTGAACGCGTTATGACGGCCAATGCAGGAAATCGTGATATTAAAGCAACCGCATATATTCTTGGTCAAGAAGATGATGTTTACGATATCTATTATGTTGAGCATCAAACAACGCCAAACTCTATCACTCAAACCTATGCTGTTATTTTTGCTATCGATGGTGACGTTAGCAACTTATTTTATCCTGGTTCTAGAGCGAGTGTGAAGATTCAACAAAATGGCAAGCAGCAAAGTGCCATATTAATTCCTGTTAAAGCGCTAATGGGAGATAAATCTCAGGAATTTTTTGTTTGGCGTTTTAATCCATCTACTAATGACGTGCACGCGGTTAAGGTAGAAATAGCTAACTTAAATGGTGAGTTTGCAGCTATTGTTGGTGGTATTAATGTCGGTGATAAAATAGTTTCTGCTGCGGTAAATCAAATGAGTGAAGGTTTAAAAGTGAGAGAATATAAGGCAGATTTTTAACATGGATATTGCACGTTATTCGTTAACTAAACCCATTAATATTTGGTTGGTCGCCTTTTGTTTCATTATTGGCGGTATCATTGCCATGGGAAAAATAGGACGGTTAGAAGACCCCGTTTTTACTATTAAGCAAGCGGTTATTTTTACCTACTATCCTGGTGCCAGTGCTGAAAAAGTTGAGAAAGAAGTTACTGAGCAGGTAGAAATTGCCATACAGCAGATGTGGCAGCTCGATAAATTGGAATCGGTAAGTAAACCAGGGCTTTCTCAGATAACCATGTTAATTAAGCCGAATATTGATAGCTTTGAATTACCACAGATATGGGATGAGCTCAGAAAGCGTTTAAGGGATATACGTGGCTCATTACCATTAGGTTCGGGCGACCCTATTGTTGTTGATGATTTTGCTGATGTTTATGGGATCTATTACGCGTTAACTGCAGCTGATTTTAGCGCCTACCAGATGCGTGAATTTTCTAGAACAATTCGTCGAGAGCTACTGACTGTGGAAGGGGTAGCGAAAGTACAGGTGGAAGGCCTGATTGAAGAGCAGATAGTTGCTGAAATTGATCACTCTCAAATTGCCGGCTTAGGGTTATCTTTCCCTGACATTAAACAAGTATTGGCCAGTAATTTGAAGCCGTTTGTCGGTGGTAGAGTGTATATTGGCGATAAACAAATTCGTATCCCCATTGAAAGCTCAACCAACCGCGTTGAAGAAATAAAGAATTTATCGATTGTGCTACCTGGCACTAATGCTTCGATCAAGATAAAAGATATCGCCAAGTTAAGCCTTCAGCCGGTGGACATTCCAAGCGGTTTAATAAGGTACAATGGCACACCTGCTATTACTTTAGGTGTTTCGGCGTTAAATGATGTCAATGTTGTTGAAGTTGGCGTAAAAATTGAAGAAAAGCTAGAACAAGTACTTAAAGAATTACCTGCAGGGATCCACGTTTATTCGATTTACAATCAAGCGAAAATTGTTGATAAATCGGTTGATGGCTTTATTACAAATTTAGAATTATCTGTCGCTATTGTCACCATAGCTTTATGTGTTTTTATGGGCTGGCGCTCTGGCATAGTTGTTGGTGGTACCTTATTGATTACAATATTAGGTACTGTGCTGATTATGTGGCTTTATGATTTACAGCTACAGAGAATTTCTCTATGGGCGTTGGTTATCGCCATGGGGATGTTAGTGGATAACGCGATTGTGGTTGCCGAGGGTATGATGCTTCGTATGGAAAAAGGCAAGTCAGCATTAGCGTCTGCTAGCTTTATCGTTAAGCGTACTCAATGGCCACTACTTGGTGCAACAATTATTGGTATTGCCGCATTCTCTGGCATAGGTTTGTCTGATGATGCCACTGGTGAATTCTTATTTTCACTGTATGCCGTGGTACTGATTTCTTTGATGTTAAGCTGGATAATGGCAGTAACATTAACACCTTTATTAGGTCGTTACTTTTATAAGGTAGGCCAACAAACACAAGAACAAAAAAATCACTCTTTCTTTCATCGAGGTTACTTAGTTGTTCTTCGCGCAGCGCTTCATTGGCGTGGGCTAACACTAGCGTTGTTGGTTACTATCACTATTGGCGCTTATGCGAGCTTTGGCCTAATTAAGCAAGGCTTTTTTCCGCCATCAAATACCCCGGTGTTCTTTGTTCATTATTGGGGCACACAGGATGCTGATATTAGAGCAACCGAAAGGCAG
>ENA-ORXI01003748-ORXI01003748.1-sediment-metagenome-genome-assembly--contig:-NODE-3748-length-10035-cov-3.439647_pt1 | contig 10035 bp, 12 predicted proteins | sample MGYA00237861_ERZ511468 | MGnify/ENA primary metagenome ERZ511468 (study PRJEB26299, sample SAMN06266213) | sediment metagenome | isolation source: Hudson Canyon methane seep mesocosm | place...
CTCTTTCCCTACACACGCTCTTCCGATCTTAATCTTCTAATTATCTATAAAAAAATAACTCTACTTTTTCTTCTTCTTTACAAACTTCATGAGACGTCTCTTTTTTTGAATTTGACGCTCTGAAAGGATATTTTTCCTGTCTTTAAATGGGTTGTCACCAGCTTTATACTCAATCTTTATCGGAGTATTGGAAATTTTAAGAGATTTTATAAAGAAGTTTTTTAAAAACCTTTCATAACTATTGGGAATATTAGTGACGTGGTTTCCATGGAACATCAAAGTTGGTGGAAATACGTCAGTCTGATTTACGAACTTTAGTCTTGGCCTTCTGCCAGCTACTGGGGGAGGTTGATGTGCCTGATTTGCTTTCTCTAATATCTTGTTAAGCAATGAAGTTGGAAATCTTTTACCAGCATGCTCAAAAGACTTTTTAATTGGTGAAAATAATTTACCAACACCTGAGCCGTACAGTGCCGAAATATAATGAACCGAAGCATAGCTAACAAATGAAAGCTTGACATCTAGTTTTCTTTTTACTTCGCTTTTTTGGTAATTATCTAACCCATCCCACTTGTTAATTACTATTAAAAGAGCACGACCCTTATCCGCTATCATTCCTAGTAATGTTGCGTCTTGCTCAGTTACACCTTCGTGAGCATCAAGAACGAGAATTACAACATGTGAATCTTCTAAGGCATCTATCGCCTTGATAATGCTAAACTTTTCAACCTTTTCTTCAACACTGCGTTTACGCCTGATACCTGCAGTATCAATCAGAGTGTACTGTTCACCCTCACGCTCAAAAGGGATAAATATTGTGTCGCGAGTGGTTCCTGGTATATCTATAGCAAGAACTCTTTCTTCACCCAGTATGCGATTTATTAGTGTAGATTTTCCAACATTCGGTCTACCAAGTACGGCCACAGCTATACCTTTAACTTCAGTTTTATTGTCATCAAAACTTTGGGGTAATAAAGGAATGGTGATTTCGATCAGTTCTGAGATTCCCTGATTATGTTCAGCTGAGATAAGGATAGGTTCACCTAATCCTAATTCAAAAAATTCAGCGGCTGTAACTTGATTCAAGCCTTCAGCTTTATTACACACCAGAATGATGTTTTTTCTCAGCTTTCTAAGTTGACTAGAAATATCTAGGTCTAATGAAGTGACACCATCTTTATTGCTGACAATAAAAAAAATTACATCTGACTCATCAAGCGCACTTAGAACCTGTTCATGAATTCCAGTGTCTATCAAGGAATCTTCATTGGTTAAGCCACCAGTGTCAATAATTGAGCACTTAGTTTCATCATCAAGTTGAACGTCTGCATATTGACGATCACGCGTTAGTCCTTCAAAATCTGAAACAAGCGCCTGACGTGAATTACTCAAACGATTGAAGAGGGTAGATTTTCCTACATTGGGACGACCAACCAATGAAATGATAGGGTAGCTCACAGCAAATCAATGAATTTGTATTAATTCAGATCGTCGAGTTTGATCTGAATTAATTGTGATAAATTAGAGTTTTCGGAGACATTATCGATCGCTAGGCGGTAATATTTCTGTGCTTCTGTGCGGTTACCAAGGTCTAAGTATATATCACCCAATAGATTATAATTCAAGCCTGAAAAGCCATCCTCAGATTGTCCCTCAAGTATTGAAAGTGCCTGGTCGTGTTGTCCTAGTTGTAAGTGAATAGAAGCTACTCTCAGAGCCGCCGTATTAGCAATCACTGAACTTGGATTATTAATTAGAGGCTTAATTACGCCGAGAGCTTGGGTATAGCTTCCCGCGTCAAAGAGATACTTAGCCATCAATAATATTGCCTGATCCGAATAACTGCTAGAAGAAAAATCTGTAGTTAATTTATCGTAGGCTCCGAGATTGTTAGAATCTGAAGCATAACTAAGGTAAAGACTTCTTGCATTTAAAGACTGCTTATCTTGATAGTCTGAATAAGTATTCCAGCCCCATATACCTGCGAGACCAATAACAGCACCAGCTATAATTTGCTTGCCATTACTGTTCCACCATTTCTTAATTTGTTCGACCTGTTCTTCTTCTGTATTGTCGACTTGGATGAAGTTTTTCATAATATCTCCTGAAGGTGTTGAATGATACCCTCAAGCTTAATTAATTGTTGGTCACCTTGCCCTTTTAGAGGCTTAATGCTAAGATGATTTTTTGATAATTCTTCTTCACCTAAAATTAAAGCAAAGTCTGCATTAGATTTGTTTGCTTTTTTCATTTGGTTTTTTAAGCTACCCTTACTCATGTCATTAGTAATAATTATATTTGGCAGAGCCAAATGAATATCTCTAGAGATATTCATTGATGCCATATGAGCTGCTTCACCTAATGCAGCAAAATACAGGTGAGGTTTATTTTTTTTGAGTTTATTAGTTTTATCTTTGATGAGAAGGATAAGTCTCTCAATACCAATTGCAAAACCTATAGCAGGAGTTGGGTTGCCACCCATTCTTTCAACCAAACCATCATATCTGCCACCACCACAAATAGTTCCTTGGGCGCCTAAATCATTTGAAATCCATTCAAAAACGGTACGATTATAGTAATCCAGTCCTCTTACAAGTCTTGGATTAATAGAATATGGAATTTCAAGACAATCAAGATAATTTTTGAACTCCGAGAAGTGTTCATCAGATTCATCATCAAGGTGGTCAATCATTTTTGGTGCACTTTCTATCAAAGCTTCCATTTCACTGTTTTTACTATCTAATATTCTTAACGGGTTTGTAGTTAGTCGTCGCAAGCTGTCTTCGTCTAGTTGAGATTTGTTGTCAATAAAGTAATTCTGTAGAAGCTTTCTGTAGGAAGAGCGAGTCTCGCTTGAACCTAAAGAGTTAATTTCTAAACTGGTATTATTAATTCCGATTAGCTTCCAGAGAGAATTAGTTATGTCGATTAATTCGGCATCAATCTTGGCATCATAGACGCCAAAAACTTCAACATCAACTTGATGAAACTGACGATACCTGCCTTTTTGAGGACGTTCATGCCTAAACATGGGGCCATGGTAAAAAACTTTTTGAATTCCTTCACGCGGTAAATTATGTTCAATCATCATTCGCACAATGCCAGCTGTCGCTTCAGGTCTCAAGGTTAGAGACTCTCCGCTGAGGTCTTTCCAGGTGTACATCTCCTTCTCAACGATATCGGTCACTTCTCCAATTGCACGAGAGAAAGTTTCAGTATTTTCAACGATAGGTGTGCGGCAATATTTGTAGCCGTAGGAAATCAATAACTGATTAATGGTCTCTTCTAGTGCCAACCAGAGATTCGACTCTGATGGAAGGAGATCGTTCATTCCTCGAATAGCTTGAATTTTTTTTGACATTACTAAGGTTTTATATTGTTTGGAGGTATTTTACCAATGAAATACGTTTCACTGTTCAAGCAATGTAGAAGATGTTATTTATGTCTTATATGTTCTTTATACCGCTAGGTACATGACCAGTTGGTACATATTTAGAGGCTGAATTGCAGTGCTGTTGTTGGTCATCAAAAAAGATGTCGGCAGCAAACTCTCTTAAGAAAATACCCTTGTCTAGACCTCCAAGAAAAAAGGACTCATCGATACGAATACCCCACTCCCTCATCGTGTGGATTACCCGTTTGTGTGATGGAGCAGATCTAGCGGTAACCAAAGCCGTTCTGATAGGATTATTTTTTTCTGGAAAGGTTGATTGAATTTTTTGCAAAGAGGCAAGAAAAGATTTAAAGGGTCCAGCTTTAAGCTCTACATTTTCAGATAGTTTTTCATTTTTGTGAAAAGCTTTTAATCCTTGTTCTTGAAATATCTTTTCAGATTCGTCAGAAAAAATAACCGCATCACCATCAAAGGCAATCCTGAGTTGAGAGGGGTGAATATTATCTGCCTTTGATTCCACAATAGATGCAGCAGCAAAACCAGATTGCAGTGCTTTTTGCACGTCATGGTAATTACTAGAAAGGAATAAGTCAGCTTCAAAAGCGCCAACAAATGGGTGAGTGCTTTCTCCTCTAGTAAATGCCGCCCTAGATATATTTAGGCCATAATGCTCGATCGAGTTAAAGATTCTTAGTCCAGTGTCTGCACTGTTTCTGGAAAGTAAAATAACATCAATCGGGGTCTTTTTACTGTTCAGTTTGAGTAATTTTTTGACCAGTGTGAAACCTACTCCGGGTTCTAAAACAGCACTTTCGTTTTCTTGTTGATGCTTTGCATATGCCTCAATCCCTTCTTCCTTAAAAATCTGATGTGAATGGTCTAGGTCAAAGAGTGCTCTGGAAGATATTGCAATTACCAGTTTGTGACTTTCTTTTTTTATTTGTTTTTTTGACATTTGGCTCAATTGTACCTATCCAGACAATATTCCAGCCACTGAGTTTTGCAATAAATTTCGCCATCATCATTAAGAGTGTAGTGGTTATAACCAATACCTGGTTGTCCATCATACTGAAGTGCGGTAGAGGGACATGAGAACAACTTTACACCATTACGATTAGATTCAGAGCACTGATGGGCATGTCCCCACATTATAGCTTTAATGTTGTCAAACTGGTCAATCACAGCAAACAAATCTTCAGGATTTTCAAGTGACATTTCATCATCCCAATCACTTTGCATTGAGACGGGAGGGTGATGTAGACAAAGAGCAATATATTTCGCACTTGATGAACTAATTTGTTGTGACAAGGAATGTAGTTGTTCATCGTTTAATCGACCACTAACTTTACCAACTTGAACTGAATCTATGGTGATAACTTCCCAACAACCAATGATAAAGTTACACAGATAAGATTGATTAAAAATCTGAGATAGGTTTGACAAGTCGTCATGATTTCCTGGTAATACGTAGATTTTGGCTTCAATAGGGTTAAGTATTTTTCGGAGTTTTTGATAGGACTCAAGCGTTCCATTGTGAGCCAGGTCGCCGCTTATAAGTAAGGCATCATAATAATGCTTAGAAATAGTACTAACAATAGTGCTTAAGTTCGCCTGTGAGTCCACGCCCATAACTAACTTATCATCATCAATATGACTGTCACTAATTTGAATAAAAGACTTTGTCATCATGACTATGATGGGCTTTAAGAGATTGAAATGTAATTCTAGAAATTGTCCTGATCAAAATTTGTCACATTGTTAACGTAAGACGTATCTATTTCATCATCGGTAACATTTTGGAATCGGTCATCAAAAGCCAAATCTTCGAATCTTGCATATTGACCAATAAAGGCAAGCTTGATCCACCCAGTTGCGCCGTTGCGATGCTTTGAAATTCTTAAGTCGGCCTTACCAACTTCCTCTGGATTGGTGTATGCATCATCGTGATATTGCTCATCACGATAAATGAAGCCGATAATGTCAGCATCCTGCTCAATAGATCCAGACTCACGCAGGTCAGCCATTTGAGGCATTCTTCCTTTACCAGTTTTAATTCGAGATTCAACGCCTCGATTGAGTTGAGAGATGGCAATAACTGGCACATTGATTTCCTTGGCAAGCGCTTTCAATGAACGTGATATTTCAGAAATCTCTTGAACCCTGTTTTCTGCTTTTCCGTGGACCGTCATAAGTTGAAGGTAATCGACCATCACTAAACCCAAGTCTGGATACTGCCTTTTAAGGCGGCGACACTTTGCACGAATTTCGGTAGGTGTAATGGAAGGCGTTTCATCAATTAGTATTGTATTTTCTTCGAAAGCTCTTACTGCATGATTAAAGCTGTTCCAGTCCACTTCTGTCATATCACCGTCACGTAATTTACTTGAATCGATACGACCAAAAGACGAAATCATTCTTATTACCAATTGTTCTGTTGGCATCTCTAAACTGAAAACTGCAACTGGAATCGAGTTATGAATAGCGACATGTTCAACAATGTTCATTGACAGGGAAGTTTTTCCCATACTAGGACGTCCGGCGATAATTACAAGGTCACCATTTTGAAGGCCAGATGTCAGTTTATCTAACTCAGCAAAACCAGTTTCAGTTCCCTTAAAGCCTTTTTTCTCGTGCATTTCATGAACTGTGTTTACTACATCCTTGATAATGTCTTTGATATTCGTAATCTCTTTTTTGTTGCGACTAACTTGTTCCGCAATCTCAAAAATCTTTTTTTCAGAAAGGTCAAGTAGCTCGTTGACTTCAATATCTTTTGGCTGGAATGCGGTTTCAGCTATTTCTCGACCAATTTTTATAAGTTGTCTGTATACAGAAAGCTCTCTAACGTGTTTAGCATAAGTTTCAATATTCGATACCGTAGGAGTATTGTCAGCGATCTGTGCAAGGTAGGCAAAACCACCAATAGAGTCCTCGTCATGTGTTTTTATGACTTGTTCTTTTACTGTCAGAATATCTGCAGGCTTGTCGTGTTCAAGTAGAGTCACGATTGCGTCATAAATAATACGGTGCGAGGCTTGATAAAAATCATTTGTACTGATGATATTGACAACTTTATCCCAGGAATCGTTGTGCAGAAGGAGTCCACCAAGCACTGACTGTTCTGAGTCTATAGAGTTTGGTGGTAATTTGGTATTTTCAATATCCATTAGTGTACAACAAAAAAAATAAAAACCCTCGAAGAAGGGCTTTTTATTTTAACTCACTTAGATGAATTGGTTTTACTTATTCGTTTTCAGTAGCTGCTATAACGATCACTTTTACTGTCACAAGAACTTCAGCATAAAGGGAAACGGTAACTTCATATTCACCTGTATGACGGATAGCTTCAGGTATATGGATGTCGCGCTTTTCAACTTCAAAGCCTTGAGAGTGAAGATTCTCAACAATATCAGCTGGACTAACCGATCCATACAGTTTGCCTTCTTCGCCAGCGTTGGCAGAAATGGTGCAAACAATATCTGTCATCGCTGACTCTTTGGCTTGTGCATCTGACAAAGCTGTTGCGGCTTTTTCTTCTAGTTCTGCTCTAATTGTTTCAAATGCTGCTAAGTTTTCTTTGTTTGCTGGTTTGGCTTTGCCTTGTGGAATCAGGTAATTACGTGCATATCCAGACTTCACATTTGCTACGTCGCCTAAGTTACCCAGCTTTTCATTTTTTTCTAATAAAATTACTTGCATAAGGGCTCCTATTTCTTGTGTTTGTCAGTATAAGGAATCAATGCTAGGAATCTAGCTCTCTTGATTGCAGTAGTTAACTGACGCTGAAATTTGGCAGAGGTGCCAGTTATTCTTGATGGTGTTATCTTACCGCTGTCGTCAATATTCTTTAATAAAGTGTCCACATCTTTGTAATCTATTTCCTTAAAGCCAGCTTTAGTAAAGCGACAAAAGCGGTTAATAGGAATTTGAAATTTGCGTCTTTTATTTACTTGTTTTTTAGCCATATCAATCTCCGATTATTTTTCTGTTACTTTTACTTTATCTTTTTTCTCTTTCTCTTTCTCTTTCTCTTCTGCAGTATTTGTCATCATAATTGATGGCATAGTAATAGCTTCTGATTTAGAGATAATTAAGTTTCTAAGTATTGCATCATTAAAACGGAAATTATAGTTAAGCTTATCTAAAGTTTCCTGGTCGCACTCGATATTCATCATCAAGTAGTGTGCTTTATAGATTTTATTGATTGGGTAGGCTAGGTGCTTACGACCCCAGTCCTCTTGCCGGTGGACATTACCACCACTAGTTGTGATAATTTCTTTGTATTTTTCAATCATTGTCGTTGCCTGAGTACTTTGGTCAGGGTGGACAATGAGAGTTATTTCGTAATGTCTCATTAACATCTCCTTATGGATTATAAAAGCTTGCCAGCAAGCGCTGATCAAGCAAGGAAGTGCGTATTTTATACTACTTGTTGTTGTTTCACAATTATTTTGCAAGTTTTACTGATATTAGGGATTAAAGATTCTGAGTTTGTGATTTTGTTACAATAAGATTAGTTAACTTTATACTTAATATATATATGAAAAAATCGCTAAAGCGAATTATTTTGCTAGGCTTGATTTTGTTTTTTGGTTACCTTGTCTATTTAAATCATCTCGTTAAAGGTGCCTTTTCTTCAGAGATTCAAGAAAGCGAAAAAATTACTCAAATTGACTATTCTCTTGAGATATCCTCAAGAAATGGTTAACATGCTTTTGCTGATTGAAGATCAATCATTTTTTCAGCACTGGGGTGTCGATTTCAAAGAGATTGTAAGAGTTTTCTATGGGTATTTATTTGAAGATAAAGACATAAGAGGTGCAAGTACTATTACTCAACAACTAATCAAGAATACTTTGCTTTCAAGTGATAAAACTTTATCCAGAAAAATTGATGAGGCTTTGATGGCAATGTTGATGGAACTTAATTATGATAAGAATTATATTCTTGAGCGTTATATGAATACGGTATATTTGGCACAGCAAGGTTCGATGGCGATCCACGGTTTTGCGAGTGCTAGCCAGTTCTACTTTGACAAGAAGGTGGACGATTTAGATTTTAGGGAAATGGCAACTCTAGTTGCGTTATTAAAAGGTCCTTCTTATTACCATCCAGTTAAGTACCCTGATCGCTTAAATAAAAGAGTAGATATGATATTATCAATGCATAATAAGTATAAAAAAATTATTCAATGAATATACTAGCTATTGATACATGTACCGATGTTGCATCTGTAACTTTGTACTCATCTGGTGTCAAAACAAGCAGGATGGTTTCCGATATTGCTAAAAGTTCGGGCCATATTTTGAAGTTATGTGACGAAGTTTTTAGTGAAGCTGATACAAAGCTAAGTGAAGTTGACTTTATAGCTTACACTAAAGGACCTGGGGCTTTTACTGGTGTTAGAATGTGTATTGGAGTTGTTCAGGGATTGTCACTTGCTTGTAATATTCCTACTTTGGGTTTCTCAACTCTGGAGTTACTTGGTTATAGAGCTTCTAAGAAATTTAACACACAAAAAGTAGCAACTGCTATTGATGCCAGAATGGGGGAAGTATATTGGGCAGTTTATTTAGAAGGTATAGTCAAAAGTGAGCGAATTTGTAAACCAGAACAGGTTGACAAGTTAAGTGCTGAATTTGTAGGTGTTGGAAGTGGATGGAAGATCTACAAAGATTCATTGATTAAAGCGAGTGAAATTAAGTGTGTTGAGCCAGAATTTTATCCCGATTCTTCTGACCTTGTTGATTTATCAATATTGTCTATTGATTTAGGCAAAAAAGTGACACATGAGTTACCACAGCCTACTTATTTACGAAACAATGTAGCGCAAAAGTCATTAAAATAAATCCTTTTATTTTTTACTATGATTTAGATATGTGGAAGTGGATTCAGAAACTTGCTTCACCTAAGGTTTTCTATGAGACAACTAACAAGCTAATTCCTTGGTTTTTCTGGCCTTTTATAGTGTTAATAATTATAGGATTGTACTGGGGTTTAGTGCTTGCGCCAGCCGACTATCAGCAAGGTGAAAGTTTTCGAATTATTTACATCCATGTTCCCAGTGCTTGGATGTCTATGTTGGTCTATTTTATTATGGCAGTTGCTGGTGGTATCGGTCTGATATGGCAAATCAAGATGGCCGAAATTGTTGCTAAAGTCTCAGCTCCAATAGGTGCTACTTTTACCTTGATTGCTCTTGTTACTGGTGCTGTTTGGGGTAAGCCGATGTGGGGGACTTGGTGGGTTTGGGATGCCAGACTAACATCTGAACTTATTTTGTTATTTTTGTATCTGGCATATATTTCTTTAAATAACGCTTTTGATAACCCTAAAACTGCTGCCAAAGCGAGTTCCATTTTGGCGATTGTTGGTTTAGTTAATCTTCCGATTATTCATTACTCAGTCAAGTGGTGGAATACGCTTCATCAAGGCTCAATGTTTAATGATATGTCAAATCCTTCTATGCATCCAGATATGCTTTGGCCATTACTTATTATGGTTTTTGCATTCCAGTTTCTTTATGGCGTTCTTGTCTTAATGAACGCTAGAGATGAAGTATTGGTTCGTGAACAAAATTCACGCTGGGTTCGTGACGTTGTAACAGGGGAGCAGTCATGACTTTAGCTGAAACCTTATCT
>ENA-ORXI01003749-ORXI01003749.1-sediment-metagenome-genome-assembly--contig:-NODE-3749-length-10035-cov-2.888532_pt1 | contig 10035 bp, 8 predicted proteins | sample MGYA00237861_ERZ511468 | MGnify/ENA primary metagenome ERZ511468 (study PRJEB26299, sample SAMN06266213) | sediment metagenome | isolation source: Hudson Canyon methane seep mesocosm | place: USA:Hudson...
GGTCGTAAGCACCCATTGCACAAATTAATCATTAAATTGGCTGCTTTTAGCTTTCAAACAATTCAAGACAATCTTGTGTTAATGGTTCAGTGTCTTTACCGCCTACCCAACCAAAAGAGCCGACTATAATGCCTTGCCCATAAGCCCAAAATGCGACTCTATCTGAGCAGTCATTATCTGCTTGAAAGCCTTTTAACTCGTCATTTATCTCTAGACCGTACCTTTGGTTTCTACCTAGCCAATTATCCAAATGCCTTTCTGCTGCCAACATATCGGACTTTTTCCTATTACACGAAGCATGTGCCAGGACAAAGTTATGCGCTAAATCACGCGGGTATTTCGACCATGGGATGAAATGATCAACGTCCACTGCATCTCTTAATTTTGATGAACAATAAAAGCACTTATCTGACTGCAACTTTCTAAGATAATCTACTGCTTGAGATAAAGAATTTCGTGATGAGCCAAACATAAAGCTTTCGAGTTCGTCCACTTGGCCAATTATTTTAGTATTTTGCCTGTTCTCTCGGATATGTTTAACCCAGCCTGCACGAGATAGCTGTTGAATAAGAGGATGAAATACCCTAAGCATTTCTGCTACCCCCCGATTTAAAGTAAGCTTTCCTGGAGGATTAGGGTATTGATAAAGAAATGGAACTAAAGTCCCCCCCAACATTTTGTAAAAATTTTACGGGCATTGTTGCAACAGTTCTTGATATTGTTTTTATGGCAGCGGGCCATAACGTTGAATTTTTCGCCTGAGTAATTGTTGAAGCTCCTCCAATCCTCAACTTCATTAACGCATTGATTACTGCTGTTTGTTTACCTTGGTTCTGACACAAGACATCTGCAACTGAACCATAAACCCCCGACTCAAAAGGTATGGTTTGTGGCCAATACAGCTCTGCAAACTTTTCCGCTATGGCAATCATGGTGAGTTCGAGTTGCTCGTCCACTTGCGGTGATTCAACCGATAGCTCTGCCATTGCCATAAGTAAGGCGTATTTATATGTTGCTACAAAATCTCCTTCATCAAAAAGCCGTTGCAAGTTTTGTAGGAATTGGAGCTGTTGTTCGGCGCTGGGGTTCATGAGGTCCAGTATTTAGCTTTTTCTGGAATTATCCAACGAACGCCACCTCGAGGGTCTTCCTGGTCCCCTTTATATCGAGGTATCAAATGAATGTGTAGGTGAGGAACTGTCTGTCCAGCTGCAGCGCCATCATTAATTCCAATATTATAGGCATCTGGCTGAAATTCTTTATCTAAACCTTGTTTTGCTTCATCTACCAGTACCATTAGTCCGTCGCGCTCATCTTGTTGGAGATCAAAGAAAGAGCCTATATGTCTTTTGGGGATTATCAGTGTGTGACCCTGTGAAATTGGGTATCCGTCACGAACAACCACTCCTTTATCATTCGCTAACTGGATTCGGTCTTTGGGTAACGTACAAAATGGGCAAGTTGTCATAGTGTCTATTTTTTCTTCATTAATGCCGCTTAAATTCATTGGGCTAAACTTAAATCACGTCTTTTTTTGTATTTTATCTGTCGCATTGACAGTTTCATTTAACACTTTAACTTTATTTATTGAAATTTGGTATTGTCCATTACTAGGAAGTTTTCTATTTTCAAATTCTTGCCATATTAAGTCGCCAGGACCATTATAAAACTCTTCAAAAGACCCATCTGGGAAAATCTTTATAATAATCGCAAAGTCTGGGCAGCTTCTGAACGCCACTGATTTTGACTGTGTTGCCTTTATTTCAACTTTCCTATCATCAGTAGTAATTGCATCAAATCCTTTATTTGAAGCAGTCATAAGCTCTAAATTATATGCATCCGCAACCAGACACTCGCCTAAACTTCCCACCATATGCCCATCAGGCGTAAAATATCTACCAGGAAACATATTTTCTAACTCTTGTACCGTTGAGTATAGATCTTTTACTAAACCTTGAAATTTCTTATGGTCTATCATATCTCTCCCAAACTATCCCTTGAACTTTTTTAAATTTATCACCTTCTTCGATAAGGTAATCTAGAAACTCAGCTTGCTTCTCATTAAAGCTATTCACATTACATATTGGGCTAATATTCCATGAACTTAATGTATCAGGTGAAAGTTTATTGAAAATTAACAAGCCCCATTATTTTTTACACCATTTTGTATAAATACCTATAGAGCAGACATACCCTTTTTCTTTTCAAACAACACCTTTACCTCCACATCCATAGGAGCTAATGCTTTTCTATAATCTTCTTCATACCCGTCTATTAATGTCTTTTCAATCTTGAGTTGCATTACCCTAACTAGTGCTTTCTTTTCATTCAAAATGACACTAACAACTTTTCCCTTCCGTACTTAAAAGATAGCATTTTTCCTTTTTCTGAGTTCTACACTTGTCAGGTTAGAACATTCAATATTTATCATATCTTTAACGCTCATTTCCCCCTCTTTATTTCATTGTTTGACAGATTTAAATCTAAAGCTTCAGTTACAATGTCAGCTGTGAAGGGATTTTAGTCTTGATAGCTTGAATTTTCTCCCTAGCTAGTAAAAGTGAATTCTTAATTTTATTAATATCTTGGTCAAAAAATTCTGTAGTCTCATCATATTCTTCAAGAGTTATAAACCAGTTAAAATCCTGCTCCCCGACCCCCATAAAACCCTCTTTAAAGATGGCGTAATAACCAATTTTAAAACCATCCTCTGTCACAAATTTATTTTCAATATAATCTGCTTCCTTCATGTCAGTTTTTTCAACATCTTTTTCCAAAGATTCAATTGCTTTCAATATTTCATCAAGGTCTTTTTCTTCAATGGCGGCAACTTTAGAGCCATATTCTTCATCCCTAGAAATCATACAGAAATAACTTGTTTTTCCTCCTGCATATATCAGTCTAACCTTCATCTCTAAAACATTTGTATTAGAATCCAAATTAGGTAATAAATAGTCCACAAACTTTATTATTTGACCTTTTTTACTTACAAAGTTTGAAAGTTTTGATTTGTTTTTTTCAACCATATCAGTCATTATTCTTCTCTTTTTTTTGATTTTTTATTCAGGAAGTTATAGAAATTATTTACCTCGAATAATTTCTATAACTTTTTCAACGTACATACCTTCATTACTGCCGGTTCCTTGCCTTAAAAAAGGAGGGATATTTTCTCTAAACTCCCAAACTGTTTCTGGAAGAAACTCTAAAAGAGCTTCCAGCATTGCTGGTCGTAACAACCTTTTATTTTCAGGCGTATCAGGTTGTTGAACCCTTATTATTTGTTGATCAAAATGTACTAATTTAGACTTCAGGTCATTTTCTTCAGCAATATAAGGCTCGACAACTTGCTCTTCTTTATCATGTTTAAGAACAATTCCCTGCAGAACATCTGACTCGGACTCAATCTCCTCCTCTACATTCAACGAGACTACTGTTTTTAACTCATTCAGCTCTCGAATTAAAGGTAACATTTCTGCTTGGGGGTTTTTAAACCAATCTGTTGACCAGATTCTGTGTATTCGCCAGCCTAGACGTTCTAATACAGATTGACGCAAACGATCCCTATCTCTAGCTGATTTTGCTGAATGATAAGTAGCCCCATCACACTCTATCCCCATTAAATATCTGCCCGGCTTTCCGGGATCAATTACGGCCAAATCAATATAAAACCCTGCAACTCCAACCTGGGGTTCCGTCTCAAACCCTGCATTTCGCAAACTATTGGAAACAGAAATTTCAAAATCACTGTCAGCGGGTCTACCTGTATGTTGTGGCTGATGGAGATAACCTGTTTCTGCAAATGCCAAAAACGCTTTAAACGCTTTCACTCCACGACTTGAAGTTTCGGGGGCTAATATATCTTCCGATCCCATAGAACTAAAAATATGCATCCTTTTCTTAGATCGTGTAAATAATACATTTAGCCTGCGCCAACCAGCAGAAGAGTTTATAGGCCCAAACCTTTGCATAACGCGCCCCCCAGATTCTAGTGGCCCATAAGTACAGGATATAAAAATCACATCTCTTTCATCCCCTTGGACATTCTCTAAGTTTTTTACAAATAATGGCTCGTCTGTATCTCTATTTTGCTCTATAGCATCTTGTACTTCTGACTTCTCTTTACTTAAGCTTTCTATTGCTCTTTCAATTTGCTCACGCTGCTTTGCATTCATTGCAACAACACCTATAGATTCATTAGGCCTATGAATTAGATGTTGTGCTACAGCCTCAGCAATGATTTGTGCCTCTTCTATATTACATTGAGCAACAAACTTTCCTCGTATTACCCGAGTGTGCTTCACTCCATAATCTGCCGATTCACTATGTGGCGAAGGGAAAACAACAAGATCACTGTTATAAAAAGAATGATTTGAAAAAGCTATTAGACTCTCATGCTGAGAACGATAATGCCATCGTAGACGTCTAGCTAAAAACATCGGTAAAGCAGCATCTAGTATACTTTCTGAGTCTTCTATCGCGGTGTTTTCATCGTCCTCATCATTTACTGTTTTATCAAAAAAACTGGTCGGAGGTAGCTGTTTAGGGTCTCCAACAATAACTACTTGTTTCCCCCTTGCAATTACACCCAGAGCATCTTCAGGTTTCATTTGAGAAGCTTCATCCATCACAATTAAATCAAAAACAATTTCTCCTGGTGGCAAATATTGTGCTGCAGACATAGGCCCCATCATGAAACAAGGCTTAAGCTGTAATAAAGCTTGTCCGGAACGTTTTATTAATTGGCGTATAGGAATATGTCGGGTTTTTTTACCACATTCATGTTGCAGCAAAGCCAACTCGGAATAACTACCGACCTTACCGCCCCTACTACCTGCAGGTACTTTGTTTTGAGCAGTTTTCCATGAAATTTTCTTTTGCTGAAGTAATTTCAATTGCTGATCATACTGACAGAACTGATCTTGTATTGTTTTTTGTCTACTGCCTGAGAATTGTGCAAGGCTTGGCTGTTCTTCAATAATTTCACGAGCTAAAAGATCAAAGGTAGCCAAGTAATACCCTGCCTTTATATCTACGATGTCCATCTTCTTTTCTTCTATCGCTTTAACCAGTCCTGAAAACCCTTGTTTCTTTACTAAAGAACGTATTCGCGCAAAATCCAGCCAATTAGAGAGCCAATCTTGATTATTTAATGCTAATTTATTTCTATTCTGCAATTCAGATAAACTTTCTGTATACCCAAATATCCACTCTTGACGATTTAACTTAGTTCGTTTTGAAAAATGTTCATATGGCTCTACTGTGGCATATAGAGCTGCTTGGAGATTTAGTGAATAAGTAACTAAATTATTCACTAAATCACTAGAAGCCTTTGCATAAAAAGCCTCTTTTATACTTGGTATCTTTAGTTCAGCAACAGTTTTCGCCAATTTCAACGTTGCTTCTGCTTGTAATATAACTAGTTGATTATCTTGATTAGGTCCAATCTTTAAATGCAATAACCCATTACAAAGCTTTTGATTTGTATCGTCATTATTCCACAATAATGTTAAGTCCTTTAGTTCTTGCAGACTGGCAAGTAGTGTTGCCATTTCATGAAATTGTAATGATTCATTTTTAAATAGATGCTGGCAAGGTTTAAGACATGCGACTAAAGTATTTTGCAGTTTAATTAAATCCGAATCACTACCTAATAGAGGCTTGTTTTTTTCTTTCAGTTCCGAAAATCCCGAAAATGACTTTTGTAAATAGGTCAAATCTATTGATATCTCATCGAGCTGACTTATTAAGCCTTGATCAAGCAAAGAATCAATCCCTTTTGCAACTGTGCTAGGCATATCTATAATTTCTTGCCCCAGATCAACCTTAGGACCAAAACCTATGCCATAATGTTGCCTAATTTTCTTATACCATGTGCGTAAGACTACAATTTCATCAACTGGTGTTTGTATTCCACAGTAATAGTCACCTAATAAATTTTTGAACTGTTTGTCAGCCTCAAAATTCTCCCTTACTTCTGAATATACAACTAACTCATTTAAATGTTCTAGTAACTTTTCATACTTGATTTTTCTTTTTAAGGACAATGACTTTAATTGTTTCTTCGACCTTCTCCAAGATGGCTTGAACCACCTAAAAACCCCGCTAGTATTTAGAGTGTCTTGAGTGGCTTTTAAATCATCTACACCGGGTATTTCATCTAAGATAAAATATTGTTTTAACTCATTGTTTAAGGGAACAAGTTGATCCAAATAGTTTTTCAAACGAGGAAGCACATTATCAAGCTCATCATCATCAAAAAGTTCGTTTCTTTTTTTCAACAGTGAGTGGTCTAGTTGAGAAGTAAATTTAACTAATCTGCTAAATTCAGTTAGACCTACCTCACTCGTTATAATATTTTGTTTAAACGATTGTCCAAAATAATTACTAATTTCTTTAATCGTTTCATCTAGTTTTGATAAGTTTTTCAATAAGCTAGTTATACGCTGGATACACCCAGCTAGCTTATCTAATGAGTCTTTTTCTTCTACACCTAATAATAAGAAAGCATCTTTTGCTTTAGTTAACTCACCAACTTGTTCTAGGTCTTTTAATATTTCTAAATCGACATGGGGAGTTAACTTTATTAAGAATCGCTGTATCTTCTTAAAACGCTGTATATATTCATTTAAAGATTGGAAATTACTCCCCTGAATATTCGATATAATTTCAAAAATCTCATTACCAGATGGCTCACTAAATGTTAACAAGCTCCCCAATAAACTTCTCACATCATCTATTAAATCAAAATTTTTTTCATCTACACCCAAGTATTCACAGATTTCGAGCACTATAATTTGTAACTCTTGCAGACTGTTGTTCCACACAGATAACATCTGACATACCTGTTGCCCATCGAACATTTGTAGATCAAGATTGTTGACACCCGACCATGGGTGAGATCGAAGATCTATGTTATCTTCAAATTGATTAGAAACCTCAAGATAGGCTTGTCCATAGATATCAATATCATCCAAATACTGTTTTTGAGCCTCGACTGTTAGCCGATCACTATCCATTCCATTCGCATGTAGTTCAATCGTATCAATACCATCTAATTGCTCTCTGTAACGAGTGGCAATCATTAAAACTTCGTGAATACTTTTGCCCGTTTTCTTCCATGGTTGATTTATTAAATTAGCATAACGTGAAAGTTCATCTTTTAACTGTTCATATCTTGCAATTTCAGCATTAATACCTGAAGGTAAAGAAAAAGTATTATGATTTACTAGTCGAGCATTTACATTTTGTAATACTGAACTTTTTTGAGTCTTATGACTATGCAATTCTAAACAAAAGTCTCCTAAATTTGCTTTATCCAACCGATGCTTTACTACTTGTAATGCTGCTAACTTTTCTGCGACAAACAATACTTTTTTGTTTTGTGAAAGAGCCGCTGCTATTAAATTTGTAATAGTTTGTGATTTACCTGTACCTGGAGGACCTTCAATTACCATATTTTTACCATTGATAGCATCTATCAAGGCACTATGCTGAGAACTATCAGCATCATCAATTAAGGGGTATTGTTCGTGAATACCTTCTAAAGTGTCTATTTCATATTCTTCAGAAAAATATGTCTCTTCACTTTGTTCAAGTCCTGATGTGAAAAATTGCTGTACTATTGGGTGATTAAGGATACTTCCATCACCTTCTGGCCACCGTTCTGGGTCTAAATCCAGATACATAAGTAATTTACCAAAATTCAATAGAGCTAACGTACAGTATCGATGAAATTTCCACCTAGGTTGGTTGGTTTTTATCAGCTGCCCAATTTCTGAAAAATATGCTTCTGGTTGGATTGAATCATCCACTTCAGGTAGAGCCAGTCCAAAATCTAATTTGAGTTTTTCACGAAGAGATAGGTTAGGAATTATATCTTCACCTGTATAGCTCAAGGTATAAACATATGTACCAGATTCTTTATTTAATTTTCCTCGATCTAATTTGACTGGCACCAAGTATAAAGGTGCTAACCGACCTTGGTCACTATCCTTACTTTCAAACCACTCAAGAAACCCAAATGAGAGAAAAAGAATATTTGCTCCTGTTTCCTCTATAGCTGTCTCTGCTTTATTCCTAACAGAACGAAGTTGAGTTTCCATTTCATACGGAAACAATAAAGTTTGGATTGCATTATCTTGATGTTTATCAGATTCACCTTCACCAATAGGTGTAGGGAGTTGGTAGTTTGTCTCAAATTTTAAATATTTAGCCCACTCTTTTGCAGTAGGGTCTTTTTTTATTCGTTTTTCTTGCCCAGTAACCTCATCAACTTCCAAATAACCCGCTTCGATTAATTGCTCTTGAGTTGGTTCGGGGATTGCTAAAAATTCTAATTCATTTTCGGATAATAATAAGTTTGTTAATTGATCTGGTAATTCATCAATAACCCTCACATACCCTCCCCTACCGTGCTTGAAATTTAACAGTCGATTTCTTGCTGTAAGGTCAAGCAGTCTGTTTCTAATTTGTTCCAGTGAATCAAGACAAAAGTCCATACTTATCTTTTCCTTGTAATTATTAACCTAACGAATAATCTTTATCCCTATAAACAATAGTCTATTTTTTATAGACTAACAATAGAAATTGGCTGAAAAAAATGCATAACCAGAAGCTACAACCTAACTCCGCAAGGGATGCTATTACATTTCATAGCCAACATATTTATTGACCTGATTTATTCACCTCACATATGTCGAATTTTAAGCAATAATCCCCCCCCCCTGCTTTACCACAAAGTTTATGACATTCGAGTTTTTCACACAGCCTCTGTCGTAAGAGATTATTTAGAGTCTTGCCCCAGTCAAATTCTTATTACCCCCTATGGTAATTTACAAGCATGCGCTGCCAGTCATGTTTTTGGCAGGGGTGATGTTGGAGTGTAAGATAAAATGAGACAGTCACTCATTAAAAACCATAAAAAAGATAGAGTATTAATTTTGTGTTTTTCTAGTTGTCATAAATTTTCTAGAAAGCTCACACTCCATTTATAATAAATTTTGTATGCATTTCTGCCTACAGCAAAAAAACAAGAATCCACATATTTAACCCACCACCAAATAATCATCAAGTATTTACAAAATGGATCAAAGATTTAGCCATAGAAGTTATATACTATGGTCATAAATTCAATGGGTATCAATATTGCCGTGTAGCTAAAGAAGTAAAAGGAGAACTTCATCAGTGAAAAAATCTAATTTTGAGTTTCTAAAGGGCGTTAACGACATTCTTTATCGTATCGCCTTGAAGTCGCCGAAGTACTAGAAAAAGCAGCCGCTGTTGTTAAAAAGAAGGCCGTAAAAACTAAAACTAATAACAAAAAATAAGGAAAATCATTATGGATGATTCGCCATTCTTTAATTATGTTGATACCGCTAAGTTAGTTGAATTGATTGATAATGCTCAGGAGTCCGTAATCTATGCTGCACCAGGGTTACGCGAAGAAGTATCTTATGCTTTAATCACTGCATCTGAGCGGTGTCGTAGCGGTGTGGTAGCGGTATGGTCATCGTGTGTCTTGATGTCTGTGAACAGAGTATTCGCATGGGATTCGGTGATTTTGGCGCGATACAACAATTAAAGAACTATGGCTTGGTGATTAATAACATTCCAAACTTACGTTTTGCTTTAGTGATTGTTGACGGCGAAGGATACAGCTTTTCTCCAACAGCTTTATATTTAGAAAGTGAGCACTCAACTAGTTTAGGTTTTAATGCAATTAAGTTAACCCAACAGCAAGTGCAAGAAGCCACAACACGTTTGTCTCCAGTTGCTAAAGCAATCGCTCTCGCTACCTGTAAAAGTGAGGATGAAAGAGAAAAAATAGCGGCAACCCTACCTGAAATACCTCATAACCCGCTGAATGAGCAAGATAATGAAATCATTGACAACTCGATTAAAAATAATCCGCTGGTAAAGTTTGACGTAACCAGGCAAGTAAGAGTGTATAGCTCGTATCTTCAGTATGTTGAATTATCGATGACCGGAGCCGCTATCCAGCGACAAAAAATAGCAATGCCTAAAAGGTTGCAATCG
>ENA-ORXI01003752-ORXI01003752.1-sediment-metagenome-genome-assembly--contig:-NODE-3752-length-10029-cov-4.309084_pt1 | contig 10029 bp, 11 predicted proteins | sample MGYA00237861_ERZ511468 | MGnify/ENA primary metagenome ERZ511468 (study PRJEB26299, sample SAMN06266213) | sediment metagenome | isolation source: Hudson Canyon methane seep mesocosm | place...
TTAACTGGGAGCTTCAAGAGGGCGAGGGTGCCTTTTATGGACCTAAGGTTGAATTTGTCTTAAAAGATTGCCTAGATCGTGAATGGCAGTGCGGCACAATACAGGCAGATTTTTCAATGCCTGAGCGTCTTGGTGCACAGTATATTGCTGAAGATGGATCAAAGCAAACACCTATTATGCTTCATGGCGTTAAAGTTGGGTCAATTGAGCGATTCATTGGAATTTTGATTGAACATTATGAAGGCGCATTTCCTTCATGGTTGGCTCCAATTCAAGCAGTGATTCTTAATATTACTCAGAAACAAGAAGAATTTGCCAAAAAAGTCGAGAAGAAGCTAAAAAAACAAGGACTTAGAGTGATTTCGGACTTGCGGAATGAGAAGATAGGCTATAAAATACGCGAGCACTCGATGCAACGTTATCCATATATATTAGTTGTGGGTGATCGAGAGGTAGAAAACAATCAAATTTCAGTTCGTCAAAGAGGTGGACAGGATTTAGGTTCAATGTCTTTAGAGGCATTGATTGAGTTAATTAATCAGGAGTAATTATTAAAAGACCAAATAAGGTAACGACAAGAGTCAATAAAAATATTAATTCACCCGAAGTTAGGGTGATTGATCAAAAGGGCGAACAATTAGGAGTTATAAGCAATGATAAAGCTCTCGAGTTGGCAACTAATGCAGGATTAGATTTAGTAGAAGTTTCGCCTAACGCAGATCCACCGGTTTGTCGTATTATGGATTTTGGCAAATATCAGTATGAACTGAAAAAGCAGAAGAGTGACGCTAAGAAAAAGCAGAAGAAAACTCACGTTAAGATGATTAAATATCGTCCTGGTACTGAAGAGGCCGATTACCAGATTAAGTTTAAGAAATTGGTTGAATTTATAGATAATGGAGACAAAGTCAAAGTAGTTATTTGGTTTCGTGGCCGAGAAGTACAGCATCGAGAGTTAGGTATGGAGATGCTAGATAGAATTGAACAGGATACTGAAGAATTTGCCGTTGTAGAGCAGCGTGCAAAAATGGAGGGTCGCCAGCTTGGCATGATGCTAGCACCCATATCGAAGAAAAGTAAGGCGCCAGCCCGAAAAATTAAACCCGAACAGGGTGAAGGAGTAAATGATGCCGAAGTTAAAGACGAATAGGGGTGCTGCAAAGCGCTTCAAAAAAACTGCCAGTGGTAGTTATAAATGTAAACACTCTCACTTGAATCATATATTGACCAAGAAGAGTACTTCTAGAAAACGCTCTTTGCGTTCACCAGATACCATTGAAAAGGTCGACGTACCAATGGTTAAGAAATTATTACCTTATAGTTAATCTAGGAGTATTACAATGGCAAGAGTTTCAAGAGGTGTGCAGGCGCATGCCAAACATAAAAAAGTATTAAAAAAAGCTAAAGGTTACTATGGTGCTCGTTCAAAAGTCTATCGAGTTGCTAAGCAGGCGGTTATTAAGGCTGGACAGTACGCTTATCGTGATCGTCGTCAACGTCGTCGGCAGTTCCGCAGATTATGGATTGTGCGTATCAATGCAGAGGCGCGTAACAATGGCTTAAGTTATTCACAGTTTATCAATGGTTTGAATAAAGCTGGTGTTGAAATTGATCGCAAAGTTCTCTCAGATATTGCGATTTTTGACAAAGATGCTTTTGCGAAAATCGCAGATCAAGCCAAAGCTGGATTAGCACAAAAGTAAACGAACTAAAGACTGCAACATTTGTTGCAGTTTTCAAACACAAAAAACCGATAGCAGGCATCTTGATTAGTAAAATTATCACCAAAGCCCAGAAAGCCGTAGCAAAAGCTAACGACTTAAAAGACCTTGACGATGCAAGAGTACTTTATCTGGGTAAAAAAGGTGAATTAACTGCGTTATTAAAAGGTTTAGGTAAGCTTCCGAAAGAAGAGCGACCGGTGATGGGTGAAGCCATCAATGAAGCAAAAGTTGAAATACAAAAACTCATCGAGAGCCGAAAAAATGAGCTTGAGGAAATTGACCTCGAAAAACGTATCCTTGAAGAAAAAATAGATGTCACCTTACCAGGTAGAAATGTCGAGAAGGGTGGTTTACACCCAATCACTCAGACACTTATCAATATTGAAAATATTTTCACTAAGGGTGGTTTTGAGGTAGAGTTCGGACCTGAAATTGAGGATGATTTTCATAATTTTAGTGCATTAAATATTCCAGAACATCACCCTGCTCGAGCAATGCATGACACGTTTTATTTTAGTGATAACGCCGTATTAAGGACACATACTTCTCCCGTCCAGATTCGAACCCTTGAGAGACAAAAACCACCAGTAAGAATTATTGCACCTGGTCGCGTTTATCGGTGTGATTCTGATGTAACTCATACCCCAATGTTTCACCAAGTTGAAGGTTTAATCGTTGATAAAGAGGCAACATTTGCCCAACTAAAGGGACTATTAATTGATTTCTTGAGGGCATATTTTGAAAAAGATGACCTCCAGGTTCGCTTTCGTCCATCCTACTTTCCATTCACAGAGCCTTCTGCTGAAGCTGATATTGAGTGTGTTATGTGTGACGGAGAGGGTTGTCGTGTTTGTAAGAAAACAGGATGGCTGGAAGTTTTGGGTTGTGGTGTAGTGCATCCCAATGTACTCAAGGCGGTAGAGATAGACCCAGAAGAGTTTTCAGGCCTGGCTTTTGGTATGGGAGTAGAGCGATTGGCTATGCTGCGCTATGGCGTCAACGACTTGAGATTATTTTTTGAAAATGATATTCGTTTTCTAAATCAGTTTTAGTGGGCAGGAATTATAAATGAATATTTCTACTAGATGGCTCAGAGAATGGGTTGACCCAAAAGTCAGCGACATAGAGCTGTCTGAAAAGTTAACTATGGCAGGTCTTGAGGTTGAAAGAGTTGCCCCAGTAGCACCACCGTTTGAAGGTCTTGTGGTAGGTCATGTGGTGAGTTGTGTTAAACATCCCAATGCAGACAAGTTAAGTCTTTGTGAGGTTGATATTGGTGTTGACAGCAACTTACAAATTATTTGCGGCGCACCTAACGTTCGTAAAGATCTTAAAGTTGTGGTAGCTACAGTTGGCTCAGTTCTGCCTAACAATCTTAAAATAAAGAAAGCTAAGTTGCGCGGCGTTGAATCAAGAGGGATGATATGTTCTGAAGCTGAAATAGGTCTTTCAGATTGCCACGACAGCATCATGGAGTTAGATTCATCGGCAATTTTGGGTGAAAACGTCAGGACCTGTCTTGACCTAGATGATCATATCATTGAGCTTGACCTTACCCCTAATAGAGGCGACTGCTTTAGTGTCCTTGGTATTGCTCGAGAAGTTTGTGCAAATTACGATTTATCACTATTTTTAAAAAATTATGAGGCCAAACAACAAGGAAGTAAATCTTTCAAAGCAAAAGTATCTAATCCAAATGCATGTCCTAAATATTTAACAAGGGTTATTGAAGGGATTGATAATAACGCTATTACTCCGAAATGGATGGCACAGAGATTGCAAAGAGCGTCGCAGCAATTACATTCTCCTGTGGTAGACATTACTAATTATGTTTTGTTAGAGTTGGGTCAACCAATGCACGCTTTTGATCTCAAAAAAATCAACGGCAACATTGACGTCAGGATGGCAAAGAGTGGCGAAAAACTTGAGTTATTGAATGAACAAACCGTATCACTGAATAAAAACACCCTAGTGATTGCGGATCAGAAATCAGCCATAGCGGTTGCAGGTGTTATGGGTGGAATGAAAACAGGCACACAGCCTGATTCAACAGAAGTCCTGCTTGAGAGTGCTTTTTTTGATTCAATCGCTGTTTCGGGTGTGGCGAGATCTTATGGACTCCATACCGAATCTTCGATACGATTTGAGCGCGGTGTTGATTTTAATATAACTCACCAGGCAATGGAGAGGGCGACAGAATTAGTTCTTGATATTTGTGGCGGTAAGGCATCAGCCATCAATGAGTGTATTGATTCATCGACGCTACCAAAGTTAGAGACAATCCTTATTACTAGAGAAAAAATATCTAGTGTCTTAGGTTTTGATTTGGATCCTTCTTGGATAGAATCTAAATTTAAGTTTCTTGGGTTTAATATTACCAAAAAAAATAACAAATCTTGGGCTATTATTCCTCCTAGTTTTCGTTTTGATATTCGCATTCCTGCAGACCTAATAGAGGAATTAGCAAGGCTTTACGGTTACGACAAAGTTCCCGTCCAAAGGATATCCGTGGACGCTAATATATCTCAAAAATCTAAATCAAAAGTTGGCTCCTATGATATTTCACAGGCACTAGTAAATAGAGGTTATCAAGAGGTTATTACCTACAGCTTTATTTCTAACGAATACCACGACTTAATAGACCCAAGTGCAAAGAAAATTACACTCAAGAATCCAATCTCTGATGACATGTCTATTATGAGGTCAAGTTTATGGCCAGGACTCCTACAAACTGTCGAAATGAATCAAAGAAGAGGTCACCACAATGCTAGGTTCTTTGAAGCGGGACTCTGTTTTAGTGGAATATCGGTTGATGATCAGAGACAAAAAATTGCCGGCATTATTTGTGGTGAGCGATTTGAATCTCAATGGGGAAGTCCTGAAAGAGAGGTTGATTTTTTTGATGCTAAATCAGATGTTGAGTCTCTATTAAGTCTCAGTGGTAATGATTATTTATTCGAAGCTGCAGAGCATCCCGCCTTGCAGGCTGGTCAAGCAGCGAAAATCTCTAGAAATGGCCAACTCGTTGGATGGATAGGCGCTCTTTCTCCTCATTTACAAAAAAAATTATCACTACCGAAACTGTTTTTGTTCGAGCTTAATCAGAGTGACATAGAACAGCGAAAAGTTTCGAGTTATGAATCCTTCTCATCCTTTCAGGCGTCACAAAGAGACATCGCATTGGTGGTTGCTAAGGATGTCAATGCAGATCAACTTATTCATGCAATCCAGTCATTAAATCAAGAACATCTGATTGAAGTTAACTTGTTTGATGTATACGAGGGTGAACACATTGAAAAAGGTAAAAAGAGTGTTGCTCTGAATTTGACTTACCAGTCAATTGAGGATACTCTAACTGACGATCAATTGAACCAACAAGTCGAAGATATAATCACTCACTTAGAATCTAAGTTTTCAGCAAAATTAAGGTAACTATTATGTCACTTACTAAGCAAGATATAGCTAACGCACTGGTAAAAAAAACTGACCTGACTCAAACACAAGCCTTGGTCCTAACAAATCAGTTTTTTGAACAAATAATCGAGACATTAAGCAAAGGAGAGGATGTTAAATTATCCAGCTTCGGTAACTTTGTGGTTCGAAAAAAATCTCAGCGACCAGGTAGGAACCCAAAAACTGGAGAAGAGGTCATAATTAGCGCCAGAAAGGTGGTCACCTTTAAGGCTGGTCCAAAGCTAAAATCAGCAACTCAAAAAGGCAGCAATTAGCCGTTAGTCACTGATAGCGCTCATAAAACCTCTCAATACAGGTATCACTGACTGAATTGTTTGTTGTTTATCCTGGTCATCAATGGTCTCAGAAGTAGTCACACGTTTTATGAGAGTTGGTTGGTAATCATCGTTTATAGAAAACGACACAAATGCAAGGTTTTTTAAGTCACTTTCATCCACTTTATCGATTGAATAATTAGTGTCATTAACTAGTTCGACATCATAGATTGAATGTTGCCCTTGGTTTGATTTGTTTACGAACAGTATGGTCTCATTAAAGTGCAGAAAAAACCTTTCTGCGGGACAATCTGAGGCTTTTTTTGAACTTAACTCACCTTGAGATATGGCACCAGCTATCTGGTCATAATGAGCGTCAGTTAGGTGAATATATTTGGAATCTAAATAATTATCTATATCGCTACCAGTCTGACCTTCTTTAATGTATTCAATCAACTCTTTAAGCATAAAGTCATCTTTCGGTAAAAGTATGGTTGTGGATTTTATCTAAAAATTAGTGCAAAAAATTAAATCTTAATTGCTTTCATAAGGTTTGTTATATTGAAGACGATAAACCTCAAAAATTGTAATCGTCATGGCGGCAATGATTGGTCCAATAAAGAGTCCTAATATGCCAAATTGTATGATGCCTGCAAGGGTCGAAAGTACAGTGATTAGTGTGTGATTAAGTGCACTTTGGTGGTTCATCGAACTGGAGAGTTTTTTAATAATCACAGGTCTCAGAAAATTATCTATCAATGTCCCCGCTAAAATAGCACCAAAAAAGAGAATGATAAAGGCGCTAGCAGTCTCCCCTATAGCGAATAAATAAAGTGACAAAGGTAACCAGACAAATAATCCACCCAGCACAGGGATGAATCCTGCAAGGGCCATCGCAACACCAAAAAACAGTGCCGGTAAACCGATCATCATGACACCAAAAGAAAACACCAGTCCCTGAATTAGAGACACTAGAAAGACGCTACCAACGAGCGTCACTGACAAGCCAGAGAATTGCCTCAAGAGGAGGTCGTTGAGTTCTCTATCTAGCGGTGATACTGCCCTAATTTTTTTGATAATGGTTTCACCATCAAGGTAGAAGTAGTAGAGAGAAAAGATCGTAATAATGATAAAAAAGATAAACTGGCTTGACAAAGTAGCGACACTTTTAAGGACCATAATGGCAAAGTCTTTAATAGTGATCACGATACCTTCTATATTGTTTCTTAAAGTAGCATCTAAAAACTCCCTCATCGAATCAGACAATGGAAGACCTATAATTGTCTGGTCTAGAATTCTTCTAATTTCGCTGATCTGAAAGTCATCTTGTATTTTGTTAATGAGTCCACTAACCTCAATGCCGCTAATCAGCATCACATAACTCAGTGGAAAAATTAACAGAACTGTTACCCCTAAAGTCATAATCATTGCTGCCTGCTTTGAAGAGTATTTCTGAGATAATTTGTTGAAACCGCTATAGGTTGTAATACAAATCAACAAGGACAGAAATAGGGAGGGCAGAAAGGGTGTGAAAAGCCACATTATGGCAATTGCTGAAAGGGCTAGAAGAGTTAGTATAAGGCCGTTTCCATGGCCGTTTTTGGTGTTCTGCGTCATATTTCCTCCATTCTGACGACACTATAACAGATATACTATATTCTTTTATTAATTAATAATCATACATGCAAACAGCTTACTTTGCCGGCGGATGTTTTTGGTGCGTAGAGGCAATCTTCCAGCGCATTGATGGTGTCAAAGGGTTGACCAATGGCTATTGCAATGGGTCGACACAAAATCCAACCTATGAAGAGGTATGTAGTGGCCAAAGTGGTCACGCAGAAGTTTTAAAAATTGAATTTGATGAGCAACAAATTTCTTTTGCTGACTTACTTGAGGTTTTTGTTGAGACTCACGATCCAACCAGCCTTAACCAACAGGGTGCTGACAGAGGTACCCAGTATCGTTCAGCAGTATTCTATACTGATTCAAATCAAAGAGATCAGGCTGTATCAGTTATAAACTCGATAGTAGATGCAGTAACTGAGATTAGCCCACTGGATGTTTTTTATGCGGCTGAGAGTTACCATCAAAACTACTATAATAACAACCCTAATCAACCCTATTGTCAGTTAGTCATTTTGCCTAAGATTGATAAATACTTCAAATAGAAAATTCAGATGAACGATCACGAATTACTGAGATACTCTAAGCAAATTATGTTGCCCCAGATTGATATTGAGGGACAGCAGAAAATTAACGATTCTACAATACTCATAATTGGGATGGGAGGGTTGGGATCTCCAACCGCGCTTTATTTGGCAGCGGCCGGTGTCGGCCATATAGTTATTGCTGATTTTGATCAGGTAGAGTTATCGAATCTGCAGCGCCAAATTATTCACAGTACTTCAGATATAGGCGACGACAAAGTAAATTCTGCTAAGGCTAAATTGCTTGAGTTAAATCCCAACATCACAGTAACGGTTGCCAATGAGATAATGCATAGTGACAATCTTGCCTCTTTAATAAAAGATGTGGACATAGTCTTGGATGGTACTGATAACTTTGAAAGTCGCTTTGAAATTAACAAAGCATGTGTTGAATGTCATAAGCCGCTAATCTCTGCAGCAGTGATTCGTTTCGAGGGTCAAATATCAGTTTTTAAAGGATATGAAGTAGATCAGCCTTGCTATCAGTGCCTATACTCTGAACAGGGGGATGGTCGTGAAAGCTGCGTTGAAAATGGTGTTTTAGCACCCGTTGCCGGACTTGTTGGGACAATTCAAGCTCTGCAAGCGATTAAAGTATTACTAGGACTAGGTGAGCAGCTTTGTGGAGAATTGTTGTTGATTGATGGTCTAGACCTTAGTTTCAGAAAAGTTAAAATTGTTAAGGATTCTGATTGTCCTATATGCGGCTTGAATTAAATTGTTTAATGGGATTATATCGGTAGGTAAAATATACTATTTTTTTGAAATAAGGTAATTTGAAGTCCTTATTTAAGAAATCATAATTTAAATTTTTTTTAAGGTGTAACGAAATTGGAGGTTTTAAAATGGGATTAATTGAAGTTTTTGCAGTAGTTGTTTCAGTTGGTTTTGGCTATCTTTTTTTTAGACTTGTAAAGCCAAAAACAGACTCTGGGAACATACCCTTAGACTATGCGCAGCTCTTTTTTGCCTGGAGTCTCTTTATATCAACTTCAGTTACGATGCCTCAATTCCTAATAACTCCGGACTCAGCTCATTTATTTATGTGGTTGTCGAGAACACTACCTTTTGGCTTAATAGCTTTTATTGCTGGTTTTGCTTATGGAAAGTTTAAATAGGGAAAAATAATTGTCATTTCGGGGCGTGGCGCAGTCTGGTAGCGTACTTGACTGGGGGTCAAGTGGTCAGAGGTTCAAATCCTCTCGTCCCGACCATATTTTTCACCTTTAGTCTAAATATCCAAATTTTCCACTTTGAAAGTCTTTAACAGCCTGCATAATTTCTTCATCAGTATTCATTACAAATGGTCCATATGAGGCAATAGGTTCATCAATCGGTTGACCGCTAAGTACAAGGATTAAGGCATCTTCATCAGCTCGAACAGTAAAATCTTCTCCATTGTTTGTTAACAACACAAAATGATCCGTCGGAGCCTTATCAGTATTATTAATGGTAATACTGCCTTCTATAACCAACAATGCAGTATTGTCACTCTCGGCAAAACTGAACGAAATATCACCACCTTTGTTGAGATAAGCATTAAACAGATTGATTGGTGTAAATGTGGAAGCTGTTCCTTTTGCTTTTCCATAGCTACCGGCAATAATTTCCAAGGTTCCGGCATTATTTTCCAACTCTAGCTTTGTCATCTCTTCATTTTTTATGGCTTGGTATTTAGGTTCTGACATTTTGTCTTTTGCTGGAAGATTGACCCAAAGTTGTACCATCTGAAAGTCACCACCTTTCTTGCTGTAACCTTCCTCATGGAACTCTTTGTGCAAAATACCTGAGGCTGCAGTCATCCACTGAACATCACCTTCACTGATTACTCCGCCACCGCCACTGCTATCGTGGTGAGCAACTTTGCCTTTGTAGGCAATGGTAACGGTCTCAAATCCTCTGTGTGGGTGTACTCCTACGCCTCTAGGTGTTTCTGAAGGTGGAAAGTTGACTTTGGCATTATAGTCCAGTAACAAGAACGGGCTCATACGCTTCATACTTAATGGATGCTTGCCAGGAATAAATCCATGAACTCGAAAACCATCTCCTACAAAATGAGGTGTATTGGGTGGTATTACGGCCTCTACGTTTTTAATTACCATATATCAAAGTCTTATATTAATAGATGATTTCTTATTTATATTAAATGTTACTTAATTCTAGTAGTTATTTGATGAGTGATTAAGTTAAATTATTTGGAAACTAGAGTTGTTTTGTCGGCTCGCGCCATTTAATCAAGGTGCTGGCAACACCAGTCATTACCAATACCCCACCGATTCCCATTGCTAGCGTAAATTGCTCATTGAGAAGTACCATGCCGGCTATGATTGAGGTGACAGGTAAGAGCATAAGAAAAGGTGATATTTTACT
>ENA-ORXI01003753-ORXI01003753.1-sediment-metagenome-genome-assembly--contig:-NODE-3753-length-10028-cov-2.849764_pt1 | contig 10028 bp, 8 predicted proteins | sample MGYA00237861_ERZ511468 | MGnify/ENA primary metagenome ERZ511468 (study PRJEB26299, sample SAMN06266213) | sediment metagenome | isolation source: Hudson Canyon methane seep mesocosm | place: USA:Hudson...
AAGGACCCGCAGCTCCCTTTACGCTACCCCCTGAAGCGGTGGTAAAAAAGCTTATCCATGCTCTTGAAAGCAATCGTCCCAAAATACGTTATTACGTGACATTCCCAACCTATCTCTTTGCCACGCTTAAACGATTATTACCTCATCGTTGTTTAGACTGGGTGCTTATCAAAATATCTAATAGCGAGAACTAGACTCACTTGTTCTTACTTATCGTCTTGGCCATATAAATAGACCATATACAGGGACATTCCCACCATCACTGAGCCGCCAAAAATATTACCTAAGGTAACCGGAATGAGGTTTGAGATAAACCCTGATATCGTTAGGTTTTGTAACGCTTCAGCACTTAATCCACTCACGGCTACTATTTCAGGATTAAGTGATGCCACCATCGCAAGTGGAATCATGAACATATTAGCAATACAGTGCTCAAATCCCATAGCTACGAAGGCTGAAATTGGAAAAATAACAGCAATGACTTTATCCATTACTGTTCGAGATGCATAGACCATCCAGCTAGCCAAACAAACCAGTGAGTTACAAAATATTCCTCGTACAAAAGCTTCACTCGTTGATAAATCAACTTTTGCTAAACCTATTTTTAATGCTGTCGATCCCACTTCATGATGTGCACCATCAAGAAATCCCGAAGTGAACACTAGATAGACAGTAATAAAGGCTCCTAATGCATTACCGAGGTATACCAAACTCCAATTCTTTAATACACATCGATAGGTAATTTGACGTTTAGCCAAGGCCATTACAATCAAGTTGTTACCTGTAAATAACTCACCACCAGCAATCACAACCAGAATAAAACCTAAAGAAAAAGCCAGTCCTCCTAACAGCTTAGCCGCTCCATAAGCTTCTGCAGGATGAGTCATTGCCACGGTGTAATACATAGCACCAAAAGAAATAAATGCACCTGCCATCATTGATAAAACAAGTAATTGCAGGAAGGGCATATTCGCTTTGCTAACACCCAAGGTTTTAACCTTATCAGCTACTTCAGCAGGGGTAAAAGCATCAACATATTTGGCAAAATCAGACATGTACATTCACTATAAAACAGTAATAAAGGTGAAGATTGTAACAAATCAATGCTACAAAATGGTGCAGTCAACAAAAAAGCCCTACTGTTTCCAGCAAGGCTTTTAATTGTCACATTAGAAGATCTCTTTCTAGGTAGTAAATATTAAGGCGTCTCCCTCCACATCGACTTTAATATTATCTCCAGCCTTAAATCGCCCTGACAATAAATCTTGCGCCAGTGAGTTTTCTAACTGTTGTTGAATAACTCGTTTTAACGGGCGGGCACCATACACAGGATCGAAGCCTGCCTCAGAAATCAAATCTAATGCTGCATCACTGACTTCCAAGCCGATATCACGCTCTGCTAAACGATCATGCAAATGGACTAATTGAATTTCAGCAATGGCGTGAATTTGCTCGCGTAATAAAGGATGAAAAACGACCACATCATCAACACGATTAATAAACTCTGGTCTAAAATGCTGCCCAACTACATCCATCACAGCAGCTTTCATTTCATCATATTGGTCTTCGCCTGCAAGTTCTTGAATCAAATTTGAACCTAGGTTAGAAGTCATCACAATAACGGTATTTCTAAAATCTACTGTACGACCTTGGCCATCAGTCAAACGACCATCATCCAAGACTTGTAACAAAATATTAAATACATCAGGATGAGCTTTCTCAACCTCATCTAACAAAATAACGGAATACGGTTTCCGACGAACGGCCTCGGTTAAATACCCCCCTTCTTCATACCCCACATAACCAGGAGGAGCACCAACTAACCGAGCAACCGAGTGTTTTTCCATAAACTCAGACATATCAATACGAACCATCGCATCTTCAGTATCAAACAGAAATGTAGCGAGTGATTTACAGAGCTCTGTTTTACCGACACCTGTTGGCCCTAAAAATAGAAATGAACCATTAGGTCGCTTAGGATCAGATAAGCCTGCACGCGAACGTCGAATAGCATTAGCAACTGATGTCACAGCTTCATCTTGCCCAATAACATGTTCATGTAAGGCTTCATCCATTTTCAGTAATTTGTCACGCTCACCTTCCAACATTTTAGACACGGGAATACCTGTCCATTTAGAAACAACCTCAGCGATTTCTTCTTCGCCTACTTTATTACGAAGTAAGGTAAAGTCTTGCATCTCGGCCTGTGTTGCCATATCCAGTTGTTTTTCTAGCTCAGGAATCTTGCCATATTGTAATTCGGACATTTTTGCCAAATCACCATTTCTGTTGGCAAACTCCAATTCCATTCTCGCTTTTTCCAAATTTTCTTTAATGTGTTGGCTACCGTGTAATGCCGCTTTTTCTGACTTCCATACTTCTTCTAGATCAGTATATTCACGTGCCAGTTTTTTCATCTCAGTTTCAAGTGTTTCTAGTCGTTTTTTTGACGCATCATCTGATTCTTTTTTAAGGGCTACGCGCTCTATTTTTAATTGAATTAAACGACGTTCCATTCGATCTAATGATTCTGGCTTAGAATCAATTTCCATCCGAATGCGACTGCCAGCCTCATCAATTAAATCAATCGCCTTATCTGGCAACATGCGATCCGTAATATAACGATGAGATAATGTTGCGGCAGCGACAATGGCAGGATCAGTAATATCTACACCATGATGTACTTCATAGCGCTCACTTAAACCTCGTAAAATACCAATAGTATCTTCAACCGTCGGTTCACCTACTTGCACTTTCTGGAATCGACGCTCTAATGCCGCATCTTTTTCTACATATTGGCGATATTCATCCAGTGTTGTCGCACCGATACAATGAAGCTCACCTCGAGCGAGTGCGGGTTTGAGCATATTACCTGCATCCATGGCACCCTCTGCTTTACCTGCGCCTACCATCGTGTGAATTTCATCTATAAATAGAATTATCTGACCTTCTTGTTTTGATAAATCTTTTAATACCGCTTTAAGGCGTTCTTCAAATTCACCACGGAATTTAGCCCCAGCAATCAAGGCACCCATATCCAAAGATAATAAGCGTTTATTTTTCATGCCTTCCGGCACTTCACCATTGATTATTCGCTGCGCCAAACCTTCCGCGATGGCAGTTTTACCCACTCCTGGCTCACCGATTAATACTGGATTATTTTTGGTACGGCGTTGTAATACTTGAATCGTTCGACGGATCTCATCATCCCGGCCAATAACAGGATCTAATTTTCCATTTTCAGCTCGCTCTGTCAGATCAATGGTATATTTCTCTAAGGCCTGACGTTGCTCTTCAGCATTCTGGTCGGTCACTTTCTCTCCCCCACGTATTTTTTCAACTGTTGCTTCAAGTACAGATTTATTACCACCTTGGGCTCGTAATAACGCTCCAGATTGCTGTTTATCATCAATCACTGCCAGCACAAATAATTCACTGGAAATATACTGATCCTGACGCTTTTGAGAGTATTTATCAGTTTGATTTAATAAACGATTCAAATCCTGAGAAACATGAATATCTCCAGAGCCACCTTCAACCTGTGAAAGTCGATTTAGTTGAGCTTGTAACTCAGTCTGATAGGCTCCGACATTAACACCACTTTGGGCAAGCAATGGTTTTACTGTTCCTGATTGCTGCTCTAATAAAGCCAACATTAAATGAGCAGGCTCAATAAATTGATGGTCTTTACCTACGGCCATGCTTTGAGCGGCACCTAATGCCTCTTGGAATTTACTCGTTAACTTATCAATTTGCATAATAATCTATCCTTACATTTATTCGTTCGTTAATAGATAGATGGGGAAGCGAATAACGCAAATCAAGCCCCTTACAAAAAGAAGGGTTTATTTCGCTGGAAATTGCACTCTAAATTCAGCTCCAGGTTCTTTATTAACAACATCAATTTTCCCCTTCATATTTACTGTCATTTGGTGCACGAGTGCAAGCCCAATTCCTGTTCCAACAGTCTCTCGGGTCAGTTCATTCTCAGTTCGATAAAATAAGGTAAATATCTTTTTCATTTGTTTCCGATCTATACCAGGTCCAAAATCTCGAATATTAAACTGGATGTCACCGCTACTTAATTTATGACAATGTAGTTCAATGGTTTTATTTTCCGCCTTGGCAGAAAACTTAATTGCATTGTCGATCAAGTTAATCATAATTTGATTAAATCCATCCGCCTCTACTTTTATTATTGTGGCTCGGGCACCATCAGTACACGCTAAATCTAACTTAAATCCTGCCCGTTCAATTTGACTGGACAGTTTAGATTGCAGGCTATCTATTAACTCAGCAACGGTAAACGCTTTCAAAACCACTGGCTGTGAATTACGTGTCATTTTCGCCAGATGTAATACATTATTAATGAGCCGTGATAGGCGCTCACTTTCATCAAAAATAAAATCATAATAGGATTTTTTCTTCTCTTCTGATGCCCAACCTTCTCGCAACATCTCACCATACATTCGAATAGAAGTCAGTGGCGTTTTTAGTTCATGGCTCACTGCCGACACAAAGTCTTGCTGCTGATTAACTAAATTAATTTGCCCGACACCTAGGCGATACATCAGATAAAAACCACCACATAAAACAACCGTCATAATTAAAGCCAGCCAAAGAATAATGGCACCACCAGGGCCTGCAGGTAATTGTGTAATACTAAACAGTAGTTGCAGATCACTTAAAGGAGCAGATAAGCGTGTTTGGTACAATAACTCACCATTAAATACTTTTTTACTAGAAAGGTAGTCTCGTGAGCTTGATCTTGTAGCCGAGAAAGCCTTTAGAACATTACCTTGATGAACCACCAATAAATCACTCATTTTTGACAAGGCTGTTTCCAAGAAAGTGAGCCTCACTACATTGTTTAAAAATACATCTGGCTCAATCAACACACCCTGTATATAACGTTGATCATCGAGCCAAACCTTGCGGAACAATACAAAATGGCCACTTTCTAATTGGCTAAATTCAAAAGGATCAATTTCACTTTCAAAGGTGTTAATCCGTAAAGAAGTGTGTTCTTTTGATTTTCTAGGGCTCAGGGCTACAGCAGCTGGCTGCTCATCTCTATCATCCCTGACTGAAATAGATTCTGGCAGTATATTTTGCTCTACTCGTGCTCGTTTTTCCTGTTTCTGACCTTGTTGTCTTTTTTTTGCTTCTAGTACTGTCTGCTTAAGTGCTTGCTCTTTGTAGGGCTGCGTGAGTTCTAGCTCTTCTATTCGCCCTAATGCATTCTGCTGAACGGTTTTCCTTGTCACATTTTTTTTCAACTCATCAAAGGCTGCTTGCCCCTGAACTGATGAGGTGTCTTGTTCAAACTCATTAATACTGTCTAGATCAGCATCCACGCTACTCAAGCCCAGCTCTAGGCTATCGCTTATCTCTGAACTCATCACTTTAGAGCTGAGACTCTCTGCCAGCTTGTCCTTTTTACTTAACTGGCCACTACTGCGATGTCCATTCTTATTCACTAAGTTATTTTGACTTAAAATTGTTTCAATTTTCTGCTGCAAAGCCATTCGCTGTGCTAACTCAGTATTTGAAATACCATAATCACTGGCATCCTCTACTTTATCTGGCATAAGTGGCGTCATTAATTGCCCCGCCGAATCAACCTGAAAATAACCAATCAAGCCGGATATTGTTGAATCAATAGGGTATTGAGAAAGAGGTGAACGTTGAAAAAACCTGGCTTCTTGCTCTCCAACAACATTCAAAAAAGCATAGTCGGTAAAGGGGCGCTGTTCTTCTATATTAATAAGCTGTAATAATTGCCTATCAATCCGTGAGGCTAACTCAGCCGCCATCACTTGATGCTGATGAAAAGTCTCCCATTTCAAACGACTATAAGATTGTTGAATCAGAATAGCGGTTGGTATGACTAAGGCGATAAAAAACACCATTAAGCCACGTTTTAATGTTTTTTTATTCAAACTAAACAGTGTCGATCGCAACATTACTTCAAACCATCCAAACGGTATCCAGCACCACGTACTGTCACTAAATAATGCGGATTTGAAGGATTCGGTTCGATTTTACGGCGTAATTTAGCGATATGTATATCAACTGTCCGAGTTTCTAAATCAACGCCTGCCGTATAACCCCAAACTTTATTGAGTAATTCATCTCGACTAACTGGACGTTGTGAATTGGCGTGTAGGTAATGCAAAATATCAATTTCACGACGTGTAAATGAAAGAGCCTCATCTCCTCGTAACCCCGATAGGTTTTGACTATCGATCACCACTTCATCACCCAGTGAAATCTTATACGTTTTCTCAAGAACACTTTTTGTTCGTCGTAACACAGCTTGCACACGCAACAACAACTGAGCAATCGAAAAAGGTTTGGCTACATAATCATCAGCCCCCAATGTCAGACCTTCAATCATATCTTCATCGCTACTTTTAGCTGTCAGCATTATGATCGCTTGGTCTCGATCCTGTTCACGCACCTGATTACAAATATCAAAACCATTCACTCCTGGCAACATGACATCAAGCAAAATCAAATCAAATGATCCTGTTAACGCTTTTTGCAAACCTTCTGTTCCATCAGCAGAAAAATCAACGTCGTAACCATGATAAACAAAGACATCAATCAAGCCTTCGCGAATGGCAGTTTCATCTTCAACAATTAATATCCGTGCTTTGTATTTCATATTCTTAGTGTGCGCCCTTCCACTATTTGAAATGTAACTTTTTTGTAAAAAAACCAGCCTCAATCTTTACCAAAGCGTGTCTATTTAACTCACACTCAGACACCTAAAATATCTCCCACACATCACCACAAGGAGAAAATAATATGGCTTTGATTACAAGACTATCACGATTATTCCATGCAGATATGAATGCTGTTATTGATCATATAGAAGAACCAGACTTACTGCTTAAACAAGCTATTCGTGAGATGGAAGAAACCCTATCTCACAGTGAAAGAAAAATAAAACTATTTGATCTTGAACAAAAAAAGTTAATCCGTGAACAGGGTGACATCATTCAGTCATTAACAGACTTAGACCAACAATTAATCCTGTGTTTTGAATCTGATAAAGATGAACTGGCTCATGTATTAATAAAACGAAAACTGGAAACTACGCAGCACTTGAAATCAGTGTCTGCAAAAGTGAGTGCCTCTGTTGAAAATGTGAGTCAACTTAAAGACCAACTGAAAGAACATCAGTCACAGCTGAGTAGTATGAAACAAAAAGCAGAGATTTTTAATCAAGAGAGCTCGACTAGTAACACCAACTGGGAACCTCATTCATTTTCTATTCAAGATGAAGATGTAGACGTTGCTTTTTTACATGAAAAACAAAAATGGAGTCAGTCATGAAAACGGCAACATTTTTTGAAGGCGTTTTTATAGCACTGATTGTTGGATTTATCAGCAGTATTCTACTTTTCACCCTGTCATCATTTTTTCCTGCCAACTTATTAATCAGAGGATTAATAAGTGGAATAAGTGCTGCCTACATTGTCTATTTATTAAGTAGAAGTAATGAGCGGGTTGGACGGATTATTGTGATAACCGGTTTGCTTATTAGCATGACCACCATGTGGTTTACATGGCCTCCTATTACAGTGTTTATCTTCGGTCATATGATCATTGTGTGGCTAGTTCGATCATTATATTTTTATTCTAGCCTAGTGTCAGCCTTAGCAGACCTTGCTTTAAATGGATCGAGTCTTCTCATTGCATTTGCAGTGGCCAGCCATACTGACAGCTTATTTTTAACACTTTGGTGCTTTTTCCTCATGCAAGCACTGTTTGTATTGATTCCTAAAAGTATTGCCAACCCAAAAGCAAGTTCCTCGTCCACTCCCAATAATGAAGATGACTTCCAACACTCTTTTCAAGCTGCACAAGAAGCTATTCAACAACTTTCTAGACAAAAATAGGATACATATCATGAAACCTAAATTAATCGTATTAAGTATCTTTGCAGCGACAGCGGTGACTGTTGCTTTATTTCCAACAATTCAAACTGCCTTAGCTAATAATTCCACTCCACCCACGTTTATTGAGCCACCAGCAGTCGCCCTTCCAGTCGCAAACATTGAACACCCTAAAATTGAAGTGGTGTTTGTTCTTGATACGACTGGCAGTATGAGCGGCCTAATTGATGCTGCAAAGGAAAAAATATGGTCCATTGCTAGCACCATGGCCTCAGCCCAGAACTCTCCAGATATCAAAATGGGGCTTGTAGCCTATCGTGACCGTGGCGATGAATATATTACTAAGAATGTAGCATTATCTAGCGACCTAGACTCTATGTATGCCCAGCTAATGGACTTTAACGCTGATGGCGGTGGTGATACGCCTGAAAGTGTTAATCAAGGTCTAGATGATGCTGTGAATAAAATGTCATGGAGTCAAGATCAACAAACTTATAAAGTTGTATTTTTAGTCGGTGATGCGCCTGCTCATATGGATTATCAGGATGATATGAAATATCCGGAAATAATGGCTCTTGCGAAAGAGAATGGCATTATCATTAATACGATTCAATCTGGACAAGATAGTCAAACAACAAAAAATTGGCAGCAAATTGCAAGTTTAGGAGAGGGTCATTACTTTCAAGTTGAACAAGCAGGTAACGCTGTTGCGATCTCTAGCCCTTATGATAAAAAGATGGCTGAACTATCAAAAAAACTAGACGATACTCGCCTTTATTATGGTGATGAGGAAGAAAAACGACAACAAGCCAAGAAAGAGTCTGCGACTAGAAAGCTCCATCAAGAAGCCAGTGACGAGGCTCGAGCTAGGCGAGCTGAGTTCAACTCTGCACCAAGTGGAAAAACAAACTTCTTAGGTGAGGGTGAATTAGTCGATGCGGTTGCCAGTGGTCGCGTTGATTTATCAAATATTAAAAATGAAGACTTGCCAGAAAGTATTCAAGCCATGCCAGTAGAAGAGCAACACTCTTTAATAAAACAAAAAGCAGTAGAACGAGACAACCTCAACAAAGAAATGAAAATACTTGCTGACAAAAGAAATGACTATATAGAACAAGAAGTCGCTGCATCGGGGGGTAAGAAAGACTCTCTCGATGCCAAAATATTTAGTTCAATTCGAGCTCAAGCAAAAAATAAAGGATTAATTTATGATGATGACAGTGCTAAATATTAATTAATCTCGCATTCAGGCATGGTTAATATTCGCCATGCCTGAGTGCTTTACTTACTTTCGATCACTCTCGCCAGATAGTCTAAACATTCAGCCATATTATCAGTACTACAACTGATAGGTGCTGCCATTTTCAACTGAACATGACTCGGGATAAAGGCTGCAAGCACTTCGTGTCCCTCACCGCCAACACCATTAATTCTTATAGGGTAAATGGGCGTTTTTGTCCATGCAGACAATCTAACCGCCCCCCCTTTCAACTTTCTTGCTGGTTCGGAATCTAAATGAATTTTTCCATGAGGAAAGATGGCCAACACTTCACCCGATTCTATCGCTCTCAATGCTTGTCTTAAAGCTAATTCAGGCTTGCCACTCCTGTCTACAGGGATACAGCCCGAAGCCTTAAACAACCAATGTAAGAATGGTCGTTCATATTGTTCCCTAGCAATCAAAAATCGTAATGGCCTACGGCAAGCAGCAAGGAGTATAAAAGGGTCAAAGCCAGATACATGATTAGCTACAACAATGGCTGCGCCCGTATCCGGCAGAGGGATTCTTGTCTCCGGCAAATGATGAAGGTATCGACATAATAAACGCCCCATACCATCAACCCAATTTATGCCTCGCCCACCCCAATCAACGACTGAAGATTTGTGTCCAATATAAGCAAGCCAAATACATATAACTAGAACACTAAAAATGGCGATGAGCCATCCCATTATTTACTCTTCAAAATGTGATGCGTCACCTAAACCCACTCGCATCACTTCAGGCATATCATCAATAAATTCAATCACGGTTGTTGGTTCTGCATTACCAAAACCACCATCAATCACCAAATCAACCTGCTTCTTTAAACGATCAACAATATCTTCAGGATCGGTCATCGG
>ENA-ORXI01003754-ORXI01003754.1-sediment-metagenome-genome-assembly--contig:-NODE-3754-length-10027-cov-2.724724_pt1 | contig 10027 bp, 9 predicted proteins | sample MGYA00237861_ERZ511468 | MGnify/ENA primary metagenome ERZ511468 (study PRJEB26299, sample SAMN06266213) | sediment metagenome | isolation source: Hudson Canyon methane seep mesocosm | place: USA:Hudson...
TGCGGGAAATTTCTTTATTGGAAAAACCGCCAGCAACCAATTTCAGAATTTGGCGTTCTTTTTCAGTTAAATCTTCAATAACAGGCGCATCTACCAAGCCTTTATTGAGTTGTTTCATCACGACTGGTTCTGCGACAAAACCACCACTGGCAAGAGTTTTTACTGCATTAACGAGTTTATCGAGTGATACATCTTTTAATAAAAAACCATTAGCCCCTGCTTGCAAACTTTGCATGAACAATTCACTGTCGTCAAACGTCGTTAACATTAAAATAGGTAGTTTATTACCTTGAGCACGTAATACTTTTACTAAATCGATACCATTGAGTTTTGGCATCCGAATATCGAGTAGCATAACATCAGGTTGCTGCTCATTTTGAGATAATTTTAGCTGTGCATCTTCGCCATCTTCTGCTTGCCAAATAATCGATAAATCTTCACTGAGCGACAACAAACCAGCTATTCCCTGCCTTACCAGCTGTTGATCATCTACTAAAGCAACATTAATCATAACAATCCTCTACTTTTAATTTTAGTGTACAACCTGAGCCACCTGATGAATTATCAATAAGCTCTACCTTGCCATTAAAGTCAACCAAACGTTCTTCCATACCTTTTAAGCCACTACCAAAATCACTCTGATTGTTTTTTCCTAGCCCTACACCATTATCTATTAACTCAATCACTAAGCTGTTTTCCACTTGCGTGTTAGCAAGCACCAACTCACTTGCTTTACCATGACGAAGTGCATTACTTATCCCCTCTTGCAAACAAAACATTAATTGTTGCTTTAACCGAAGAGAGTCTATACAAATAGGCGATTCAATGATGAGTTTACAGTCAGGTAATTGGCTGACTAAATTCGATAAATTAATGGTTAAATCAAATTGCTCTTCATCACGCATCTCTTTAACAACATGTCGAACATCAGATAACAAGGTTTTGGCCAGCAATAAATTATCTTGTAATAAGGGCTTAAATTCTTCTGGCACTTTATGACTTGCCACTTCTAAATTTAATGACAGGGCCGTTAATTGATGACCGATAACATCATGTAAATCACGAGAGATACGTAAACGTTCTTGTTTTTGAGATGAACTTTTTAACATAAATCGGGTAGCTAAAAGTTCTTGGTTAATGGCAGCTAACTCTTCTTTAGCACGCTCTTCCCTTAACGTAATTTCAAGGGTAGAAAAGCCAAAAATCTGTAACATGAAAAAAATAAGCACATGAAAAAAGGTATTAATAAAACCGCCATTAAATACCAAAATAAAATGCATAATAGAAATAAAAGAAATTAATAACAGCGCCTGTTTTCGCTTCATTATTGCCGGTAGTTGAGTAGCAATAAGTACTAATAATATAGCTGCGACACGGTACTTATCTACATGAATAAGAGGCAATATCAGTACAATTTGGCAAACAACTAATATTTTATTCCTAACAACATGTGTTGCTCTTTCAGATGAAACAACACAAACGAATAAAATATAAAAACCAATAAAACCTGCGACTTTAAAAAAATAACTTGGAGTAGGCTCAAGCCCATTTAAAGATAAAAAACTCACTACCAACCAGGTAACAAATCCAGAAAGATGTAACAACCAATCTTTACGTAAGTGCTCTGGAATTAGTCGTTTAATCATATATCATTACTCACAAATATTAAAAAATGCCTTGATTGTCTGGCTGAACCATCAAGGCATTGAATGTTGCTGTTAACTTTAAAACAATTCAATTTCAATTGCTGTGTTTTCTTTGATGGTGAATTTTGCTTCAATATATTCGGGAGCACCAAACATCCCGACATTATTACTAAAACCATAACCTTCTTTAGGAATACCCATCATATTGAAATCAAGTTTGTTGTTATCATTTTCATCTTGGTACATTTTAATGGCGTAGTCACCATCAGGTAAATTTTCAAATACCAATGTTTCTTGCTCATGATCTGCTTTAACCTTAGAGGAAAAACTCGCTTTACCGCTAGTATACGACTCTTTATCAGCATAAAGAGCGACTAAAACGTGACCTTTGCCTTGTTCGATATCGCTAATATTTACCGTTAAGTCTGCTGCAACAGCTTGTTGGCTTAAAAGTGCAATCATTGATAATGAGCCAATTGCCGACATTAATAAGCTGGTTACTGAGTAAGATAATAATTTTTGAAGTGTCATAATAAATCCCTAATAGAGTTAATTGGTACTGCTAATTCATCTTTATTGATGAGTTCTTTAATACACCATTAGTTTATTTAATTGTTTGATTAAATTGATGTGCCAAAAGTCATGAATATATAAGGTAATTTCTATGACTTCTGGCTAATGGCATAGCACGATTAATCTCGCAGTGCTTCTGTTACAGGTAAATTCATTGCCTTGAATGCTGGCAATAAACCTCCTAACAAACCGATTAACAAAGCTAACGCCATTGATTTTACGATGAGAATGAAATCGATATCGAAATTAAACATCATTTGACTCAAACTAGATGCGTTTTGTGTGGCTGCTGTCCAACCATCAAAAGCAAGGTATAAGGGTAAAATACCTAAGGTACCTCCTACTAACGCAATTAATACCGCTTCACACAAAATTGATACTGAAATAGCGAACGGAGTAAAACCAATGGCTTTATGAGTAGCAATTTCTTTACTACGACTCGAAATTGCTGCGTACATGGTATTAAGCGCTGCAATCATGGCGCCTAAAGCCATAACAATTGCTACAGGAAAACCCAACCAACGAATAAGGCGAGTTAAGCTTTCAGCCTGATTTGCAAAAAATTGCTTTTCGGTAATTATACGAATGTTTAAACGGGGATCATCTTGCCATTCTTTTTCAAGTGCCGCTAAATCACTGATATCCTTTAAGGCTAACCGAATCGACTGAATGGTATTACCTCGCCGGTAATCACTTTGAACCATGCCAATATCTGCCCATAACTCTGATTCAAATACACTATTCTCATCGGAAAATATGCCACTAATTTTCCATTGAGCGCCGCCTAAAGTAATTATGCGACCAACATTAAGTTCCGGCATTCTTCGGGCAATTGCTTGTCCGATTAACAACTCTCTAACGCCTGTGTTAAAAAGCTCGCCACTGACCAATTTAAAGTTAGGACGAAATAAGACGGTAGTAGAGCTTACTCCCCTTAGCGCTAGACTTTTCGAAACCTGATGTGCTGAACTATCCTTAAAACTTACCTCTGCATTTACAAACATTTCAGCAGAAGCTTGCCCTTGTCCTTGTTCATCTCGAACAACTTTTTCGTTATTGGCCAATATATTCATTTCAGCAGGAAACATCACACTTTGTAATTCTGAAACCGCTCCAGCACGCATAGCTAAAACAGTATTGTCTAAGCCTGAGTTATTTAGGGTTTTCATCATACCCTCTGTCATTGCTAAAACACTCAAAATTACAGCGGCGACACAGCCAATACTTAACATACTCACCAATGAGGCAGCAATTCGTTGCGGGAAGCTTTTAAAGTTAATTACTGTTAGCGCTTGAGCTTGTTTGGCATTTATAAATAACAGATCGATAGCGTTTGTTGAGTGGTTCATGATTTTCCTCCTAGAGTTTCACTGATCACAATTCCTTTAATGGACAAAGCGGGGAAAAAACTACAAAAAGCAGCAGCAATATTCACTAACGCAAAAACGGTAATGTAATGTTGTGCCGAAATATAAATACCCGGCAAAAAATCAGCCATGCTTTGTTTAATAAAGCCCAATAAAACACTTGCCAACAAAGCACCTAATGTTGCACCCAGACCTAATAACAATAAGGACTCTAAATAAATACCCTTGATTAACGATGAAGAAGAAAAACCAAGAGCTTTCATCATCGCACTTTCGTTTCGCCGCTCTCGACTAGTTTGAATCATGGTATTGCAGACAATTAATAACAGGGTAAAAAACACCGCAATGACAACAATGTTAATAACCATTGCCATATCTACAAATTGCTGTGCTTGTTCTTTTACAAAAACTTGCTCGGTAGTTGTTCTAGTTGGGTTATTAGCATGAGCAAATAAGCTATCTATTGATTTAATGACTTGGTCTACATTTGTATCAGGGACAATTTTGGTTGAAAGCCAACTCAATGAATTTTTTGCATAAGCTCGTCCTTTATCAAAATAGGCATGCTGGAAAAATATTTTTTTATCGGCTCCGTGTTTGCTACTTTTATAAATTGCAGAAACAACAAACTCCCAACTAAATGAACCACTTTTATTCATCCAAATCGATGAGTTCAGTGGTACTTTGTCACCTATTTTCCAACCGTATTTTTCAGCTAGTGACTGACCAATAACAATGCCCGTGCGTGTTTTTTTCCACTGCGCTAATTGACGTTGCGGAATTTGATACTCTTCGAACAAATCAAAGTAACTGTTGTGCTCAACAGCAGTAATCGCTAGTTGATTGTTCTCATTTTGAAAAAATCCACCAAACCAAGAGGCATAACTCACACTTTCGACCCCCGGCAGTGCAGCTATTTTTTGTTGGTAGTTAATTGGCAATGAGCGTGTTATTGATATTTTATGACTAGTCATCAATCGATACTGATTAATACTACTTACACTGGCGGTTAACGCGTGATTGATTCCAGCTAAAGCGGTAAACAAAAAGAAAGCCACCATTATTGATAGACAAGTCAAAGCAAAACGCATTTTCTTGCGAAAGCTATTTCGCCATACTAAAAGCCAAATATTCATAAGCTTGATCCTATTGATACTCCAGCCTCATCCGCATTATTACTTTGTTTGTCAGTTTTATTTTGCGATAGGATATAAGACTCAAGATTAATGACTCGAGTGGCATATTCTGCCGCTTTATTATCATGAGTAACCATGACAATGGTTTTACCTAACTCACTGTTTAGTTTGGCGAGTAGAGCTAGAATTTCATCGGCAGTTTTTCTGTCTAAATTACCCGTTGGCTCATCACATAATAATATTTGAGGATCGCTAACAATGGCACGAGCAATCGCTACTCGTTGTTCTTGGCCGCCTGAAAGCTCTTTGGGATAATGATTAGCCCGCTCACTCATGCTTACCAATTGCAACGCCATACTGGCATGTTCTTTACGTTGTTTTCTATTTAAGGGAGTTAACGCTAGTGGCAACTCAACATTGCCTTGTGCACTCAGCACTGGCAGTAAATGATGAGACTGAAAAACAAAGCCAATACTCTGCGATCGCCATTGAGTTAACTGTATTTGTGATAAATTATCAATACGCTGACCGCCAATAAAAATTTCCCCCTGTGTTGGCTGATCTAAGCCGCCCATTAAATGTAATAGCGTGCTTTTCCCCAGTCCAGACGGCCCCATTAATGCGACAAATTCTCCTGATTTTATGGTTAAGTTAAAATCATCGTGTACAACGACTGTGTTACTGCCCTTTTGATAACTCTTATTTATCGCTTTTAAAATAATTTCGCTATTGTTTCTCATTATTTCTCCCTAACATTCAATTTGTTGATTAACCATCAAGCCTATTTACAAAAGTGCTAAAGCACTGCCACATGAGTCTGTATTGTCATTTCGTCAGATTCCGTACCTTGGTTAATAAAGCTGACTTTCACTCCCATATCTGGCAAAATTCTTGGGTCTTTTTCAAAGAATTTCACCCTTACCTTTATGCTTGCTTTTTGTCGGTCTGCTGTAGGAATTACAGCAACCACTTCGCTTTTAATTTGCCATTTGGGGTAAGCATCTAATTTAGCAATAACTTTTTGACCAGCAAATACCCGGTGGATATAACTTTCGCCTACTTCAACTTCAATTTCTAAAGAACTCATATCAACGATAGTGCCAACACCAGTACGAATAAAACCACCACCAGATGAACCTGCAGAAATAAGCTCTCCAACTTGCGCATTTTTACTGATCACTACACCGTCAAAAGGCGCTCGAATTTTATGTTGATTCAGTTGATATTGCGCTAATGCAACTCTTTGCTGTGCTAGTTGTACTAACGCCTTTTTGTTTTTCAATTGAATAGCTAATTGAGCATTTTTATACTGACTATCTTCTAATAGCTGTTCACTAATTAATTGCTGATTTGCTAGGGATTTATTACGCTTAAAACGTTTGTTTTGTTGAGTAAAAAGTAGCTCAAACTCCTCAAAACCCGCTTGTTTTGCCGCTAGCTCGGCTAAGGCTAATTGATGAGCAATTACCGCTTGTTTGTTATCAAGTTCAGCCAACACTTCTGATTTAGATACCCGCTGCCCTTCTTCAATATTAAGCTGATTAAGCTTGCCAGTAACTCGAGATGAAACCGTTGCTATTCGCCTTGCAACAATGTGCCCACTGGCATCAAGAATGGTTTTAACTTTGTTAATACCGCTTGGTTTAATTTGATTGTTGTTAAGTAATACATTGTTTGAAGAATCAATACTTGTTGACGAATTCTTTATATTAACTGTTTTGAGGGCTGGCTGAATTTGAGTTGGGTCAATGTCATTTGCAGGAATTAAAACATCTGAACTTAAATACAATGCACTTAAACATATCATCGTAAAAATAGCGGCATTACTGAAGTAAGCTGAATTCCAGATTTTTTTATTTTTAATTGTTCGATCAATTTTTAATTGAGATATATCTGGCTGACGGTGACTAGGCTGTGGCATTTTATTCTCCTACAAAGTTTGTAAAAGAATAAGAAAAATCCACATCAGCCAACAGTGCCAAAAGTCACTGTATGAATTATATTTGAGCTAAAACTTAACTATAAATATAAAAGACGGGAATATTAGGCAGTGTTAAACTCTACTTTTGAGCATTGCACCTGAAGAAATTACTGACAAACCCAAAGCGGGATTTTTAGCGTAGTTAAGCATAGCCTCTGCTACTTTTTTCACATGAATGATTTTGTAATTTTGTGGGATAAAAGAATCAAATAGTCTCATCAAAACTGAGCCCAATTGTTCACCAAATCTTTTCTCATGTCGATCCCCACAGAGCATTGAAGGTCTAAAGACACCAAGGTGTTGAAAGTTCATCTGTTGCAACTGTGTTTCAACATCACCTTTGACTTGGTTATAGAAAAACATTGAACCACTGTTGGCTCCCATTGCGGTAACTATACCAAACAATTTTGCACCACAGTGTTTTGCAAGTTGTGCAATTGTAGATGCATATTGTTGATCCACTTTACGGAACGCTTCTTTGGACCCTGCACGCTTTATTGTAGTACCTAAGGTACAAAAAGCGTGATCGACCAACAAGCCTTTTAAAGCATCTTGCTCAATACTGGCAGCTGAAAAGTCAATAACATGCTGTTTTAGTTTAGGGTGTGATATTCCTAGTGGCTGTCTAACTAAAACAATAACTTGACTATAGTCGGAATCATCAAGTAGTAATGTCAATAATTGTTGTCCAATTAAGCCACTGGCACCTGCTAATAACGCTACTTTTGAACCCATAATTTTTCTCTCTTCATTTTAACTAACTTTGGAAGGAAAGTTACCAGTACAACTGAGCAGTTAACAATATTTAGATGATTTAATTTGTATCTTAGCTAACTTAGTTCGGATAGCACTACTATGTTAGGTAACCAAAACAGTAACCCATATTATAACCTTTTTAGCGACTGACATATCTTTTAACATTCGTTTGATAGATCGAAACCTTATGAGAGTATATGGTGTCACCGTCCAGCAGAAATGAAGATAAATTGATTTCTTTTATGTTCTTTAGTTTTAATGGGCTTATTTAAAATAATTCATAATTTTTAATCGACTTTAGTTCTTAAATCGCGCCATTTTTTAAGAAATTAAAAGAGGTTAAGTAATAACAAAGGCTTTTAGATGAAAATTATATTCACAATACTTTTCTCGATTGTATTAGGGCTCACAAACGCTAATGCAACAGATTTCAATGAGAAAGAATTTGCCAATAACTACTTTAATGCATGGGCTGCTACACAAGCACCAACGGCAACCAAACAAGATATCGAACATTATCTTTCGTTACTAGTTGATGATATTGGTCATCAACACTTGCCATATGATAGTGACGATAGCCGCACCGCTGATGGTAAAAAAAGCATGCGTAAAGGTATGAACTATTATCTTGGCCTCCATACAAGTTATACAGGTACATTAGTCGATATAACGTCAGGCTTTGGCGTTGTAGTAATACGCTATGATACCGAAGCAACCGGAGTTCACCCTCAAACTAAAGAAGAAATCACCATGAAGCACCGCACCATGGAAGTGCTTGAAATTGAAAATGGTAAAGTTTCAGTTATACGAAAATACAGTAAGTAAAGTCGCTGATACTCAACGTAAAATGACAATTAAAAAAGTTATGGTAATAGCAAAAACTTCAAGACTTATTATATGTATACAAAGGATAAATTAATGAACAAAGTACTTATAGCGCCCTTAATAATGGCTGTTTTTTTATTTAGTGGGTTAGCTAAAGCAACGGATATTGCGGCTTTAAACCCTATTGAATCTCTAAAAGTAAAGTCTAAACATTTTAAAGAGCCTGTTGAATATAACATCACATTACCGACAAGTTACTCTCAAGAGAAACACAAAGATAAAAAGTACTTTATCATTTTTGCTTTACACCCACGTAGCCAACCCTACCTTAGTGGTATACATGAATGGTTAAGTCATAATGGTGACTGGCCATGGCTTGAAACTATTGTAGTAACCCCAGCAAAGTACAATCCAGAATTTGCTCAATTATTTGAATCTTTGGTCAAAGATCCTTCTAACCAAACCATGTTAGATTATTTTGAAGATGATTTATTAGTGGCAATAGATAAAAAATATCGCACCAATGGCTTCAGAATATATAGCGGCTTTATGAGTAATGGCGCAATCGGCTTGTACACCTTGCTTAACCGTCCACAATTATTTAATGCTTATATGATTACCAGCCCAACCCTTGCGAATAATTTTGCAAATATTAGTAGTGATGCTGAAGAAAAATTAACTAATTTGGCAAAAGTTGATGATCAATTAAGGTTTTTGTACCTTTCAACGGGCAAGCACCAATACGAACAAGGAAGCTTGCCTGCTTTTAATTCACTTGAACAATCGTTAACTGAGTTCGCTCCTAAAACATTAGATTGGCAAGCACATATCAACACCAAAAATAACTATATGTCGCAACCCATAATGACAGTAATTAATGGTATTGAAGCGCTTTTTGATGATATCCACACCGATCTTAAAGCCGATTCAGCTATTTCTACTCAAGGGCCTGAAGCAATAATTTCCCATTATCAAAAGTTATCAGATAAAAAATATGGCTTTGATATCTCCGCAGAAGGGTCGTTAAAAGCCTTAGCTAAATCTTATATGGAAAGTGAGCCGAAAAAAGCCTTAGCGATCTACAAAAAAACAGCTAAACGTTACCCTGATTCAGCTTACGCACTTTCATCTTTAGCTGAAATTTATGCAACACTTGGTGATATAAAATTAGCTGTATCCTATCAAAAAAAAGCCGTTGAAAAATCAAAGACTATGATTGAGTGGCATCAAAATAACCACTTATCCAAACTGAAAAAACTTCAAGAGCAACTGAAATAATCTAATAATTAGGCAAATTAATATACCACTGTTCCGAGGCTTAATATCAACTAAAACTCTACCTAGCATTACTACTAGGTAGAGTTTTTTTGTGGAAAAAATGACCGTTACTGCTATCCCGTTATAGGGAACTTAGCGCCATAGCGTATATTTGAAGTATCAAACGACTGCTACTCCGACAAAGCGGACATTAAATGTTCGTAAAACATTACGACAACTGATAGCCAATAGCTGACAGTTACGGCTTAGTTTGAAAAGATAACTACTACCACAGAGCAGAAGTTAGAATTTTTTTCATGTTTGAGTAATTTCTAGTCGGTTTAGCGCTACAGTGGACATTTTCGATTGGGCCTTTGAAGTTCACAATGGCCAGATAATTAATGAGTGGGATTATCCCGCTCTGCTACGCGCTTTAGATATATATCTCTCTGTATTTCTGCATGCTTATCCGACCTTGCAATGATC
>ENA-ORXI01003755-ORXI01003755.1-sediment-metagenome-genome-assembly--contig:-NODE-3755-length-10022-cov-5.463952_pt1 | contig 10022 bp, 7 predicted proteins | sample MGYA00237861_ERZ511468 | MGnify/ENA primary metagenome ERZ511468 (study PRJEB26299, sample SAMN06266213) | sediment metagenome | isolation source: Hudson Canyon methane seep mesocosm | place: USA:Hudson...
AGGTAGCTCAGTCGGTAGAGCAGAGGACTGAAAATCCTCGTGTCGACGGTTCGATTCCGCCCCTGGGCACCATTATTATCAAGGCCTCCAGCCTAATATAAAACTCTCAAACAAAACTTTTCTGGTCGACCTCTGGTCAAAAGTCCCACGTTCGGTTTAATTGCCAATTTTTTTCGCAATCAGTTCAGCAGTTGTTACCACCTTCTATTTGCTTTTCCACCCTTGCTTAACTCTAGCAGTTTCTTTCCCAGCACAAGCCTAAACTTAGCAGTTATCACTTTGTATGAACAAAACATTTCAAATACAGTTCCAGTTTGTACCTGTTGAAGACCGACTACCATTAAAAATGAATACAACAGATAAAGAAGAATTTAGTTTTTTTCTAACACGTCGATTTGTTTCTTTGCTGCATCCCATCTTAACTAAACTAACGGGGTGGACGGTTAGCGCCACTAGCATCAATATATTGTGTGCCCTTAATTGTGCCTATCAATTGAGATAGATGAGATCAAGCCAATGAATTCAACATATTATGCAACTTGTATCACAGATAGTTACTAACTTAAATATCAATATATTGTGCTGGGTGGTGCTAACCGTCTACCCCCTATAAACTATTACATGCAGATAGCAGTGTGATTTAGCCTCAAGCTAAAAACTCAGCAGGCAAAAACCTAAGACCCTCTTGCTTACCTTTAAATAGGATACTTGCATTGTCCAGTAAACCTTTTTTACATTGACTGGCCTGCGTCGGATGTACGTTATTATCTTGTGCAATATCATTAATCGTTTTCATGCCTTTTAACTGCTTCTAAAGCAATCTTAGCCTTTTGTACCCCCGTAAAAACCTTCCGATTGGTTTCGCTCATTTTTGATCCACATTTTTTGATAGAGTCTAGCTTAAACTATTGTCTTGGTTTCGGGGTCCACTATAGTTTCCAGTATTAGAGATAAAGGGGCTTATAAAGTAAGTTTTCTAGAAACTGCTAAAATTAAGATTATAAAATCACGCAAAATATAAAAGGAAATTTATGGACACCAAATTAGTGACTGAGTGGAGTATGTCATTAGAGGATCTTAAAAGCCGAAACCTTGATTTTTTAGAGGTTTCTAAGGCTTCTGATGCTTTTATTGCCGAAGATATTGCACTTTTTTTAGCCAAGGAATTAAGCGCTGACAAAAACAAAGCTAAAGGCGGCTCTTTTTATCAGTTGCTGAATAATGAATATCAAAAAGTAAGTGATGCGCTCAATGCTGAACGTTGGGTAACATTAACTAATGAAATCTATTTTGATAAAAAAGCAAAGGGTTGTTGGCTCTTAGAAGAAAACAATCAAAATGATTTATATCAACAATTTAATTCAGGTACAGAATCTACTGAGGTTGAGCAGCATAGTAATACGATCATTGCAGATCCGATTAATCAATGGGAAATCCCAACGTTGATGCAGTTAAAGTGCATGACTCACTTATCAGGAATACTTCCTTTTAATATGACTAATGGTAGAGCCTTCTTGAATGATTCTGTACTGTATTTGAACGAAGGTAAAGTACAAGGATTTAATTGTGATGAATATTGCTGGAAAGATATGAGTACAGGCGTTAATTTCCCTTTTTTAGAAATTTCCAATGTTTCTTTTCCATCTGCACTATTTATCGAGTTTTTAACAAAAGGACTTACCCCGATTTTGTTAAAAGAGAGTGATAACTATAATATTTTATTATCTATTTTTCACCGTAAACATGATGATATATTTATTTCACAACAGTCTGCTGCACAGCAAGTTTTACAACAACAATATGACTTTAAATTAACTGATAGAGTTATTTCTGTTTTATTGAACGAAGATAAAATTCGTGCTGATATTGCGCCCTATCATCAAAAAATGTTACACGATACCGAACAAGGGCATTGGTCGTTATGGCCCGTTGCTAAGAGTAAGGAAAATCAAGGGACTATTCCGCTTGCCAACAAATTCATCGCACGCGACCCTCAATCAGATGTTAATGATGGTGTAGTGGCGATTGATTTTGGGACTAAAAGTACCGTGGTGGTTTATCAAAAAAATAATGTCAATATTCACCCCATGCGTATTGGTACAGGCGATTTAAGTAAAGAGATTGCCGCTTTTCATTATGAAAATCCCACTATTATGGAGTTTAATGACCTTGAACGCTTTATTGGAGACTATCAAAATAAAGCAAATAAACCCTATACCCGTTGGCAAGATCTCACTATTTCACATACCGCACAAAACGCAATGCGCGGTTGTGAATCGAGCCAATTTAATACCTTTTTAGATGAAATAAAGCAATGGGCGGGTGATAAAAACAGAAAACTTAAAATTGTAGGTAAACAGGGTCAAGTAATTGACTTGCCACCCTTTTTAGGTCTTGGAGACAATGATTTTAACCCGATTGAAATCTATGCTTATTACCTTGGTCTGTATATTAACAATCAAAATAATGGCATTTACCTTGATTATATTCTCTCTTTTCCTGTTACTTATGAAATGCCGATACGTGACAAGATTATTGCTAGCTTTGAAAAAGGCTTACAAAAATCATTACCTGCAGAGCTTGGTGAAGAAGCCTTAGAACGATTAACCGTAACTAAAGGAGCCAGTGAACCCGCCGCTTATGCACTGGTTGCGCTACAAAGTTTTAAGTTTGAACCCAGTGGTGATGAACGCATTTTTTATAGCGTGTTTGATTTTGGCGGAGGGACAACTGATTTTGACTTTGGTATTTTCAGAGAAGCTAATGGTAAAAAAGAGCGTCGTTTTGATTATGTCATTGAGCATTTTGGTGCGGGAGGCGATCGATATTTAGGCGGGGAGAACCTATTGGAACTGCTTGCCTTTGAGATTTTCAAAAAAAATAAAACTACGTTACTTGCTAACAGTATTCAGTTTGAAAAGCATCCTGAGAAAGATGCTTTTGCAGGCAGTGAACAGCTATTAAGTTCCTCTCAAGAAGCAAAAATTAATACTAAAACTTTGTGTGAAATGTTACGTCCCTTCTGGGAGGGAGAGTTAGAATCAGGGTTAAACCTCGCTCAAGGTTCTTTGTCGATTAATTTAACCGATGTTAATGCTGTTGTGCAGACTGCTTTTGAACTGGATGTGAATGAAGAGGCGTTAAATGAAATACTGCATACCCGTATTGAGCGTGGTGTGATTAACTTTTTTAACGCATTACGACTTGCCTTTAGTAATAGTCAGATGGCATTGCAAGATATTGATAGCATCAAAATATTCCTAGCAGGAAACTCAAGTCTGTCACACTTTGTTACAGAGATATTTGATAAGAAAATCGCCCAACAACATGAAGAAATGGCGCTTTCTTCAGAACAAGAGAGCCGTTTTGAGCTATTTCCTCCACTCGGAGCAGATAAGGCGAATGTAGAAAAACCAACGGGTAAAACAGGGGTGGCTTTTGGGTTAATAGAGTCCCGTGAAGGTGGTAGGATTAAGGTTATTGACCATAATGTGGCTGAAGATGATATTCGATTCAAATATTACTTAGGTGAAAACCGTAAAAACTGTTTTAAAGTGATTATTGATAGGGAAATAAGCTTTAATACATGGGTTGAGTTTATTGATGCAAGTTACCAAAAGTTTGAACTTTTTTATACAGAGCAACCTAGCGCAAGTACGGGGGAAATGCCGGTTTCTGATAGTGCAATGAGAAAAAAATCTATTAAACTTGATATAACCGATGATGATGCAATGGTTCATCTGAGAATTATTTCACCGACTCAAATTGAATATGTCGTGGCACATGAAAATGACATTCATAATGAAAACTATTTAAATAACATCCAATCAATTGAATTAACTTAAAAAGGAAAAACATATGATAGCTATTATCCCAGCGCTTCCCTTAATTTTGGACTCGATTGTCAAAGTAGCCTCTACCATTGGACCGATGATTGCTAGGTATGCACCTATGCTATTAGAGATAGCAGGTAAATATCTACCACAGATAATTAAAACAGTTGAAATGGTGAGTACCATATTAAATATTATCAGCCCTAATGAGAGTGCGGAAGAACTCGGCGCAAAAGCGATGAGTGCTGATAAAAAACCAGAAAACTTTGATGAAATCAATGATTATATTGATTACCTGCGTAAAGATGTCAGGGTTGATAAAACAGTATTGAGCGCAGAAAAATCCGATGTGATGGTGCGTGAAGCGATTGGTGTATCAATACTGGTTAAGGGGGCAAGTGAAGCGATAGGGACGGAGCTGACATTACCATTTATAAAAACAGTCAGCCAGATTGGCCTAGATGCAAAGGTGATTATAGAGGTGGCAAAAGCTTATGCAAATAGTGGCTTAAGTCTTGATGATTATGAAAAATATATTAGCAAAACATTGCCTATCCAGCAATTAGATAAACACAGTGACACCTTAGTGAGTGTCTATCGTAAAGTGGACTCAAACCTGAGTGTAGAGCAGGCTGAGGAGGCTGTAATAGGCTTAACAATACCTGAAGAGTAGCCTTTAACCTGTGTTACAAAGAGAAAAAAATGACCCATGTAAAAAAACCATTAATTGAGCTGTTAAAAAATATTGACTCACAATCTGCTATTTTTCCACCCTATCAGGCAACAGCGCTTTTATCAGACTATGAGTTCTCGCTTTATCATATTAAAGAGCTTACTTTTGATGATGATTCGCCTCGTAAAGAGGCCTTTGAAAATGTTTTAAACTCATTAAATATTGAAGGGATCATGTTTGTTTATCTGCTGGTTGGCGATCAGCAGGGGATCTCATTTTATTTTGGTATCGCTAAAGATAAGCAGTATAAAAAAGCATTAGCGCTCGATGTGGACGACATTGGACAGACTATTTTAAAACCCGCCATCGAAGGTAATTTTAGAGGTAGCGTCGTTGAAAAGTTGGGTAAAAAACAGCGTGTCGCTGTAAAAGAAGCACTTAAAAACTATAAAAATGTGGGTAAACTTGAAGGTGTGCCTAGTGTTAATGAAGAAAATGAAGAGTTTCAAGGCGTTGACCGTTTGGTTGATGTGATGAGTGGCGATGATTTTTGTTTGGCTATTGTTGCTGATCCACTATCATTGCCTGAAATAATAAGCATTGAAAATCATTTGCATCGTATTTATGACAAGTTAAGCCCACTATCAAAACAGAGTATTCAGAAGGGTGATAATAGCTCTCAAACTTCTGGAAAAAGTGAAGGTGAAAACAGCTCTAAAACAACTGGGACCACTGATAGTTTAAATATTGCGACTAATAAAGGAGACAGTGAGAGCACCACTAACGGAATAAGTGAGGGAGCGAGTAGTGGCTCAAGCAACAGTACAAGCAGCGGCACGAGTAAAAGTGGAACAGAAGGAACTTCATCGGGTCGCTCTGAGGCAAAAACCAAAGGGACCTCTATTTCTAATGCAACGGGTAATAATATAGGTAGTAGTAGTTCTGAGCAAACAGGCAGCTCTAACAGCAGTACACGAGAGTTTAGCGATAAAAATCTTCTGGAGTGGCTTACTTATATTGACGAAGTATTATTAAAACGAGTTCAGTATGGTAAAAATAAAGGCTTATACCTTAGTAATATTTATCTTTTCTCGAACACTAAGGGCGCGGTTTTAAAGCTGGGAAATACTGCTCGGGCTCTGTTTTCAGGCCATGAAACAAATAAATCACCCTTAAGATTTAAAGCAGTGAGTGATGCGCAAGAGATTCAGTCTATTCAAAACTTCCAATTCCCAACACTTAAAATACTTAAAAACAGTCATAAAAAACAGATTGAAGCGACAGCAAGTAGTGAAAAACAGTTAGATTTACTGCTCTCTAAAAGTCCCTTTGATAACCTGTTTGGAAGTTGGCTTTCTACTAATGAGTTAAGTGTTATTGCGGGTTTACCACAAAAAGAAGTGGTTGGCTTAACTTTAAAGGAGGAAGTTGAATTTGGGCTTAATCTAAACCAGAAAATAAGCGATGAAAATAAACTGTTTTTAGGTGCCTTGGTCAAAAGTGGCTTGCCATTAACAATTGATGTAAATATTGATAAAAATGATCTTGATAAGCATACCTTTATCGCGGGGGTTACTGGCAGTGGTAAAACCACAACGTGCCAGCGTATTTTAGAGTCAGCAAAAATGCCTTTTTTGGTGATAGAACCTGCAAAAACAGAGTACCGTGTTCTGACTAAGAAAAATAAAGACATTCTTATTTTTACATTAGGTAATGATACGGTTGCCCCGTTTAGACTAAACCCCTTTGAGTTTTTTCCACATGAAAATATTAGCTCGCGTGTGGATATGATTAAAGCCAGTATTGAGTCGGCATTTGATATGGAAGCGGCAATACCGCAGTTAATTGAGGCCGCTATTTATCGCAGTTATGAAGCGAAGGGCTGGAATATTGCGACCTCTAAAAATAGTCAATTTGACGATCCTTTTGCGGATGGTGTTTATGCATTCCCTACCTTAACAGAACTGATAAAAATGAGTGAAACGGTTGTTGCAGAGCAAGGGTTTGATGAACGATTAAAACAAGATTATATTGGCTCAATTAAAGCGCGACTACAAGGTTTATTAATTGGTGCAAAAGGGTTGATGCTTGATACTGCCCGTTCAATTGATTTTAAAGATTTAGCCATTAAAAATGTTATTTTAGAGCTGGAAGAGATTCGTAACCCAAGTGAAAAATCACTGATTATGGGTTTTATTCTAAGCAATTTAAATGAGGCTATCCGAGCAAATTACGAAGAGTTTAGAGCGCGTGGTGATAAGTTTAAGCATATTACCTTAATTGAAGAGGCGCACCGATTACTGTCGAAATATGAAGCAGGCGATAGTCACAATAAAAAGCAAGGCGTAGAGGCTTTTGCTGATATGTTGGCAGAAGTTCGTAAATATGGTGAGGCGCTGATTATTGTGGATCAAATCCCTAATAAATTAACACCTGAAGTGCTAAAAAACACCAATACAAAAATCATTCATAAGCTCTTTGCTAAAGACGATAAAGAAGCTGTGGGTAATACCATGGCTTTGAATGATGAACAGAAAGATTTCCTATCAAACCTTGAGCCTGGGCGTGTTATTTTATCGACAACGGGTATTAATAAACCACTGCAAGTACAAATTAAAGAGTTAATTAGCACAACTAATGAAGAGGATGTTTGTATTGCTGATATTCGCGAGATTGCACTGAGTTATTACGGAAGAAATTATAAGCGAGGCTTAATTCAGGGCTTGGAGTTTTTTGCTGAACAGCCTTCAAATACAGTAATTGAAGAATTTTTACAAGAAACGTTAATTGAAGCTTGGTTTAAAACGGTAAAAGAAAGAAAAGCCAATAATAGAGTTATTCAGTGTTTACGTGATAATAATAAAGAGTTTGTTCTTAACGCTATTGTAACTGCCTGTTATGTAATTGGTGATGACAATGACTGCACTCTACTTAAAGAGCGCTTAAATGAATATTTAACTCTGCTTGAAATGGATTCTAAGGCAGCAATAAGTTTAAAGTTTAATAATGCATTTCGCAGAAACATTAAAAAATAGATAGGGATAATAATTATGGGACTATGGGATAGTTTTTGTAGCGTATGTAGTAGTGCTTGTAGTGTGATTAGCAGTGCAGTTGCGTTTATAGGCAGTGCTGTAGCAAATGTTGCTACAGAGGTGGTTAATTTAGGAGTAGAGCTGGCTGAAAAAGTAGGTGAAGTGATTAAGGTTGTTGGGATTTCATTAGGTATTTTAAATCCTGATGAGAATATTGAGGAGCTGGGTGAAAAGGCGATGTTAAGTGATAAAAATCCCAAAGATTTTGAATCTATTAATGATTATATTGATCACCTGCGTAATAACGTCACCATTGATAAAGAGATGTTTAAAAATCTGGATGATAAAGATTTATTAGCGCGTTCAGCTATTGGTGCATCAATTACCCTAAAAGGTATCAATGAGAAACTAGATACTACGGTGACACCTGCGTTTATGGCTGAAGTGGCTAAACAAGAGTTAACCGCAGATCAAATTGTAGGTACGATTAAAACGTACAAAGAAAATAACTTGAAGACGGATGATTATGGACTTTATTTAAAGGATGAGTTAAGTATTAATGAGGGTGACAAGCACAGTGATGCATTGGTTACTGCTTATCAAAAGCTAGAGCCTGAGCTAACGACTGAGCAAATTGAAGATAAAATTATGGACTTAAAGGATTAGGGCTAATGAATGATGATTATTTTATTCAATCACTAAATAATAGAGTTAGTGTTAGTCGTATTATTAATGGTGAGCTTGAGGTGATAAAAATAAAGGGTGAGCTATATTCCCCTTTATCGGAGTTTTGGTCTTTATTTAAACAAAAAATAGAGTATGAGGTTGATGAGCTACTGGCTTTTGTTGTGTTAGCAGATGATGAAAACTTTACAATTGATTCGGATATCATCATTGCTGAACAATTTGTTTCGTCACCTGATGAGCTAGAAGCTTTTATCTTTGAAAAGATGAGTGGGGATAATCATCTTCTCACTTATCCAAAATTTGATGTCAATATTACCAAGGTAATAGCGAATACGGCTACTAAGGTGCAAGCTAGTGAGCCTGAGTTGGAGCAAGAGTTAGGGGCTGATAACTTGCAAAGCTATTTCAGGAAAAAGACACGTAAGATACAAAGAGAAAATAATAAAGTGACAGGCGGAAAATAATATGAATGTTGATAAGCTTATATCTCTACTTGATGAGCCTAAGGTACAAGAAAAAATAAAATCATTATTTCCTAATACTAACCGTATTGAAAGTCTCTCTGTAGAAGAAAAAGAAGGGGGGGAACTAGGCCAACGTATTAGTGACTTGGAACTAGAAAACAAAAATATTAAAAAGGAAAAGGATGAAGAGCTTTCAAATAGCAGCTCTAAAATACAAAGTTTAACTCTTCAAGTAGAAAAATCAAACCAACTCACTGCGACTAAAGAGTCTGAAGTAGAAAGCTTAACTAAAGGTTATAAAGAGCTAAAAGGGCTACTAGATACGGCTAATGAAAAAGTTAATTGGTATCGAGAGCATTTTTCTGAAGATATTAAAGTACAAGATATTTATAGTGATTTATCTGAGGAAACTAAGGGATCATTAAGTGGTATTTTTAAGAATACAACACTGAATGGATTGATTGCATGTGGTATTCAAGAAAAAAATATTGGAAATTTGTGGGACTATGCAAAAAATGAAGTTGTGAATAATACTAATCCAGATGTCACGCATATTACCCTGCTATTTAATAAACTATTTTCTCGTTTTACGCTTGCTTTTCCTATGTATGAATCACAATCTGTTGTAGTTGGCGATGATTTTGATACTCAGTTACATATTAAGCACAGCAGTAGTCACAATGCCAGTGGTGTTATTGACGCTGTTTTATTGCTTGGCTACGTGAATACTAAAACAGGTAAGGTAATCAAACAATCAATTGTTAGAATTTAAAGAGGTTCTTATTTCCATCCGTAAAACAAATTACTGCTGAGCAAGGTGCTCTTTTTGTAAAAGAAATTCATCAGCTGCACTGGGATGTGCGCATACGTTAATAGACGGGGCTTCACATCAAGGGCTCTTATAATCAATGAAGCATACGCTAAATTTCAGACACTCATATCGATTAGTTGCATTACTAATGGCTGGTTTTTTGAAAGCAGGAAAAAAAAACAATCCTATTCCTGATTACCCATGAGTATCAGCCACTTTAAGTGAGGGATACCTAATCTACTGAAATATAAGGTTTGGCATTAATTAAATCTGAATTGAAAGTTTAAATTGAATTTTCCAATATCAGTTAATAACTGCTTTTCAAAGGCTTACAAGACCACTATCAAAATGGCTGAAGCTCATGGGTAACCAGGATCCTATTTGATAACCCTAATACCCATTTCTAGTATTATGGGCTTGTTTAATAGAGTTTCTCTTACGACATAAGCCCTCTTTCAGCCAATGAAACTGGCTCTTCACCACCAATGATAATATGGTCAAGTATTCTGATATCGACCA
>ENA-ORXI01003756-ORXI01003756.1-sediment-metagenome-genome-assembly--contig:-NODE-3756-length-10019-cov-6.042144_pt1 | contig 10019 bp, 10 predicted proteins | sample MGYA00237861_ERZ511468 | MGnify/ENA primary metagenome ERZ511468 (study PRJEB26299, sample SAMN06266213) | sediment metagenome | isolation source: Hudson Canyon methane seep mesocosm | place...
TTAGAAAAACTTAAATCTAATTTACAAGAAGTAAAAGCACGTGGTGGGCAGATGATTGTGTTTGAAGATGAGCAATCTGATATCAGTTCAGAAGATGGATTTAATGTTATCAAAGCGACGACGAATGTTGGTCGGATTACAGCACCTATTACGTTTAACATCCTTCTACAACTACTTAGCTATCACGTAGCATTGATCAAAGGGACAGATGTAGATCAGCCTAGAAATTTAGCTAAATCTGTGACAGTTGAATAATGTTTATAAGGATTATTGATTCTACATCTACTTTTACTATTGGAATCGGTGAATTGATGGAATATAGTCCGATGAACTTATTGTTTTGTTTTTTAATAAATTCTAAAAGAAATGAGACCTGCGCTTAGGAAAGGTATCCTTGTTGCTATTATACGTGGACTGGGAGCATTGATTATGCTACTTGGGACATTTATAGTTGCAAAGTTATTGGGTGCCAATGATTTTGGTGTTTTTTCATTAGGACTAACCGTAATAACAATCATGTCGACAGTGTCGAGATTTGGTTTAGATTTTGTTGTACTTAAGAATGTAGCTATTAATCATGAAGCTAACCCAAAAGTTTCTCAAGGATATTACCTGTCTTCAATTACTTTCCTAACTTTTATAGGATTAGTTTTAACAATATTGTTCATTACATTTTCGGATGTAATTGCAAATCATATTTTTAGTGAGCCATCATTAGGTAAGGTCTTACGGATACTAGCTATTAGTATAGTTCCTATTTCAGTTGTTTATGTGACGGCAGAATATTTAAAAGCAATTGGAAAGCAATCTATATCATCAGTATTTCAGGGCTTAATGGTTCCATTGATTTTTTTGATGTTATGTATAGTTATATTTTTCGAGAATAAAGTCGCATTAGACAATATAGCATTTAGTTACACAGTATCGACTATCGCTACAGGAATAATGGTTTATTTTGTTTGGAAAAAATCTAAAATTAATTTAAAGTCAGAGACTTTTCATTGGAAACAATTAGCTATTAATGGTTGGCCTTTTTTTGTGGTTGGTTCGAGTGCTTTATTAATGAGCTGGACAGATATTCTCGTTCTAGGGATTTTTTCTACATCTGAAAGTGTTGGAGTTTATTCATTAGCAGCAAAGATTGTGCTTGCCATCAATTTTATATTGATCATAGTAAACTCTATAAATGCGCCTAGGTTTGCAAAATTATATTCTGAAGGCAAAATAGATGAAATAAAGTTGATCGTCAGGAAAACATCGTATGTATTGATTTTTTTCTCTATCATAATTGGATTGGTAATAAGTTTATACTCTGAATGGATTATTGGTTCGTTTGGCGATGATTATTCGTTAGGAAGTATCATCCTTATCATTTTGGTGATAGGGCAGGTTATTAATGTCTCCTGTGGGTCTGTTTCTGTACTGCTTGCTGTAACTAATCATGAAAAAAAATTAAGTCATATTTTTATGATTACAGCATTAATAAATTTGACTATTAGTGTTAGCTTGGTTAACACCTTTGGTGTGATAGGTGTTGCTATAGCTACATTACTATGTCAGATTATATGGAATGTGTGGAGCATGGTTGAAGTACGAAATAAACTAGGTTTTTGGACCATTAGTTTTTCTAATTAAGTAGTTAACATTAGTTATTATCTAGGGTGTTTTAAATATTTTCGATATTTTACGAAAAAAAGAAAGTGTGTTTACAAAATTGGGTTAATTAATCTTTAGTGGTTCTATTTGAATGAATATTTCACCAAACCTTTACATTATAGGTGCTGCCAAGTCTGGTACTACTGCACTATCAAATTTATTATCAGCATCATCAGATATTTTTGTTCCTTCAGTGAAGGAGCCTCATTTCCATGTCTGGGAGCAAGTTATAGGTAAAATTCCTTATGTTGTTAATAATATAAGTGAATATGAGAAATTATATAAAGATGATAAAGCATCAATTTGTAGGTATAGAGTTGACGCAAGTGTTTTATATTTACCTCATTACAAAGTGTTTTGTAAAAATGTAAAAGCTTATAATTCAAATAATGTCAAAATCATTATAATTCTCCGAGATCCCTTAGAAAGAGCTATTTCAGCATATAAACATTCTCTTAGGTTTGATCCTGATGAACGTGATTCCTTTGATGCTGCTGTTTTGAATGATTCTGCTCGTCGTTCAGGGAACCCAATGCTTTGTTATCAGTGGTTGAGTGATTATTATGAACAAGTGAAAATGATCAAAGAGAATTTTGATGATGTTTTAATTATTAGATCATCTGATCTGAGAAGTACGCCTGAAAAGACAATAAAAAATATATGTCAATTTTTAGCTATAGAGAATTTTGAAATAAACTCACTTGATCAACAGGAATCAAATTCTGAAAGTTTCTCTTGGAAAAATGGTTTTGTCGGTGTTTTACTTAATAAGCTTTTTCCAAGTCGCTACAGGTATGTGATTAGAGAGAACTTTCCTCGGTGTTATCATATAATCAAGTTTGTGACGCTTAAAATGTTTTCGAGTAAAGAAAAGAAAAATATTGAGATAGGTGAAGAAGTAAGAAATATATTTCTAGAAAAAAAAAGGTTAATTGAAGATTACCTTGGTTATAGAATTTCATAGGATTAGAGGCGATAATTGGAAGGGCTAAGAAAAATCTTAGCAGTCAATTTTAGTTCGATAGTAATAATTAAGGTTAAGAGTATGAGTTTTGATAAAAAGACATTGCTGATTACAGGTGGTACAGGCTCATTTGGTAATGCTGTATTGAACCAGTTTTTAGACTCTGCTCTAAAAGAAATCCGTATTTTCTCGCGAGATGAGAAAAAACAAGATGATATGCGAAAGAAGTATAACAACCCCAAGTTGAAGTTTTATATTGGAGATGTACGAGACTATCAAAGTATTTTGAATGCTACTCGTGGTGTAGATTATATTTTTCATGCAGCGGCATTAAAACAAGTTCCTTCTTGTGAATTTCATCCAATGGAAGCGGTTAAAACAAATGTGTTAGGTACTGAGAACGTACTTGAAGCAGCGATACAGAATGAAGTGAGTCGAGTGGTATGTTTAAGTACTGATAAAGCTGTTTACCCAATAAATGCGATGGGTATATCTAAAGCGATGATGGAAAAAGTCATGGTGGCTAAATCTCGTAATGTCGATGAATCTAAGACGGTTATCTGTGGAACACGTTATGGCAATGTGATGGCCTCCAGAGGGTCTGTTATTCCATTATTTATTGACCAAATTCGTACAGGTGAGGCTTTAACCTTAACCGATCCTCATATGACTCGTTTTATGATGACATTAGCTGATGCCGTGGATTTAGTTTTATATGCATTTGAACATGGTAATAATGGGGACATTTTTGTACAAAAAGCACCTGCAGCTACAGTGAAAACATTAGCTGATTCCTTAGTAGAGCTGATGGATAAACCAAAACATCCGATTAATATTATTGGCACACGACATGGTGAGAAGTTGTATGAAGCATTGTTAAGCCGTGAAGAAATGGCTTGTGCTGAAGACCGAGGTGATTATTTCCGAGTTCCACCTGATTTACGTGATTTAAATTATGCGAAGTTTGTGGAGGAAGGTGAAGAGAAAATATCTCAAATGGAAGACTATAATTCACATAATACTGAGCAGTTAGATGTTGATGGTATGAAAATATTATTGCTTAAGCTTGGGTTTATGCAAGCCATTATTGATGGCCAATCTATTGCCGCAGAAGAATAAAGTGAAGGTTTTAATTACTGGTTCAAATGGCTTCTTAGCTAAAAACTTGAGAGTACATTTATCTGAACGTATAGATGTCGAAGTTATATGTTTTACTCGTAAACAGTCCGCTGAACAACTAATTTCTCTACTTGATGGCGTAGATTTTATTTTTCACTTGGCGGGTGTTAATCGACCTGAAAATGTTGAAGAGTTTGAGCAAGGAAATGTGGATTTAACGAGAAGTTTATGTTCAGCTATAGAAGAATCAGCAAGGCCCATCCCATTAATTTATAGTTCTTCTATTCAGGCCGAGTTAGATAATCCTTATGGTAATAGTAAGCGTGAAGCGGAAGATGTGTTGCTTCAACTATTTAAAAATACGGACTCCCCTGTTTATATTTCCAGACTAGCAAATGTGTTTGGTAAGTGGTGTAAACCTAACTATAATTCAGCTGTTGCTACCTTTTGTCATAATATTTCACAAGGTTTGTCTGTACAGATTAATGATCCTTCATCACTTATTCGATTAGTGTATGTGGATGATGTGGTTCATCGTTTTATATCGATTATGGATGAAGCTGTAGTTGACCAACATTATTTCACTATTGAGCCTCAATATGAGATTACAGTAGGTACATTAGTTAATAAGTTAAATAGCTTTAAAGAAAGTCGAGAGTCATTAATTGTTGAACACGTAGGCACAGGGTTAAATCGCGCATTATATTCAACATATTTGAGTTATTTAAAGCCTGAACAGTTTGCTTATGATCTCGTTAAGCATGAAGATCCTCGTGGTGTATTTTCAGAAATGCTCAAAACTAAAAGTAGTGGGCAAGTGTCTTATTTTACTGCCCATCCTGGTATTACGCGTGGTGGACATTATCATCATACAAAAAACGAGAAGTTTTTAGTGGTGAAAGGTGAGGCGTTATTTAAGTTCCGTCATGTCATCACAGATGAGTTTTATGAGTTAAAAGTATCTGGAGTGAAGCCTCGAGTAGTTGAGACGGTTCCAGGATGGACACACGACATTACTAATGTGGGCAATGATGAGATGATTGTAATGCTTTGGGCTAATGAAGTGTTTGATAAAAATGCCCCTGATACTTATGCTAAACCACTGTAAGGATTGATAATGAAGAAATTAAAAGTTGTTACGGTTGTTGGCACACGACCTGAAATCATTCGGCTATCAAGGGTCATTACTAAGCTGGACGAGTTTTGCGAGCATGTTCTAGTACATACAGGGCAGAACTATGATTATGAATTGAACGAGATATTCTTTGATGATTTATCTATTCGTAAACCAGACCACTTTCTAAATGCAGCTGGTGGAACAGGTGCCGAGACAATTGGTAATGTGATCATCGCTGTAGATAAAGTTTTAGATGAGGTGATACCTGATGCAGTACTAGTATTGGGTGATACGAATAGTTGTATGGCTTTGTTACCTGCTAAGCGACGTAAGATTCCTACTTTCCATATGGAAGCGGGAAATCGTTGTTTTGATCAGCGTGTACCTGAAGAAATAAACCGTCGTATCGTTGACCATATGGCAGACATTAATTTAACGTATAGCAGTATTGCACGGGATTATCTGTTAAGTGAAGGACTGCCAGCGGATATGGTTATTAAGACTGGTAGTCCGATGTATGAGGTGCTGAATGAATATCGTGATGGAATTGAATCATCCAATATCTTGGAAACCCTATCACTTGAAGAACAGAAGTTTTTTGTAGTCAGTGTGCACCGAGAAGAAAATGTAGATTCAGATAAGAACTTTTTGGAATTAGTCGAATCATTGAACACAATAGCTGAAACGTATCAATTACCTGTTATTATTTCTACTCACCCAAGAACACAAAAACGAGTAGATGCTTTAGGCGTTTCATTTAACCCTTTAATACGCTTACTCAAACCATTAGGTTTCAAAGACTATAATAAATTGCAAATTTCGGCTAAAGCCGTTCTGTCAGATAGTGGAACGATTAGTGAAGAGTCTTCAATTATGAACTTTCCTGCACTGAATATACGTCAAGCACATGAACGACCAGAAGCGATGGAAGAAGCATCGGTTATGATGGTTGGTCTGGGTGTTGAGCGAATTATGCAGGCATTAGAAATTATTAATGAACAAGTAAGAGATGAGCAACGAATATTAAGGCAAGTAGAAGATTACTCAATGCCAAATGTCTCAGATAAAATTATTCGAATTATTCACAGCTATACGGATTATGTAAATCGTGTGGTATGGAAGAAATATTAATCCATGCGAATTCTTGTTATTACTCAATATTTTTGGCCTGAAAATTTTCGAATTAATGATTTAACTTCTGAATTAGTCAAACGAGGTCATGAAGTAACTGTTTTAACAGGGAAGCCTAACTATCCTGAAGGTGACGTTTTTCCAGAATTTAAAGATGATTCTAATCGTTTTTCTGACTATCAGGGTGTTGAAGTTGTCCGAGTTCCAATGATGACTCGAGGCCAAGGAAGTTTAATTAAATTACTGATGAACTATCTGAGTTATGCCGCTTCAGCATCAACATTGGGAGCCTTTAAGCTTAGAAAGCGGAAGTTTGATGTCATTTTTGTGTTTGAACCATCTCCCATTACTGTAGGCATACCTGCGGTAGTTATCAAAAAATTAAAGAAGGTACCGGTAATATTTTGGGTTTTAGATTTGTGGCCAGAAACATTAGAGGCTGTGGGTGTTGTGAAATCAAACGCTGCTTTAAAAGTGGTTGGCGGCTTGGTGTCATTTATCTATAACCGGTGTGATTTAGTTCTTGGTCAGTCAAGGACTTTTTTAAAAGGTATTGAAAAATACTGTAAAGATAAAAGTAAAATTAAATATTTCCCTAGTTGGTCAGAAGTACTTTTTGCAGATAAGGTAACTAAGGATATCGAAAGTATCAAGCAGTATCAGAATGACTTTAAGGTATTATTTGCTGGCAATATTGGTGATGCTCAAGATTTTAGTTCGATTTTAAATATGGTTGAATTACTAAAGTCACGTGATGTAAACGTTAAGTTATTTATAGTAGGAGATGGACGAAAGCTTGACTGGCTAAAAGAGCAGATACAAGAAAGAGGGCTACAAGACTGGATGTTTTTAATGGGAAGGCACCCTTTAGAGTCTATGCCAGATTTTTATACTTCTGCAGATGCATTATTAGTGACATTAAAGCGTAATGATGTTTTCTCGATGACGATTCCTGGAAAAATACAGTCTTATTTAACGGCTGGTAAACCAATATTGGCAATGTTAGATGGTGAAGGTTCTTATGTTATTGAGGAGTCTAAATCTGGACTAACATGCTCTTCTGGAGATTACGAACAGTTAGCTGAACATATCGTCACAATGTCATTGCTTAGTAAAAATAAGTTAGATGAAATGGCTAATAATGCCAAGCAATATGCAGACAAAGAATTTGATCGAAATAGACTTATATCTCAGTTAGAAAGTTGGTTTCAAGATGTTTCCAATCATAGTGTTGATTAACTAGAAAATGATGATTTTAGTAACGGGTGGAACAGGATTTGTTGGGCGATCCCTAATTTCTAGACTTTTAGAAGGTAGTTATCAGGTTGCAGTCACATCTCGGCGAGGAAATAATAATCAGTTTCATGAAAATGTGAAGAAATACCATACTAAAGATATTAGTATTTCTACTAATTGGTCAGGTGTATTTGAGCAGGTTGATGTTGTTATTCATGCTGCAGCTCGAGTCCATATTATGGATGATTCAGTAGCTGATCCTTTAGCGGAGTTTCGTAAAGTGAATGTGGGAGGTACATTGAATCTTGCTAGACAAGCTGCGCAATCTGGAGTTAAGAGATTCATTTTTGTAAGTTCAATAAAGGTGAATGGCGAAATGACGACTATTGATCGTTTATTTAAATCTGACGACAAATGTATTCCTACAGATCCTTATGGACTCTCTAAGTATGAGGCTGAACAAGGCCTATTAGCAATCGCAAGAGAAACAGGTATGGAGGTAGTTATTATTAGGCCGCCACTAGTTTATGGTCCTGGGGTCAGAGCCAATTTCTTCTCGATGATGAAATGGATTTACAAGGGTATTCCATTGCCTTTAGGTGCAATTAATAATCGACGTTCTTTCGTAGCATTAGATAATTTGGTAAGCTTTATTATTAATTGTATTAATCACCCAAAAGCAGCAAATGAGGTATTTCTAATTTCTGATGGTGAGGATGTCTCTACTTCAGAATTATTAAAAAAGGTAGCCAAGGCTTTTGGAAAGAAATCATTACTTCTATCTGTACCAACTAGCTTAATGACTTTCACTGCTAAGCTCATTGGTAAAGGTGAGGTAGCAACTCGATTATTTTCTTCATTACAAGTTGATAGTTCTAAGGCGCAAGACTTATTAGGTTGGACGCCTGTTACTACGATGGATGAGCAATTAAAAAAAACAGCAGAAGCATATTTGAAAAATGAAAAGACTCTTTGATTTAGTATTGGTATTGATTGCCACAAGTATTCTATTTATTCCCATTGTTATTACCGCAATCTTAGTAAGATTTACATCTATAGGGCCCATTTTGTATTGGTCTGAACGAGTTGGTAAAAATAATGATATTTTCAGAATGCCAAAATTTAGAAGTATGAAGGTTGATACACCTGCTGTGGCAACACATTTATTGCAAGATCCTAAAAATGTATTAACACCTATTGGGGACTTTTTACGTAAATCGAGCTTAGATGAACTGCCCCAACTATGGTCTATTTTTATTGGAGATATGAGTTTTGTTGGACCTAGGCCAGCTTTGTTCAATCAAGATGATTTGATTAGCCTTAGAACAGAGAAGAATGTACACATTTTAATACCTGGCTTAACGGGATGGGCACAAGTTAATGGGAGAGATGAATTACCTATCCCTGATAAGGTAGAATTAGATATCGAATATGCCAATAAACAATCATTTGGTTTCGACCTTTATATTTTGTGGCTTACTTTCATTAAAGTAATAAAGCGAGATGACGTGTCTCATTAATAAGTTAAAAAATAATTAAGTTAGAAGGTGTCTTTGTTCCGCAACGCGTTATGGAGTACGCTTCATATCAGAAGAAAAATACTCCCAATCTTTAATTAATGTATTTGAGAAGTAATTTAGAGTATGAATAAAAAAGTGATAAATATAATTTATGTTTAAAGAAACTAATAAGCGTTCTGTAGTGAAAGGGATAACTTGGCGGCTTATTGCAACGACGACTACTATGGTAATTGTTTATATTTTCTTTGGCAGGCTCGATCTTGCAATTGCAGCAGGATTACTCGAAAGTATCTTGAAAGTTGGTCTGTATTGGTGGCATGAGAGAGTTTGGCATAAGGTTCGATGGGGACGGAATAGAATTGAACCTTTTAACCTTTGGTTTACAGGATTACCTCTTGCTGGAAAAACGACAATTGCAGATGCTGTATATGAGGAATTAGAGAAGTTAAATATTCCTCTTGAACGTATTGACTCAAAAGATATTCGTGAACTACTCCCAAACATTGGCTATACACGAGAAGAAAGAAATAGCCATATAGGTCGAATTGGGCACCTAATCAAAACCCTACAAAATAATTCTATTTCAACCGTAGCATCATTTGTTAGTCCGTATACAGAATCAAGAAAACAAATACGTGATATGGTTAAAAACAATATTGTAGTTTATGTGAAAGCAGATGTTGAAACGTGTAAAGAAAGAGATGTAGAAGGAAAATATAAGAAAGCACTAATAGGGCAATATCAAAACTTTACAGGTGTAAGTGATGTGTACGAAGAACCTACACATGCTGAGATTGTGATCGACACAGATAACTTGAGTGTTCGAGAAGCTGTTGTTGTGATAATGACCTATATAAGAAAACAATATTTGAAATGATTATATTGAATTAAGATTTTTGGGTCATGACAGTATGTAATATTATCGTATGCCGTAACGTTTTTAAAAGTATCCATGCGAGATGGTGTGTCTCATTAAATAGGGATGGAAGATGACAAGTAACAAAGTGCGTAAATGTTTATTTCCCGCAGCGGGTTATGGAACACGCTTTTTACCAGCAACCAAAGCAATGCCTAAGGAAATGCTCCCGATTGTTAATAAGCCATTGATTCAGTATGGTGTTGAAGAAGCGTTGGAGGCGGGGATTTCTCAAGTTGGATTCATTATGGGGCGCGGAAAGCGTGCCATTGCTGATCATTTTATGTGAGTTATGAGTTAGAACACCAAATTTTAGATACACCGAAGGAAAAGTATCTGACAGAGATCCGGAAGGTTATT
>ENA-ORXI01003757-ORXI01003757.1-sediment-metagenome-genome-assembly--contig:-NODE-3757-length-10016-cov-4.255660_pt1 | contig 10016 bp, 8 predicted proteins | sample MGYA00237861_ERZ511468 | MGnify/ENA primary metagenome ERZ511468 (study PRJEB26299, sample SAMN06266213) | sediment metagenome | isolation source: Hudson Canyon methane seep mesocosm | place: USA:Hudson...
CGTAAAAACTTAGTATTTGCCGGCAACAGTATTAATATTCTAGATTAACCGGAGTTTTCGCCATGGATAAGGTGATATGGAGTGAGGGAATGTTCCTTCGTCCGCAACATTTTCAACAGTTTGATCGATATTTAGAAGATCAGCTAGTCAACAGAACTCAGCATCTCACGCCTTATAGTTGGGGCTTCAGCCAACTAGAATTTGATGAGTCTCTACTCGCGTTTGGTAAATTAGCTATATTGTCTGCTGCAGGTGTATTCCCTGATGGCACACTCTTTAAGATTAATTATGACCCTGCCTATCCATTGCTTATTCACTTAAATAAGAAGCAGGAAAATCAAACGATTTATCTGGTTATTCCGCCAAAAGTGAAAGGTGCTGTTGATAGTGATGAAGATGAAACTAGTCGGGGAATTCGTTATCGCCCGACATCAATTGATATTCGGGATAGTCACGGTGTAAACAATGAACGCACCTATCCAATATCAACAGGCACCTTAAAAGTAGAACTGCTTACTGAAGATCAATTAGATGACCCGCTTATTTCAATACCTTTGGCTCAAATAAAAGATATTCATACTGACGGAGCCGTGACTCTGTCGTCTTCTTTTGGTGTGCCAGCTTTGGATTTTTCAGTTAATGCCCAAAGCATGGTTGAATTAACGGATTTGTCTGCGTTGATGCAAAAGAAAGCAAAACAGCTAGCTGCCAGTGTAAAAAGCGGCAAAGGGAATGGTGCCGGCACGGTGGTTGATTTACTTATGTTGCAAGCACTCAATCGTTGGGGAGCTCAGTTGGCTATTTTAATTCAGCAAAAACCACTTCACCCTTACGATCTATTTAAAAAACTGGTGTCTTTAATTGCTGAAATAAGCACTTATACGCTTGCGGAGCGTTTACCTGCTGAAAAATATGAATATAAACATTTGGAATCAGCCGCAATACTCACTCGCTTAGTGAAACGTGCAAGAGTACTTGTGTCTACAGCCTTTCAGAGCTCAGCCACAATATTACCTATACAACGCAAGAAATTTGGCATTAGCCTTGTTGGTTTGTCTAATCCTTCGATGGCTGAGAATTCCGAGTTTATATTGGCTATTAAGGCCGATATTTCAGTCGATAAAATTCGTAATCTGGTTAGTAATAAGCTTAAAGCAGGCAGTATCGAAAATATTAAAGACTTGGTTAATCTTCAACTACCTGGCTGTATGAAAGAGCCTTTGCCTGTCACCCCAAGGCAGATTCCTTATCACTCGGGTATGCACTACTTTCGTTTATCACCCGATGCAGACATGAAAGCAAGTATTAAGCGGTCTAGTGGTATTGGTTTGCATGTTTCCGGTGATGTGCCGGGTGTTGAAATGGAACTTTGGGTGATTCCAACAGGCACATCCAAACCAGAGCGCAAGGAGCAATAAACGATGGCAAGGATACAGCCACTAATTCTCAGTAGTGATGACGGCAATAAAAATGTAGCTGAAGACAAAGCAATATTGGAGATTTTGTCAGAAAAAACGGTTGTTCAGTCAGATTATAACTATGAATCACTTGATGAAAAAACATGTGTTGTCTTATCTACAGGTATGGGTGTAGGCGTAGATGCGGGCGCGGAGGCATTCAATACACGGGTAAACAGTGAAAACGGGCTTATTAGTAGTGCAATGCCATTAATTCATTATGCGATGAGCTTATTATCTATTAATGATGCTGTGGATATCGACATGATAAGGACACGGCTTATTTCAGATATCGGTCGTTTTGAAAATAAAGCTGAGCAGTGCTTTTCTGACCATTCACAAATTGTTGCCGCACGTTATTTACTCTGTTCTTTTATTGATGAAATTGTATCCACAAGCCCCTGGGGGCAGTCTCACCGTTGGAGTGGGGAGAGTCTTTTAAGTTACTTTCATAATGAAACTTATGGGGGCGAGGGTTTTTTTAAACTATTAGAGCGTGCTCAGAAACAGCCAGCAAACTACTTAGATTTGTTGGAACTGATGTACGTATGCCTTTCTTTAGGTTTTGCAGGACGCTATAGGCTAGATAGTGAAGGAACCACTAAATTAGAGGGGGTTCGAGAATCTATGATGACCACCATAGCGCAATATAGGGCACCGGATAATCGCAGTTTGGTGGTGGGCGAAACGAAACCCCGAGACATTAATTTAAAGAATACGAGAATAAAATTATTACAATGGCTAGCACCTGCTGCGGTGATTGTTCTGATTGTAGTGAATTCAGTCTCGTATATGCTGGCCTCTCATGAGATTGATAGCCAAATGGATATGGCCTCTCGTGTTTATTTTCTAAAATAATCAATCGTTTTTAGCGAATCAAATGGAATTGAGCGCATGAAGTGGAACATTACTCGTTTTTTAAAACAAAATCGTGAAATAAAGCCCGTAGATATAAATAAGATAGACACAAACAATATAGATACTAAAAACAGGCTGCGTGAATTTAAGAACACCCTAACTCAGTTGAGTAAGCAACTGGGGGACCGTAAGCTTGATCGATTATTGAATAATTCATTCAGAAAAAAAGATGTATTTTTAGTTTTAGAGTCTCCCCGTGCTCGTTTAACTGAGCTAAGCGGGCACTCTGTAACGCATCTTAATACACCCGAATATAGATCAGAAACAGATTTTTCTGTATCTGGATATATGCTGCCAACATGGTATTTGGATGATTCCACCCTGCTAATGGGGGTGCACTTTGACGATGAAGTTTATGCCAACGCCCACTCATATGAAGGCTGCATTTCACCCTTAGTTAAGGCCTTAAAAAAACGAGAGCATGGGCGTCGTTTCAGTGGCGCTATTATTTACCTTCATCAAGATGACCTTAACTCCGATAGCCCTCCTGCTTGGCTAAATAAAATGGCATCGCTTATTAGTCTAGCTTCATCAAAGGCTCAAGAATCTATCCCGGTCTATATATTATTAGAGGGAGGAGACTTTAGTTTTCAGCAGACTAACCACAGCTCTCATAGCGGTGACTCATCTAGCATAGCTTCAACGCCTATTGGAATGCTGAGAGATAAGTGTGTAACAACCGAACAATTTAGCCAGTGGTATTCACAGGTTCGGGAAGAAATTTCAAAACGTTTGCTAAGTAAAGCGCTAAAAGACGTGCAGTATGTACACCATGTGGAAGCAAGAAGAGCTGTTTTTTCAGAATTGAATACGGTCGAAGAAAATTTACAACAGATAAGGCATTTGTCTGAACAGCTTAACCAGCGCTGGAACTTCTCAGATAAATCTTGTGCACCCTGGGTTCGGGGTGTATTCGTTACGCCTCATGCGGGTAAATCACTGGGTGCAGGGGGCGCAAGTCTTTGGTGGCAGCGTTTTAGCAATCTGCTGATAAAAGATCGACATTGTGGCGTGACGGATAAACCTGAGCGAAATTATCAACAGTGGTCTATGGCAGGTGCGATTACTTTTTTTGGGCTGCTTAGTTTGTTTTTCAGCCAGTTGATCTGGCGTGATTATGCTTATGCCAGTCAGTTATCTGACGATTTTACCGGACAGTTAATCTCTTTGCATGCAGACACGACTAATGACTATATTAACGAGAAGGGTCTCAGCTTTGATGGTGTGCTTAAAGACTTTGATGATATTGAGTATATTAACAGACGCTTAACAAGTGGGGCATCGGAGCATTCGCAATTAACTCAAATGGTTATTGACCGTGGTGGTAATGTTCTCGATGAGCTATCAGAGCAAGTATTACATGAGCGTTTTGGAGCACAGCTAAATCAGGAGTTACTTCATGTACTTAACCGTAATAATGACTTCGAAACACTTTACCCCGCGTTAAAATCTTATCTTCTATTGCATCAAATCAGAGATGAGGGAGATGAGCATTTAATGTGGTGGTTTGGTCTGCAATGGCAAGGACAGTATAAAAATAACCCTGAAAGCAGGCAGCAACTGGCGCAGTATTTATCAACCTTTCTGAAACATCAAAAAAGCAGTGAGCAAGTTAAAAAACAGTATGAGTACGATGAGCAAGTGGTCAGTATCGCAAGAGAAAAAATGCTATCAACACCCTTGGCTAAACGCTTATATCTTGGGCTCAAACAAAAGGCTAATAGTAAACAGAACAGCACAGACGAGTTAAAAGAAATTATTGGTTATCGTCAGGCAGAAATTTTTGGCGGTTCACAAACTGTCGTAAATACGTTTTATACCGCTAATGCTTATAAAACAATTTTTCTGCCTGGTTTGCATCAGGTATTGGAACAAGCATCAGCAGATGAGTGGATATTAGGGCTTGAAAGCGAAGAGGAACAAGATGCGAGCCAATCTGAGTCCCTTAAACAAGAAATCTATCACTTGTATATGGCCGACTATATTTATGCCTGGGATGACTTCCTAAAAAAACTATCTATTTCAAAGACAACTTCATTTGATCATTTAAACGGTTTTTTAAGTGCATCATCCGGAAATGAAGGTGCGATACGCCGCGTTCTTCAATACGCTTACGATAATACCGCTGTGTACTCTGTATTACCCCATGTTGATACCGCATCAATGCTTAAACGTGTTGCTAAATCGGCACCCGCAAAGGCGGCTGTAAATTATTTGTCCGCACAAAATGTCCCTTCAATTCATCCTATGAAACAGGTTGCTGCGCACTTTGAACGGCTAAATTCAGTGCTCAAAAACAGTGAAAATAAATCATCTGCAATAAATGAAATTGATGCACAGCTGCAACAGCTTGATGAATATTTACTTGAATTTGAAAATGTAGGCTCTTCAGTGGTGTTCGATGCCACGGTAAAGCGAGTGAGTGGTGGCCGTAGTGACCCTATATCACAGCTTAAAAGAACATCAAAAATGATGCCGAAACAGGTAAGAACCTGGGTGAATTCATTTGCCTCTCAAGCCTGGGCGCATATGATTGGTCAAACAAGGCAGCATATAACGAGTGCCTACAAAAATGAGATTTATACCGCTTATTCATCAAATATAAAGGCTAAATACCCGCTAAACCGCAAGTCGACTAATGATATTGAAATTGAGCATTTCAGTGATTATTTTAAGCCAGAAGGTGAGGAGCAACGCTTTTTCAAACAATATTTAAAGCCCTTTGTAAGAACGGGCAATAAACGTTGGAATGAAAGAAAAACAGATGGATTAAGATTGGGGCTCACACGTAATTATTTATCTCAATTGCATCGTGCGCAAACTATTCGTGATGCCATGTTTAAAAATCAGGAAATATTTGCTGAATTGCAGTTTCAGCCTATTTATTTGGATGCAAACGTAAGCCGGTTTGATTTAGAGCTAATGGGCGAGCGTTTAAATTATCGTCATGGCCCGCAGAAAATATCCAAAATATCATGGCCTGCCTCGCTTAATGACACAGATATTTCAATGCGCTTTGAAGATTACAATGGCAACCTGGCAACAGAAGCACTGACGGGGGACTGGTCGTTGTTCAAATTGATTGAGCAATATGGAAAAGAAACCATGCCCGGTGGACGACGTTATCGCATGAGCTTTGAGGTGAATGGCCAGCGTGCGGTTTACGATGTTTCTGGACGCAGCTTAACCCCGGATTTATTGAGCATATTAAGCAAGTACAAAATGCCTTTAAAGCCTTTAAGTTGAGACTAATATGATGATTTGGAAAAGTAGCGAATATAGTCACAAAGGTCATTGCCGGCATGAAAATGAAGATGCGGTTTATAGTGATGTGCGTTCAAGTATTTGGTGTGTTGCAGATGGTATGGGAGGGCACCAACAAGGGCAGTTAGCAAGTCAGTTGTTGGTGAAAACCGTCGCGTCATTACCTGCAAACCAGTCTTTGATATTGAGGGTTGAAGCGCTTGAAAAAAGGCTCTTCGCACTGAATGAAATATTGATAAAAAAAGCGCAACAAAACCAAACCATTGGTTGCACCTTTGTTATTTTGTTAAGTGACGGCGTTAATTGCACTTGTTTGTGGGCGGGTGATAGCAGGCTTTATTTATTACGAGGGGCTAACCTGTATCAAATAAGTGATGACCATACTTTGGTGAATGATTTATTAGCCAGAGGGGTTATTACTCAAGAGCAATCTGAAAACCACCCTCAGGCACATGTGGTGACGCGGGCATTAGGTGCATCAGAAGAAATAAGCTTCGATAAAAAAACGTTTCGTCTTCATGCTGATGACCGGTATTTGCTTTGTAGCGATGGACTGCACAATGAACTGAAAGCACAAGATATTTCACTTGCTCTAGCTGCACTCTCCAGCAGCTATAGTTGCCGGATGTTGGTAGATAAAGTACTTGAGGGAAGTGCCAGAGATAATTTAACGGCTTGTGTTACCGGAGTGTATAAATAATGCTGGGAAATAGCGTTGAATTAAAGGTCGTGCCCCCGTCAGTACACATAGGTTCTGTGCTTAACAATCGTTTTGTATTGAAAGCCTTGCTGGGTGAAGGCGGTATGGGAAAAGTCTATAAAGCAATAGACCTGCGGCGAGAAGAGGTACACGATACTAATCCCTATGTAGCCATTAAGCTTCTCAATGATGATGTAAGACGAGTAACCGGTGCCATGATGGCGCTGCAGCGTGAAGCGGTGGTGGCACAAACTCTCAAGCATACAGGTATAGCCTCCGTTTACGATTATAACCGTGATGAATCTCATGCTTATATCGTGATGGAGTTGATAGAAGGTTATACCCTTGATCAGTTTGTTATTGCTAACTACCCTGATGGCATACCCGCACCGCAGTCTTTTCAATTAATTAGTAAACTTATTCAAGCGATTCTTTTCGCCCATGAGCAGGGTGTGATCCATGCTGATATAAAGCCTTCTAATATTAAAGTATTGCCTAATGGTGATATAAAGCTGATGGATTTTGGCTTAGCGCGAGTTATTAGTTTGATGAGCGTAAGCCCAAAGATAGCTGATAATAACGTAGTCCCTCTTACTCCCTCTTATGCGACATTAGCCCGATTAAATGGACGACAGCCTGTAAAAGTAGATGATATGTACGCCCTGGGGTGTGTTATTTATTTAATACTTACCGGCCGGCATCCTTATCAACGAATGTCACCAGACAAAGCACTAAAAACAGATATTAAACCCGCTAAGCCTAGTAGCTTAACAAGACAGCAGTGGGGATTATTACAGCAAGCAGTTGACCCTAATATTGACAAAGAAAGCCAGGTTGTTAATGCACTGTCGTTATGTTTTTCATCTGAAAATAAGGCCCGCATAAAATTAAAACGTCGAATCTTTGCGGGTACTTTATCTGCATTAATATTGGTCTCGTTATTGCCCGCTTTCAACTGGTTTAATGATGATCTTCCTGCATGGAATATTAGGTACTCTGATGATACAGGGCGCGCGGAATTACTTGATGAGTACTTACTTAACCGTTCGGATGAAAGAGATTTATCGATCAAAGAAATTGCCTTACCCATCCTTATTCAACAGTGGCATCAGCGCTGGGGAAATGAATATTCTTTATTTTCAAAAGCACTCACGGAACGATACCAACAAGCCACATTATTGCAGCATGATTTATCCATTATTGAACAATTGTCTTCTGTATTACCTCGTAGTGATCAGCTTGCCTTATACCGAATGGGCTTAGAACAAGTGCGTGCTAATACCGTGGCTGAGCTATTGAATCATTATGAAAATCAATTGACCTTATATTTAAACAATTCCAAAAGCCCAACGGTATTGGGCATTCAATCATTGGTTGATGATTTTGAACTGCTTAAATCACTTACCGGGTCTGCAGAGTTGATTCAATCAGACCCAAGGTTTCTTTTCGTTTTTCACAATGAAGTTAAAAAAGAGTGGGGCGCTCGACGGTATTTACCCTTGGTAGAAAAGTTGTTATTAGCTCAAACGGTTTTTCCAGAAAATAGTGAGTTTGATGAAGTAATAGAGCTTGTGAGCTTAAAAGTGTCATCTGAAATGACAGGTACTGATGGCCGCGAACATAAACGAATAAAAATAATGACCCTATTGGATGAAAGCTCCAAACCTTCACACATTTACTCGCCTGTTTACGATGATATTTTAGAAAACGTGTATTTAGCATCCGCTAATAATCTTGATCTTAATCCTTTGCATAGAGATTTATTTGAACATACAAAACAACGCTATTTTTTACTGGGCGGGCAAGAAAGTAACTGGGAGAAAATGACTCAGAAAGCAAAACTGCAATATGGACGAAAGCTCGCTCAATCAGGGCGAATTAATGAAGCCTATGCCTTTATAGATAACATGATGGCGACCTCTTTACGGTAACCATAACAAATTGGGTACGCTCAGCTTTTTAACATAAAGGCTGCTTGTACCGAATAACTGAAGATAAGGAACACACTTCAGTTTTAAATAGCAGATATTGTTCTGCTAAACCATAACTTAAATAGAAAGGAAGCAATATGCCTACTCCAGCGTACATGACCATTAAGGGAGAAAAACAGGGTTTTATCACAGAAGGTAATTTCACTGAGCCATCAGTTGGAAATATATTTCAGGAAGGTCATGAAAATGAAATTCTGGTAGAAGCCTTCAAGCATGACGTAGTGCTACCTCGCGACCCTCAAAGCGGACAGCCCACAGGCCAGCGAGTACACCAGCCATTAGTGATTACCAAAATATTTGATAAGTCCTCGCCATTATTGTTTCAAGCATTAACCAGTGGAGAGCGCCTACCTGAGTGTGAACTTAAGTGGTACAGAACCTCATCAACAGGTCAGCAAGAGCATTACTTTACCATCAAGCTCGAAGACGCTATTTTAGTTGATATCAAGTCTCACATGCCAAACTGCCAAGACCCATCACAAGCACACTTTACTCACCTTGAAGAAGTGTCATTCACTTATCGTAAAATCACCTGGACACATGAAGTGTCAAATACCTCATCATTTGATGACTGGCGTTCATTGAAGGTGTAATTAAGTTCTATTGGTGTATTTTCAATACAAAGGGCACGCACTAGCGTGCACCTTTTATTGGATGTAATTAGTTAAGTGTGTGACTTAGTGATATACTTATGAGTAATAAATGTATTGTAAAGGTGTATAAAACTCGCTTATTTGATCGCTGGGCTAGAGATGAATATATTACAGATGACATGCTCCTTGAAAGCATCGCGGAGATGGAATCGGGTCTTGTTAATGCTAGTTTAGGCGGATATATTTATAAACAGAGATTGGCGTTGCCTGGTCAGGGAAAACGCAGTGGTGCGCGTACTATTATTGCGTTCAAAGTGAAAGATAAAGCCTTCTTTATTTATGGATTTGCTAAGAATAAACGAGATAATATACGTAAAGACGAATTAACAGCGTTAAAAGCTTATGCTAGAGAGCTATTGGCTTATAGCGATGTCGCATTAAGAAAAGCAGTACATCAAGGTGTGTTGATTGAGGTAATTAATCATGAATAAATCTATATCTGAAGTAGTTCATCAAGGAGCAGAGGATCTTCACAGTGCAGGGTTAATGGATGATATAACTTTGAAAGAGTTTGATGCGCTTTGTTTGCCTCCGGTTAAATACCTCACTCCAAAACAAATTCAGACCATTAGAAAAAACAATAAAGCTAGTCAGGCTGTATTTGCTGTTTACCTGAATATAAGCAAATCTACTGTTCAGAAATGGGAGCAGGGATTAAAAAAACCCAACGGTCCATCACTTAAGCTACTGAATATTGTTGAACAAAAAGGTCTGGAAGCACTTGTTTAACTTTATTTTTTAATAACAATTTCGGCAGGAGGCCGATGGTGAAAATCCGCGTAATTATTCAGGGAAAGAATATATGATATTTATCCTTTAGGTTTTGATCTTTCTAATGCTGGTAAGGTGATTAGCTTTACTTCGGGAGGGTATCAGCTATCTATTTTTGCTGAAACACTGGTGAACCATAACCCCGTAGCGGCGAATCAGTTATCTTCTTGTTTTCATTGTCGTGAGCAGATTCAAGATATTCAGCAGCAACTGGAACAAAGCCAAATTGCGGTTGTTTTGCCGATAGAAAAAGAGAAGATAT
>ENA-ORXI01003760-ORXI01003760.1-sediment-metagenome-genome-assembly--contig:-NODE-3760-length-10008-cov-3.254959_pt1 | contig 10008 bp, 4 predicted proteins | sample MGYA00237861_ERZ511468 | MGnify/ENA primary metagenome ERZ511468 (study PRJEB26299, sample SAMN06266213) | sediment metagenome | isolation source: Hudson Canyon methane seep mesocosm | place: USA:Hudson...
CCCAAAAGTGTTCGTTCTGAACTATGTACCTATAAGTACTGCTTCAGCAACCTGTTTTTTTATACATCATCAAAATACCGCACTGGGTATCTAACAATCTTGCTTACACGAATGACAGCTAGCACATACCCACCAACCACATTTATCACATTGTTTAATCTCTGGGTCACGGCTATCTACATAATTCACTTTACAACTCCAGCAGTGCATTGCATACCACTCATTATCACAATCTAAGCAAATGTGGTTACCTTCCCCCCCATGTCCGGCATGCCCACTATTAACAGAACCACACGACAAGCAAATTTCCCGCATTTCTGGGTTGCTTCGAATACCTTGCGGATTTTCTTTATATTGCTTTACCAGAGCCTCAAGTCTTGTTAGTTTTTTAGGCTGCTTGCGTTTGGTATCCGGTGATATTTGCTCTAAAGCTCCTAAATTATTGGGTTTATCAAAGGAGGAAATACCATCAATATATTGATTAGTTATTTTCTCGATTTTTTGTATTAGCTTTAGGTCAGTAGACACAAAGCCTACTGGCATTGTAACTGGCAATACCTCTTTCCAAGATACGTGATAGCAGACAACAACAAACTCTCCAGGCAACAATATAACTTCAATATTACCATCAAGAAAACCCTCAATAAGCCCGTATGCATGAGAATAATAATCACCTAAGTCATATTTCCACTGATTAACAGTACGTCGATCATTCTCATCATGTAAAGGCAAAAACAGACGTGGCGTATAAGCTTGATAGGGGGGTTTTCCTTTTGTTGTTGCTTCCGATATTAATTCATTTAAGCAACCACCTAATCTAATACTCTGCCCCCAAAAACCATCAGATGGTGCTATCCAAGTTAAATTTCTATCTAAAGAGGATTTAAATTTTGTCTGTTTCTTAACCGCATTATCAATTTTTTCTGAGACTAACGTCCAATTATGTGCAGCATAAATAGGACCAACGAAGGGCATTGGAAGAGAATCATCGAGCATTGCTGCTAATCTAGAGTCTGTAAACGCCTCACCATTAATAGAATTAGCATTGAAAATACTTCTGGTCCAATTATCACCAAAATCACCCATTGCAAAGGCAACCTCAGAAATATTAGTAGATTTTTGAGTCTCAAAGATAGTATTAGTAATCAGTTCATGTACGGCAGATGAATCATCTAACTTTTCGAAATTATCTCGTTCTATTGGTTTTCCCTCGGTATCAATTGAAAAATAATTAGTCAATCGCAAAGGTTCTTGTCCACGTTTACTGACCGATTTAATAATATAAATACTTGGGCGATGAGCATCTGCATCTCGAATATGACCAAGGTGACCTTTATCTAATATTTCATAAAATTGGCTTTGAAAGTATTTTTTGGCTAACATCTCACTGGTTGCTATTGTTTCATGACTTACTTGTAACTTAACGCCAGAATTCCATCTATCTTTTGTACGATCTTTCCCTATACAATTAAAACTACTTAATTCAAATGATAATGTAGCACCAGTTTCTAAAACAGCAGATAATCGAGGTGAATCACCTAGCCTCACAAAATATGCACTTGACTGAGGCGTCAACATGGCTTGACCAGATTCAGAGAACTGAAGGTCACCTTTGTCCATCAAATCGGATATCGCCTCATCAAGTTCTAGCTTTGAAAAACCAAAATATATACCTAGATGAGTGGGCGACATTGGAGAGATATGCAGCAATCTAAGCATAAACTCACGAATAAATGGCAATCCTTTCTTTGTCACATAAGAAAACTGTATATTAAATCGATGAACAGGGACTATAAAATCAATTTCGTGATAAATAATTTTAGTTTCAGGTTTTGTATTCATTATTTTAGCTCCTTACCATTTATAATCTTATAGCCCAAATCCGAATTTTTCTCTGATATGAACTTAAAAACTTTCCCAAGAGGTAGTTCTTTATTTCGGTTGCGCCACATATCAGATGAACCTACAATAATTAACCTATCCATAGCTCTGGATAAAGCAACATTAATGCGATTTGAAGTTCTCAAAAATCCTGGTGTCTGCTCCTTATCTGATCGCGTTACCGAAAGAATAATGATGCGATTTTCCTTTCCTTGGTAACTATCGACAGTACCAATTTTTACTAGTTTTTTGAAATCGTCATTCCAAGGAACTTCTTTAAATTTCTGCCTAATCAGCCGATTTTGCTCACCGTACATACAAATAACACCTAAAGCAGGCTCTCCTTCTTTAACGGTAGACTTCAATAAATCTACAAACGCATGTTTTTCAGCAACTTTTTTTAGCAAGCCAATAATTAAATCAGCCTCACAACGATTATAGATACTTGTCCCCCTATCATTTTTGTGAAGAGAGGCTTTACCAAAAGATGACGTATCTAACCAGGTAACGACGTGTTTTAATTCTTCTGGAGCACAATGATATATTTCCGGAATTTTTCTATCTCCGTTCTGAAGCTTTCCATCATAAAAAGTTTCAGAAACGATATTGCCTATAGGCGAGGCCATTCGGTATTGTGTTAACAAAGCAGCCCCTACCTGATTACCATAAGGCGACTCAAAAGCCCGAGCAAAATCACTTTGTAGAATAGTGTCTAAATCAGCTTCTTTGGTCGAAATACCAAGCTTCCTTGCCAATGCTCTCTTATGTCCATCCGAATATAATGGAGGGAGTTGATGATGATCTCCAACCAGTAAAATACGACTCCCAGACTGCATTGCTATTGCCAGCTCACTGGCAATAGAACGCGCGGCTTCATCAATGATCACCCAGTCATATTGATTACTTTGAATACCAATATGATGTTGCCCAATTCCAACACATGTCCCAGTGACTAATTGACGAGATCGAGCAAAAAATTCATCATAATTAACACGTTCAGTTTCTAACACATCAAGCATATCTCTAGACACTTTAGCCAATGCGAGAGCTTTTGTTGCTTCATCTGGTCTAATTCCATAATCACTATTTAATTTATCAACAATAATTTTCTTAACTGTAGATAAATTTGAAGATTCCGGGAAATCGATGCCGTACTGTTCAGAAAGAGCATCCCTTATGCTAGCATTTAGTTCTACAATAACTTTTTTTATGTGTTGCTTTTCGTCTTCTATTTGTGATTGCGCTAAAGCCTCCATTTCAGACAAAAAGTTATCGATTTGTTTAAATATTTTCAGTTCTGCGTTAACTAGTTCAGATAAATATTCAGATTGTAATCCCAATGCCTGACTTAGTGCTTTTACACGGTATTTTACTTCGGCTCTGAACAACTCTCTTTTTTCATTGACCAAAGCACTGGAAAACACATCCTTTAATCCTGCTGATACGGCACCCTCACGATTACTGAACCTTACTACGTCTAATGAAGTATTTAATCGAGAGCAATGCTTACGAATCCTTTCTGCTGCTGTATTTACAGCCTCATGAGACTGACTGACTAGTAAAATTCTTTTTGCTTGCTGATTTTCAATCAAAAAATGGACAAAAGCTGCAATAAATTCTGTTTTACCGGTCCCTGGTGGACCTTGCAGTAAAGATAAAGGACCATGTTGAAGTAACTTAATAAAAGCATCACGTTGAGCCTTATTCAGGCTAATTTTATTACCCTGATCATCATTACGATCGTAGCGAGAAAAATCAGCGTCGGTAACCTCAATATTATATTCAGTAGCAATAATTGAACTGGATGAGTCAAAATATTCAACTAAGTTATTGATTAGCCCTTCTCGATTTAATAAACGCTCTAAAGCAGCCTTACGTTTAGCAAATGAAGCTTGATCTTGCTTCGTCCTAAAAAATACAAGCTCCCCATCTTTAAGGTAACGTATTTGTGGCCTTATTCTTGTTACACGAACTTCATTTAATGAAGAGCGTCTTAAAATAACTTCACCCAGAGGAACCTCCCTCTCTCCATCTTGCTTAAATACTGCAATACAATCTGCTTTATCGAATTCACCTAACACATCGATATCTAAATTATAGGGAATAATTACTTCATTATGGTGATCTTGAACATCGACTATATCTCCAGCAACTTCAACAGATGGGTATGATTCTATTTCGGTATCTAATATCGCCTGCCAAAGTTTGGTTGAACTAATATCGAGACTATTTACTTGATCTAAAACCGGATTACTTTCTAATTCTATGAATGCTTGTTTCAACTGCTCTGTCAGATCATCAGATATTAATCGTTTATCTGGACTAAGCACTAATTCGACAGCTCTTGAAAAAGCCTCATGCTCCACTAATTCATTTGATAAATTAGTTAAATCGTATACTGAACTAGAAGAAATTCTTATCGGAAAATCTAATTCTAACTGGCTATTCTCAGCATCTCTAACATTAATAGAATCTCGAGGTCTTGGTGGAAAACCAACTATAAAACCCTTTTCAGAAGAGCTATAAATTAAATCAATACTTCCACCTATACCTACAACTCGAACACGCACCTCCTTTTCATTTTTATTACTTTTTTCAAGTTGCAAATACAAATGCCCGTTATCAGGAAAAATAGTAATAGGGCTAAAATCACCTCTAATAGAAATCTCAACTGTAACGCTGGAGTCCGTTAACGGCTCTTTAAATAAATTTTTAAATCTTGTTAAGTCTTTAAACCCATATAAAGTATCAGAAAGCTCCTGCTGTATGATACTTGTGATATGCGGATACTCCGAAGATACTTCACCCCATTCAATACCAAGCAATTCGACACTTAAACGCATCACTGCGAAATTATCACGCTCAAATGCAGTACAGATGTCTATATTATCAGGACTATAACGATGATTTTTAGACTCATCTTGATCAGCTGAGAAATCGGGGATATCTATCAATGTAATACAAAGCTCATCACCCACGGGACCGACTATAATATTTGCCGGATGCAAATCTCCATGAGCTATTCCGAGTCCATGCAAATGCTCAACGTCCGCAATAAGTTGTGCAATCAATCGCAATTTTTCTTCAGTATTAAGTGACGCATTACCCCACTCCATACCCTCTACTTTATCTGTTATTAGATATAAACTAGATGATTTAGTAGCAATACCAAAATCTTGAATTTTAGGTAGGTAGCTCGGCGACACTGAGTGAATTTTTTCAATCTGCCTTAAAAAATTTAAGACTTTGTAGCCTAATGCTGGATTATCTTTTGATAGATTAACATTTAACCATGCCTTGACTAGTTGCCCATTAGATAAATACACTTCTTTGGCAGCAGTTTCTACTATAAAATCATCATCTTCTCTGAACTGCCGAGAATGATTAATTGTACGTAAATAAGGCTCTAGCTCATTACTATCAAAAACAAACGTATCGTCTCTAGTTGGCTCTGCCTGTTTTAATGCATCAAATAATTCTCCTGCATTAGAATATACTTGCATCTCAATCGCTGTCAGTAATACAGATGCATACCAAATATCACATATTCCCAACTGCTCATTAACGCTCGATAAACTTTTGGGAGATATCCGTTGACCTGAAAGTAGATGCCAAGAAATCAAGCCTAACGCACGAATATCTTCTTGATAAGGAGTAAGGTTAACGCTTACCTGACATCCTTTTACTTCCTTATCATTATTAACAGAAAGAATTTTACGATAATCACCTACCGTTCCTGAAGGTTGATGGTAAGCTGAAATAAAATTTGATAATGCCACTTCTTTCGCTGGAGAAATCCATAAGCTATGATCACCAACATCCCTGTGAGCTACCTTAATTTCATGAAGATCTGCAAACTTAGCAATTAATAACTTAACAAGATTAAGCCTGTCATTATCAGAAAAACTTTGACCAAATTTTCCGATAAACTCATTAAATCTAACATGACCTGGAGGAAGCTCGTAAACCTCACTATACTCAACAGTTACATCATCCTTTTGTACGCTAGTAAGCGAGCGCAAACAATGATTATACAAATCATGATTATGATGTTTAATAAATTGTAAGACTTCACGTTCCCGAGAAACAATTTCAAATCGTCCATCAGGAGTATTACCCTTTAGCCCTTCCACCTTACTGAAATCCCATACCCTCAATAAGGCTTCATCCTGTTTAGATACCTCAGATACGGCTTGAAACTCTTTATAGACTTTTTTAGGGTGTTCAAAAATAAGCTCGCTTGCCTTATAGCCATCAACCCTAATTTGTTTCGGAGCTGTATTTTTCCCTATAAATAACTCATCAAACAGAGCAAAATCTTGATTAAGCACCTGAGAATGAGGATGTGGTCTAAATTTAGAGTTAAACTTTTTTTGATCTGAAAAATCAAGGAATTCGTCTAACCCTAAAGTATGATGAAGCTCTTTCTCTGGTAAATTTTCAAAAATGGAATTCCCAGTCATTACCACAAAAAAATGAACAAAAGGTGCGTAACCTTTATTGGTGAACTTATGTTTTAATCGCTTTAACTTATTATCTAGCTGAAATTTTTTATTGCGTGTAACACTAACTGGAGATCGTCCCATTAAGTAGTCATTTTTATACCACTTATCTCCTTCTGACCTTATCTCTGCATTATTCCAATCTTTCAACTCAATGATCAACACATTACAATGAGTAATAATAACCAGGTCAAATTCACCTTCATAACCAGAAGCATCAACAAACCTAAATCCAGCATACCCCTTCCAAGGAAACATAGACTTTCCTTTTGTATTCGGTAATGGAGCAAACGCTTTCTTTATTTTTTCGATAGCAGCAACTTCCTGTGCTTGTAAGCCACCTTCCCAAATTTTAATTTCCAAACTCTTACTCCATTTTATACTTAGCTAAGTATAATTAATATTATTTTTAACCTTGCTGCCAATCATCAACAACACTTTTCCAGTCAGATTTACGCTCTACAGTTTTCCCACCTTCATCCTTACCTTTCCATACATTCCAAAAATCAGGATCATCTGAATGAGGCCGCTGCGCTTCAGACAGATCATTCATTTTAACTAAAACTGGAAGTTCGGAAGCCCACCCCATTAAAATGGCATGCTGTGATGGGAGTGATGGTAATTCTCTAAGAAGACCTCGTAAATTATCAGGTACCAACTTATGTACTTGTTCTTGGTCACGGTCATTACTTATTCGGTGCAATAAAAATGTATTACATTGCGATAATACTGTTGGAGACAGTTCAGATGGGCGCTGAGAGGATACTATTAATCCAAGTCCGAATTTTCGGCCTTCACGAGCTATTTTCTCAAACACCTGGCAACAAATTGATGCAACATCCTGATTTTCTGAGTCATCCCTATATCTTTTAATAAAAGTATGAGCCTCTTCTGCAACCAATACTGTGGGTAAAGTTACGTTATTTAGCCTTCTATAACGCTGCAATGATTCCAAGATAATTCGAGATATTACTGCAGTAACTAAATGGATGATTTCATTAGGTACCAATGATAAATCAATCACTGAAACACAGCTATGCTCTCCTTCTTTACCCTCACCAACATCTTTTCCAATATAAGTTTCAAGCCACTCTGCTAGGTCAACTTTCTTTTCACTGTCATTAGTAATCGGCTTCATTCTAGTGTCAGCAAGCATTGTCCTAATCCGAGCAATAAGATATTCAACATGCTGCTCATTACCTGTTTGCTGTGCTAATGCTTCTAAATAGGAAACAAGATTATCACCCTCAAATGGCAAAGGAATATCTTCCCCTTTAGGAAACAAGTCTTTTTCATCACCACCAAATGCACCAAATGAATCAGCTATATTTAAAATTAGTGTATCAATTTCACCTACTGATGCATTAAGGTTAGGATATTTACCAGGCCTGTCATCACAGTATGCCTGTAGGTTCTCAAACAAGTGGTCTAACCTTTTATCGTCAGCATCTAGTCTCCCTTGGTAGAGACCTATACTCTCCCGCCAACAATCTATTTTCTCCAAAACATGCTTAGGCCCTGGGAATTTTGCCCAAGGAGATCCTACTGACTTATCGTGCTTAATTGCGACAAGAATAGTCCCAAGAAATTTTTTAATTTCTAAATCTAAATTGGTATGTAGCTCAAATTCTTCATTTCTCATAGCCCTTAACGCTCTTTTAAGAAGGGGTAATTGAACTTTAGCGCTTGCTTTAGTAAATGCAGCCCATTCAGAGCTATTCCAAAACCAAGAAGGCACTTTAAGCTGATGCTCTTGTGCTCCAGCATCAACCTTAAAAACTCTCCCCTTAAATTTAGTTTTAGGCCCAAATGCTCGAGTATACTCACCATTAGGGTCTAATATGATAAATCTAGCATTTGGTTCTTTCCCCTTTTCGGTTGCAGCTTCAATAGACCATTGAATCAACCCAGCAACTGAACACGATTTACCACTCCCCGTATTACCTAAAACAGCAACATGTCGTCCAAACAAACGATCAGGGTCAATGGCTACATTTGCATTATTAGCTAATGGGCTGTGACCTATAACTACCCGACGATTATCTCCTGATTCAACAATAGATCTAAGCTGATGGTCAGTCGGCAAAAGCACTGATGCTCCAATAGTCGGAAATGAATCAGCACCTCTCTGAAATTTATAACTATCTCTTCCTTGTTTAAAAACACGTTTAAGCGTACCAACTGGGTTTAGACTTAATTTCCTAAGAGGGAAAGGCAAGTCAATTAAACCAAAATCTTGTAACCCTTTGCGCTTAGGAAATGGAGAGTGCTCAACTGCCAGCCACTCCACTTGACCAACTAAATATCCATTATCACAAATAACTAAAACATAACTATTTACTCTAGGAAAATTTCTAGGTGTTCCTGCATTCAAAGCAACGGCATCAGGAGAGTCAATATCTAAAATTGCACGAATTTCATTTGGAGAGACAAAATCTATACTACCAACGCGGAGTTGTTCAATCTGCTCAATTGGAAGCACACTCATTCAGTGCTCCCTATAACTGAGCGAATAGCGTCATTATTATTGAGTCCTCGTGATTTCAATAATTCAGCCATACGGATGGAAGTTCGGTCAATGGCAGGTTTAGGCAGATAATAATCAACCAATATTTTCAAATCACCTAGATGATCGCCCAGTAAGAGTGATATCTGTGCTTTTCTGCCACTTTCTTCAAAAAACCTCATAATCCGCCCAAGCGGGTCACCATAAGCAATAATCACAAGATGTGTTGAGGGAATAGTTAACATATCAAGTAAAACACGATTGATATGTTCATCTCCAAAACTATACCCATAAGTAACCAACGTACTATTTGGACGGCAAGTCGCAGCAGCCAAATCTCTAAATAGCTCAACATATGGGTATTCAGCCGTTTCTCTATCTTTCACAGAATTGGGATAAATCATTAGCTGTTGGTAATTTGCACTACCAGTACCTTCTACTTGTAAGAATGGTTCTACTGACGCAGCCCCAAATGGCAAACCAAAACGTCGTATTGTTCCTTCTGTTTCATACCAATCTAATGAGCCATGGAGCTTAGTAAACCTAGCAACACCTTCCAAATACCTAGGTTCACCACGAATTCCAGGTGGATTGTAATGAAAATCAACCTCTAAACGAGAAGATCGAAAAACAGGGGAAATATTGCCAACAAACCGATCAATCAAACGCAGACCAGATAACTCAGCTCCTATCTCAATTATCCTATCGTAATTAGTGGTAAAAATATGCAACCTATCTCTTGTTGCAGTGCGGCTAGAGAAACTCATTAAAAAGTTTACAAGATAATTGAATGTTTCAGTTTTTCTCTCTCTATCTGCACTACGAATAGCATTTTCACCAGTACTAATTGAAGCAGCAAATGCTTCCAAACAGCGAGACAATTCAGATTGAAGACCAGATAATTCTTTAGATAAATGTTCACATTCTACTATTGGCTACTAGCAGCAGTTTCAATAGAAAGGTATTATAATGGAAAAATATTATACACACTTTTAACGAAAGCTGAGAGCAAGATGTCCGATAAAATAATTAAACAACAAGACTTAATCGATAGTATTGAAGATGCACTGCAATATATTTCTTATTATCATCCGTTAGATTTTATTCAAGCGTTGGAAA
>ENA-ORXI01003762-ORXI01003762.1-sediment-metagenome-genome-assembly--contig:-NODE-3762-length-10006-cov-3.572666_pt1 | contig 10006 bp, 6 predicted proteins | sample MGYA00237861_ERZ511468 | MGnify/ENA primary metagenome ERZ511468 (study PRJEB26299, sample SAMN06266213) | sediment metagenome | isolation source: Hudson Canyon methane seep mesocosm | place: USA:Hudson...
CATTACTGACCAATGCACTGGTGAAATTATAAATGGCGCTGATATTATCAACGAGATTGAAAGCACATTTACTTATAGAACTGGCAAGTACAATATGCCAATTAACCCCGGTGAATATACCCAGACTGTTAGTGCCAGTAACTATATAACAAAATCCAGACAAGTCAGCGTTAAGGCGGAAAAATTAATTATTGCAGATTTTGAACTTCAACCCACTACAGGTTGCGATAGTGCTAATGTAGCGGCAAGTTATAGTGATACCACGGGCATAGTAAGCATCTTTGATCTTTTAGCTTACGGTCAACATTATAAAATAGAACTACAGGATCAAGGCGATTTTATATTTGGGGTTTCATCAATCGAGGAGCTGGAAAATCCACTCATTGCCCCCCCCGCAACGTATGATGAACAACCATTAAAACTGATTATTCCCAACCTGCTGGCTTTTGACGTGTCTTTTGCTGTTACCCTGGTTAATATCGGTGATTTTTTATTTGCAGTTGAGTCTATCCAATAATTCCCTTGCTAATGAATAGTCAATTATCTTTTTCAATTCAACGAAGCCTTTTTTATGTTGCATTAGCGCTGTTGCCCAGTGAAAAAAGTCACTCTGACATTACGCTGGATGGTTCATTAAATACTGTAACACCTGTAATATCAGCCCCTCAATACACTATAGAAGCAGCTTATGGCTTGCAAAAAGGCAGTAATTTATTTCATAGTTTTAAGCAGTTTAATTTAAATAAAGGGGAAACAGCTACATTTAAAGCAAGTAATTCCATAGAAAACATTATTAGCCGCATCACTGACGGGGAAAAATCGTATATCAATGGCACGATTGCCACTGAAACAGCCAATAATGTCAACTTATGGATGGTTAACCCAGCTGGCTGGTTATTTGGTGAACATGCCAAGCTAAATGTTCAAGGTTCTTTTCACACCAGTAGCGCAGATGCTGTTAATTTAGCAGATGACAGTCAGTTTTTTGCTGAAATTAATCAACCCTCTCATTTATCTATCGCCTCACCTTTAGGCTATGAATTTACTCACCCCAGCCCAGCATCTATCAGCATAGAAAACGCTACGCTTGAAATAAGTGAAGGCAAAACCATGAGCTTTATAGGTGGTGACATAGATATTATTAATTCTCAACTCATCAGCCCTACCGGACAATTATTACTGGCCAGCAGTCAGTCCCCCGGCAGTTGGGATATAACGAATGAAGGATTGCAACACTCGAAACAAGATTTAGGTAATATATCAATATCCCAAAATAAAAAGCTATCGCCTCAATTAGGCAATCTGAATATTACCGAGCAAAATAAAATCAATAATTCCAGCCTAATACAAATTGTCGCCGACAACACCACACTGAGCAATGCAAATGTACTGGCCATTTCTTTTGATAATACTCAGGGTGGAAAAATACAGTTTTTTAATAGCTCCGACTTACATCTTGACAACTCATCAGTTAATACCAGTGTATTTGCTCAAGGTGTGGGCAGCTCAATTTCAGTGACCGCTGAGAACCTCACTTTAGCTGGCGCCAGTGACATTAATTCCCATGTCACCATCGATGCTATCAATGGAGTAGGGGGAGAGATTGTTCTAACTGTAGATGATGCCATCATTTTATCGGATACAGGATCAGAAATTTCTAGTATCACACAAGGTTTCGGGGTTGGCGGTAATATTTCTATACAAGCAAATACGCTTAAAATTAACAACCTTGCTGCAATAAGAACAGATACTCAACATGAATCACAAGCAGGAACCATAAAAATTTATGCCAATAAGCTTTTTATGCAAACAGGCGGCACCATTAGTAGCGTAAGTTCTAATTTTGATCCCGAAATTCATGCGGGTACAGGCGGCAATATTGCTATTCAAACTCAGTCTCTTAGTATGGCAGATGCAGAAACTCTTATCTCTTCTTCTAGTTTTGCTCATGGTGGAGCAGGTGGAAATATCTCAATACAAACTAATACGTTAAATGTTTCCAATACTGCAGAAATTCAGGCCGATAGTACAAGTAAAAGTCCAGCAGGAAATATAAATATCAACAACACCGATATTTTCAAAATTGACAATGCTCGTATCAATACCGAAGCAACTGCGGCCGATGGCGGACAAATCGTTATTAATTCGGAAACACTAGCACTTAGAAACAGCCAAATCACCAGTTCTGTAGAAGGCTTGCAGGGTAATGGCGGAAATATCACCTTGGTTGCTGATAACTTAATTTTACATACCGGTTTTATTCAAGCTAACACCACCACTGTGGGCGGGCGTGGAGGAGATATTCAAGTTAAAAGTGAACGCTTGCTTGCCAGTCGCAATGTTTTAACTGTGGGGGGTGATGAACGTTTAACATTTCAAAAAGATTCAGCTATCAATATTATTCAAGCTGCCGCACCTGATGGCATCAGTGGTGATGTTTCTTTAAATACCGTACAGCTTGATATCAGTGGTGATTTAGCGGATGTCGGTTCCAAATTTGCTAAACCTTTAACTATTGCTAACAATCCATGCCTACTTGCCCGAGGGATTATCCCTAGTTCTTTAGTTGTCAATGGAGAAGGCGCTTTACCCGTTAATGCCAATGATACGGTGGGATTATCTTTCATTGATTATCTGGAGCTAGATTTAACGGATATCAATAGACCTCAAAGTGGCTTAAGAAAAACATCACCCCGTAATAATCCTTGTGGTTAATATGGAACATAACAAGTTACTCAACGATTGGTTCCACCTAAAAACAGGACAAAAGGGCAAGCCGCCTCTCGAAGTTATTTTATCCGTGTTACTTGGCCTAGGTTTATTAATCTCCGTAGATTGCTGGGCCCAATCTCCAGGGTACAGCCGGTTTATTACACCTAAGCAGCCTTTACCCGAAGTACCCGAGTATTCCCCCACCACATCAAACCAGCCTTTTCAATTACCTGATCTCATTCGACCGACTAAAGCGGATAATAAAAATGCCTTGGCTTTTAATCTCAAGGGCATTCAATTTATCGGAAATAAACGCTTTTCAGATCAACAATTACACCAGCTGATTAAACACGCTATTGGTCAGCCTATTTCATACTCAGGCCTGGAATCCATCCGCAGTCAATTAACACAGTACTATATTAATGCTGGTTATATTAATTCCGGGGTTTTATTAACCGATCAACATATTACCGATGGCATAGTCACCTTTAAAGTGATTGAAGGCTCACTGGCGAAAATCAATATTACAGGTGCTGAGCGCTTACATAATAGTTATATACGCAAGCGTATCGAGTTTAATCCTGACAAAATTTTAGACAAAGATAGCCTGCATGATAAATTTCAACTGCTACTCACCGACCCGCTTATCGAACGGCTAAATGGTCAGCTGAGACCGGGTGACAAAGCAGGCGAAAGTATATTGGATTTAGAGGTCACCCGGGCTCGCCCCTACAGACTTTACCTTGCGACTGATAACTACACCACGCCTGCCATTGGTTCTTATACAGGACGGTTAGGCGGGTCTGTCTCTAACTTAACAGGACTTGGTGATCGGCTTGCTCTGGAATTAAGCTACAGTGAAGGCAGCCAGTCTATTGATAGCCGCTTTTCTATTCCCTTTAATTATCTTGGTTCTCGTGCGTTTATAGCTTATCAAGCCAATCATGCGGAAGTTATTGAAGATTCATTTAAGGCTCTGGATATTGAAAGCAATTTTTACAATATTGAATTAGGTGTTAGTCATCCTGTTTATCGTCGTTTAAATCGTTTATTTACCATTCAGGCCTTGTTCTCTTATCGTAAAACAGACACTTCTGTTTTAGGCTGGAAAATCCCTTTAAGTGAAGGGGTGGAAAAAGATGGTGAAGCAAAAGTCAGTGTTATCCGGCTCAATCAAGCGTTTGTCAATAGAACTGCAAATCAAGTTATTTCACTTAGCTCTCTATTCAATATTGGCTTTGATAGTTTTAATGCAACCGTTAATAAAGACCAGGCTGACAGCCGCTTTTTCAGCTGGATTGGACAAGCGCTAGTCACCCAGAAACTATTAGATAATGGTACTCAGATCATACTTCGAGCTAATATCCAGTTAAGTAATGACAGCTTACTATCACTTGAGGATTTAGCCTTGGGTGGGGTTGATACCGTCAGAGGATACAGAGAAAACACTTTGGTAAGAGATGAAGGTTATTCGGTTTCTGCCGAAATACGTTATCCCTTATACAAAAACAGTGATCACTCAAAGCTGGAGATTACACCTTTTAGCGATTATGCTTCCGGCTGGAACCATAACAATGAAAAGCAACAAAGTTTATTTTCAGCTGGGGTCGGCCTACGCTGGCACTGGTATCAATTTGATGCATCTGTATTTTGGGCACACACTTTCAAACCATCTCTCTCTTCACCTGATTACGATCTTCAAGATGATGGTGTTCATTTTCAATTAAGCCGTACTATTTTTTAATATGTTTTATCATCTGATAGTCAACTCGGTACTTGCTTTCCTATTGCTGGTTTCAAGTTTCAATTCCCCTGTTTTAGCTGCTGAACAATCATCGTTTACATCGCTTTTGCAACAAAGTGAAAAGCAGATAAAAAAAGGCAAAGTTAAAGAAGCCATACTGTTACTGGAATCAGCATGGCAAATAGCAGAACAGGCACAATCTAAACAACAAAAGATTGCCGCAGCGGCTGAATTAGGATCCGCCTATTTAAGGGGACGTTATTTTACACAAGCAGAAAAATGGTTAAAGCTAAGTGATGAACTCGCTGAAACATTAAACAATCCACAATTATCCGCACTGGTTAATCTACGTTTAGGTGCCTATTATTCTGCTATAGCGGATATCAGTCAGGCACAAAGTCACAATGCTTTAGCATTACAAGCCGCTAAAAAAGCCAATGACATTCCTTTAACCATTTCTGCTTATCTGAGCCTTGCGAAACACGAACAGTTTAAACAGTTCAGTATCAACCATATATCCCGTGCCTACGCCTTATTAAAGCAAGTGCCTGACTCAGTTAAAAAAGCCGAGTTAACATTGGCCGCTGGCTACCAGGCATTACAGCTGGATCAAACACAAATGGCCTATCTGTTTTTTAAAAAATTATTATCCTTTAGTCAACAACCCAGAGTCCTTTCACAAGCCTATGGTTATCTTGCAGAACTTTATGAGCAACAAGATAAAGTCGAGGATGCTTTTTTTCTTAATGAACAGGCCATAGCAGCTGATACTTCGGCTGATTTAATGATTCTTTGGCAATGGCAACGAGCACGTTTGTTTACTGCACAAAATAAAAGCAGTGCTGCGCTATCAGCCTATCGCTTAACACTCAATTACTTACAACAGATACGTGCTGATATTCCCATACAGTATTTGCAAGGCGAATCTTCTTTTCGTAGAACCTATGCGCCTATTTATTTAGCCATGATAAAACTGTTATTACAGCCAGAAAATAACAACCAAGATTTGCTGTTAGAAGCTCAGTCCATTTGGGAAAGTTTTAAAACCACCGAATTACAAGATTATTTTAAGGATACCTGTATTGTCGAACAACAGCCCAATGAACAGTGGCAAACGGTTAGAGAAAAAACAGCCGTTCTTTACCCCATTGTGTTACCAGATACATTAGAATTAATTATTCGTTTTAATGATTCTGTTCAACATTATAGTGTTCCTATTAGTTCTAAACAGATAGAGAGTACAGTTGAGCAAGTATTATTAGAGTTAAACCAAGCTAAGCAAGTATTAACCGCTAATCAAACACTCTATAAATGGCTTATTGCTCCTATAGCACAGCAGCTGACTAGCCATGATGTAGAAACCCTTATTTATATTCCTGATGCGGCTTTACGAAAAATACCACTGGGCGTTTTATCGGATGGTGAAACCTTTTTATTACAACACTATGCTATTGCAACAGAACCCGGTCTATCAATTTTTAAACAAGCCACACAAAACCAAACACCTGGAAATATTTTATTAGCAGGAATGGGAAGACCAGGGCCTGTTGTTGAAGAAATAATTAAAAAAAATTTATTAACTGATGCAAATGATACGAGTTCAATACTTTTAGATAGTACGGATTTTAGATCTTTAGAAAAAATCACCAACCTTGAGCAAAGATCACAGAAAAGACTGCAGATGCGAGCGGCCAAATTACAAGACTCATTGGCTCTACCCAATGTGAATAAAGAATTAGCTCAAATTGCCAGCATGCTGCCAAGCACAATACTGGAAAACGAGGCATTTACCTTAAATCAATTTGAAAACCATTTAAAGGAAGGTTATGGCGCTATACACATGGCTTCGCATGGCTACTTTTCTGGCAATCCAGAAAAAAGCTTTATCATGACTTATGACAGGGTATTAAATATGAAAAAATTAATGCAGTTATTTCAATCAGAACACTTTACAGAAACACCCGTCGAATTATTAACCTTAAGTGCCTGCCAAACAGCCAAAGGTGATGACCGAGCCCCCTTAGGACTCAGTGGAATCGTTATCCAGGCAGGGGTAAAAAGCGCGATCGGTACATTATGGTCTGTAGCGGATGAAGTAGCACAACAACTATTTACTGAATTTTACAAACATTACCCATTGCAGGGCAGCGTAAAAGCCCTGCAAACCGCACAGCAACATATAAAAAACAATACAAAATACACTGACCCTTTATACTGGTCACCGTTTATATTAGTGGGGGATTGGCATTAAAATAGACTTAATTCCCAAGCCCCTCTGAAAGTATCCATGATTTTTCATATATTAAATATATTTTCTAGCGTGATGTTATATACTAGAAATTCAATTATTTATATTATGATTTTTTAATATTTTGTGACACTAGCATACAAATATAGATCAAGATTGTTATACGGGAATGAACAAACCATTAAAACTGAGTCATACATTCAGAAAGGGTAAAATAGTGAAAAAGAAAACTAAATTAATAGCTTCGATTATAGTTTCAGGAAAACTTGGTTCGTCGTTGGGTATTGCCTCAGCAGATGGGCTGGGTAAAATGGGAGGAGATTCATCTTTATCATTGGATCAGGTGGGTTACCCTATAACTATACTCACGCCCCCAATAAATTCTGAAGCTATTTTAAATAGCGAAGACCAGGGAGGGAAAGTTCAATCAACACCTTCGGGTACTATTTTTACTACAAGTGTTACTAATGCAGTTGATAGTGCTAAGCAGCCGAGAATCGATTTTATTGTAAACAACATATCTATAAATGAAAACCCGACTGCTATTTTTTTAGCCTATAGCACTGTAATAGGAACCGCATCACAATGGCAAGACCTACAAATAGATAATATTTTACTTGATCGTGATACATTTAAAATAATTTCTGCAACACAAGTGCAATCTACTAATAGCGGCTTTGGCGAGTTTTCTTCTACCCCTACCCCTTTAGGAACAATGTCTAATAATGCAGGAAGCTCCGTGATTATGTCTTTAAATTTGGGTGATTTAAACCATTCCGATTTTATGGGTGATAATATTTATTTTCAAGTTGTTTCTATTCCCGTTATCAATGGAGACCTTCATTTTCCAGGAGCAAAAGTTTCTGAACTTGATCATTATCAGATATCAAGACAAGATGCTAGTTTAGAGGGTAGTGGTTCTAAAGTATCAACAGTTTCGAATGATGTGGGATCAAAATCAACAGGAACTAGTTCTTGCTCTGGTGATGATTCTGGATCTAAAAATGGTGGTTCTGGATCTAAAAATGGTGGTTCTGGTGATACAGGCGGAAAATAAGACTCTTACTTTTAGCCCAATTGGGTTGGAAAGTATTCAGGGGGCACATGTAAAGCTAATCCGCTCAGGACCTGAATATACGGATTTTATTTATACATGTTATAAAGATAATGAATTTATGAATTTGTATAGGCTTGCTCAAGATCGCAAACTAACTAAGAGTGAAATTAATGAGCGACTAGTTGCTGAACAGAATAAATTACCACAGGAGTTAAAGCGAATAGAATGGGTTATTATAAAACATAATGAGCACCAACAAATACCGATTGGATTAGCAGCTTTAGCCGATTATCAGGGAAACCATCGTCGTGCTGAATTTTTATTGGGAATTCAAGATGAACGATATAGAAAAGGACTTTTAAGTATAGAAGCATCGTTACTTGTCCTTGATTTTGCTTTTAATAAAGCAGGGTTGCATAAAGTTGTATCGTTTGTTTATGGCTATAATAAACATGCACAAAAAAACACTATACATCTGGGTTTTTTTCAAGAAGGCGTTCTTAAAGATCATATTTATTGTAATAATGAGTTTGTTGATTTATTTCAGAACGCTATGTTTAAAGCTGACTTTTCGAACAACAATCTACTGAAGAAACTATCTTTAAGGTTATTGGGGTGTGACGTAACTCAGTCAAAAAAAGTTACAGTTAGTAGTGTTTCTAAAGAATTAATAGAGAAACTTAATAAACAATTCAAAACAATGTGAATATTGAGTTATATTATGATTTGAGCAAGGTGCCTCCTGGCTTACCTATTTTTCTGAAAGTTTTAATTTATTTCTAGAGGATAGGGCTAATAACTAAAGTATCCTACAATATTTAAGTCTGAATATTTGCTCCATCTTGGCAATCCATCCTATGAAGGTGCCGGGATTGTATCGACAACTTAGTCCATATAAAACAACCATTTAATGATTTAAGAGTGGTGTGTGTGTCGATCCCCGGTATCGCCACCACTAGTTTCTAAAAAGTTTAAAAACTCATGTCGATGAGTTTTATTGCTAATGGCAGGTTATTAATTGACAGTCATTTTAAATGAAAAATCAAAATATTTTCAAAGGGGTTGGCTTAATTCCCCTACAATAAAAACCATACCAACCAACACCCTACTTATTCTGCTTCAGCACTTAAAATGGCATATGTACCATCACTTCTTAATAATAATTCAACATTCAAAAATGCAGTTTCACCATCAACTGTAACTCTGGGAAATGTCACAATACCTGTTGATGTATCAAAACTTGGATCAGTTGCAGTAAGTTTATTAAACTGTAAATTATCCAGATGCACAGAATCTTGCACACTGTTACCAGCAACAGTCACGTAGGCAATTGTTGCAGAACTAGCAGAGATTGACAGTACAGCAGAAGCTCCTGAAATAGATGAAGTACTAGAGTCAATTTCAATGTTATTGGAATCAAAAGCGCGTAAAACACCCCCATCAAAAGAGTCTTGGTTAATAATTTCAATGGACACAAAGTCGGTCAAAGAATCAAAGTCAATCCGTAGAGTTGATCCCGTAGTCGAAGCAAGGCCATCAAGACCATTGCCTTCAAACCAAACCAAATCAGGGATAACCCCGTTGGTGGTATTGTTGCCAAAAGTTCGAAGTCCAGTAGTTGCTTGACCATCAGTTCTGGAAAATACTGAACCGGCACTAGCACCTCCACTAGTACTAAGGGTAATCCCTTCAAAGGCATTACTAATATCTGTACCATTATCAAATGTATCTGGATCAACCGCCATTATTTCAGCATTCACGTTCAAAGACGATACTAAACCAATAATGACAGTTAGTGTAAGAACTAAAATAGAATTTTTCATAGTAAGACTCCACAACGATATTTAAAAAAATGATATTAACGAACAGAGCTATCAAACAACTCTTCCACCGTACCCAAAGAAAAAACAAAATCCCCACTATGTTGCATTTCCACACTAAATAACTGACCAAAAGCCTCTACTGTGGGAATACTCAGTTGCATGGTATTAAAATCATATTCAACGGGGCGCGTACTTGCCGCTTCAGTTAAGGTCTTTATTTCACCTTTAATACTAAAGTTAAAGTTTCCAATATCCAGTAACTCCACTCGATAATGCGCATTCCCAACCTGTACATCATTTAAAGTTAATATGCCAAAATTCTCATCATATACCGCTTGTTCACTGCGCATTTGTGTTACTTGTGTTGAAACAGGTAAAGCCATTTGATACAAACCATCTTGAGCGTAATAACTGATTTGATA
>ENA-ORXI01003763-ORXI01003763.1-sediment-metagenome-genome-assembly--contig:-NODE-3763-length-10004-cov-3.381283_pt1 | contig 10004 bp, 8 predicted proteins | sample MGYA00237861_ERZ511468 | MGnify/ENA primary metagenome ERZ511468 (study PRJEB26299, sample SAMN06266213) | sediment metagenome | isolation source: Hudson Canyon methane seep mesocosm | place: USA:Hudson...
AGGAGATCGAGAGGATCAAGAGCTAAATTGTATGGTGTTTGTGTTCCGATACTGTGAAGAGCATTTCCTGTCTGACTCTCTACAGAGCAAGAGCGTTAAATTAGGGAGGTGATTGCTTTGGTTTTATTGTCGAGCCTATGCGTCCTGGAATAGCTTTAATTATGCTTCGCATGGGCGATATGATGCCCTTTGACAAGAGCCGTTTTTAAGGGCTTTTTTGGGCTTTGTTTTTTGTAATAGAGTTAAAAATTTAATACTTATATTTACTATTTATGGTTGACTTATTTGGAGTAAATCTGTAAAATGGTCACATCGGTTAGGAAATGTTCCTGATCTCCAAACGGTCACTTGTTGACCAAGGGTTTTAAAAATGAAAAAACTATTAATCGTTTTAATCTTGTTTTCTTCGCAGTCTGAGCTGAGAGCCGATACTCCTGTTCTAATTAAAAAAAATGATTATTCAAATTTTCACCACAATTCCAAGCTATGAAATGCTGGCTTACAGCCATATCATCCTGGAGAATTGCACTTTTTCCAATGCCAGCATCTCTGGAGATGATAACTGTTTCTTTAGAGTGCATAACAGCAGATGAATTCTTTATCCCCAGCTTACTAACTTCCTTATCTGTTTTAGAAATATAAACATTATCCAATCGAAAGGAATCAGATAATGAGACCCATTTAATACCACCATTCCAATATTCGGGCTTCTTTTTATCTGGGGTATGCCCACTTCCTCTTTTGCTTATATTATCAAGTAATTCACATTCCCACGCCACCGGAATCCTACCCACAGCCGAATCCTTAAATTTCGTATGCCCAATACCTTTAGTCAACAACTCATTCATCATGCCTTTTTTTAAATCTTTGAGTTTGTTAATTTGGTTTTCGGTTGTATCTATAACTTCATCTACTGAGGTTAGGATTTTAGCTATTTTTTTTTGTTCTGGGAGTGGGGGGAGAAGTAGATTGCCATTTAAAATTTCAGTTGTTCCCAGATTAGCTTGTGCTCCTAAACCACTTGAACCAATACAATACAATCGCCAATAATCATAGTTAAAATAATACGCAAGATAAGCTTTATATACTAAATCATTTTTAGTCTTTAATAGACCTACTCTTTGATTAAGTAAATAATCAAAAGTTGACTTTACTAAACAACCTCTGCCTATTAATTCCATTGTAGGTGTCACATCAGTCATTGCAATTATAATATCGCCTGACTTGACTATATACCTTGATAACTCTTCTTTTTTACTTATATCCCAGAATTTTTGTTTCTTATTATTTGAGTTGAATATTCCATTTAGCCCTATATGCACCATGCTAACAATTGGAATACCAGCAGATGTATAGTTTTTTGCGGAAAATGCATAACCATTCTGAAAATGATTTACTACTTCATTAAGTGAAAGATTACACCATCCTTCCGGCAAGACCTCACTCATAGCCAAGTTCCTTTAAATACCCATTCATTTCAGCTTCAGCCGCTTCTACCTGTCCATCAATCTCATGCAATGAAACCTTATACTTGTCCCACCACCGTTCCAGTTGGCTAACGACCTGCTGGTTATCCGTATTGGCATAACTCCGAATTGACTCCTTACTATCGATATCATTTTTGAATATATAGTAGTCACTATCCCGTTGGTCAAACACCAGGCTAATATCAAAGCCATCCAACATTTCTTGAATGTAATCACCTTCCACTTCCCTGACCGGAATGCCACCATGCAGAATAGCTTTAACATCAAATATTTCGGGTGGTGGAGAGGTATCCGCATAACGCCGGATATTCAGGTTGTAATCATTTTCTTGAATTTCAGCCAGTGCAACCACTTTGGAATAGCGTTTGATAGTTTTGTAGCCTTCAAAAGTATCTACAATCTTGGCTATGTCTTCTTCTCGTAATTTATTCTGGTTTTTGCCTTCTTCATATTCCAGTTCAGAATTAATAAAGATAACTTGTCCTCTTCTATCATCAGCCTTGTTCTTGTTGATGATAAGTAAGCATGCAGGTATACCCGTCCCATAGAATAACCCTGAGGGTAGCCCTATAACAGCTTCCAGCAGATCATCTTGCAATATACCTTGTCTAATGGCTTTCTCACTGCTGCCACGGAACAATACGCCATGGGGCATCACTACACCCATCATACCCTCCGAGTTGAGTGAGGCTATCATGTGCTGGACAAAGGCTAAATCACCCGCGTCTTTGGGTGGTGTTCCATAGGGGAATCGTCCGAATGCATCTTCGTCCGCTTCGCCTTTACCCCATTTCTTTAATGAGAATGGCGGGTTGGCGATAACACGGTCAAATACCATCAGCTCTCCCTCTTTTAGATGTTGAGGCTCGCGTAAAGTATCACCCTTGCGTATATCGGCATTAAACACCCCATGCAGGAACATGTTCATCTTACAGATTGCCCAAGTATTCAGGTTCATCTCCTGTCCATAGAGAGACAAATTTGAAGGGTTCTCTCCGTGTCTAATAAGATAGTTGCGAGTTTGTATCAACATACCCGCAGAACCCACTGTAGGGTCATATATACGCATTCCTGCATGGGGATTTAATAATGTTACAAGTAGTTTAACCACTTCACTCGGAGTATAAAATTCGCCGCCTTTTTTTCCAGCAGAGTCAGCAAACATTTTGATTAGGTATTCGTAGGCACTCCCTAATAAATCCGGTTTTTCAAAATCGCAGTTTCTTAGCCGGTGTTGACTGAAGTGGGACAGTAAATCACGAAGCTTGGCATCAGATAATTTATTCTTGATGTTGAAGTCAATCGATACCAATACACCCTCAAGGCTTGAGTTGGCTTCTTCTATCGCTTCCGTGGCTTTGTTTAACTCTGAACCGATGTCATGTTTCAAATCTTTTAAATGGTTCCAGCGTGACCGCTCAGGAACAAAAAAGGTTTTATCGTATTCATCTTCATCTTGGGCTAACGCTTCAGCTTGGTCTTGAGTTTTTCCTTTATCGAGATAATAGCTAATGACCTTTTCTTGCTCCTCTTCAAATGAATCAGATAGGCGTTTTAGAAACATCATGCCGAAGATGTAATCTTTAAACTCCGATGCATCCATATTGCCGCGTAAAATATCAGCGGTTTCCCATAGGAAAGATTCTAATTGTTGAAGTGTGAGTGGTGATTGGGTCAATGTGTATTCCTTTATGGGTTGTAGCAACATAGGCACTATTCTATAGCAATTATAGGTCATACATGACAGCGATTCTATTCCATATAAATACATAGATATGATGATAATGGAGAAAATCGTGCAGCAACTACTAAAACCAAAATTCCCAACTGAAGCTATGATAGAGCTTTCAAACAATCCGAATGGAACAGAAGTCATTGAAATCGGAATTCCACTGGATAAGGATAATTCTGACCTATACAATCTGTGCCACCCTCGACTGTATGGCGAAGTTAAGAAAGTCAATGGCACATGGTCTGTGAATTTCGCCATAGACTTTCTGGTATTGAAGGACAAATGGGGGGATTTAATCTTTGAGGCTGAAACAAAGCCTATTGTCAGAACCCAATTTAAGTCCAAAGAATCAATGATTAGTCGTCTGCAACAGATTTATTCTGAATACCATTATAAGCTACTAAATTATGATTTTGATAATAACCTCGACATCATAGAACAAGTTAATGCGCAATTTGATAGTTCCATTGCAAGATTACAATTAGTTGATTCAGATTGGCATATTGATCTTTCGGAACAGTAGCTTTTTATAAGTTTTTTACATTATTCAATCTGGCCTACGGCCAGATTGATACGGATAGAATAAATTTAGCCATAGCAATTAATTGCACATTTCATCACGGTTAAAAGCGGTCGAAATTTGTATAATGGACGTCTGTTATGGTTGCATAGGAACTTTACATGACGACTGATATAACCAGCGCACCTTCTAAGCCCATTCTAAAACGACCTCCACTCTATCATGTGGTCATCTTCAACGATGATGTCAGCACCTATCAATGTGTGATCGATATTTTGGTCAACTACTTCAATACAAATGAAGATGACGCATACAGATTTGCTGTTAAAGTCGATATAGAAGGTTCTGCCACAGCCGGAATTTACACTAAGGACGTGGCTGATACTAAAATTGCATTAGCAATTTCTGATTTGACTGAATGGGGCTTCCCTTTGCAAATAGAACCCATTCAATGTGAGTAATTTTTATAATACATGATTGCCTGTCTTTATTACCATTATTTAGAGCTTGATATTTTCCCGTTATTCAATCATGGGAAATATCTATGTCTATCTATAACAAAAAACAACGCGACAGCCATAACCGCATCTGCCGCAAGTTAACCAGAAACCAACAAAATCGTTCTAAACAGCATACATATTCAAAGCACCTAAACTTTGTTGTTATCCCCAGAAGAAGACACAAACAATTATGCCGTCAAATTGTTTTAGGGTTCGGTGTCGACACTATTGTTTTCAATAACGCCCCCAGAAAACCGACACTACATTGTTGCTGCTTATAATAGAGAATATTGCTGATCTGAAGCTATTTAGCATCATTACTCTCTGCTAAGAATAAAACGGTTTTAATGCTTCCATCTGCTCCCCCGTGATAAACACACTCAGAAACAACTTTAGTGGCACCTATTTCATTTGCTATGGTTTTTGAGAATTCAATTAATTGTTCGGCGTTAAGTTCTGAAAATTCTTCATCACCCATAGTTTTGATAGCTTCATTATCTTTATAGAATAGCAATTCACCAATTAGCATTTTACCTCCAGCAATTGTAATAAATTTTGATAGTCATTGACCGCGCGGCCGCGCGGTCAATTCTTAATGCCATATTTAAGTTTTATTAAAGTTAGTTATGGCAAATATCTCTTCTGATGTTTATATTTTGTTCTATCTTGGATTATTCCAAGTTGAGAAAATATATCGACAACTTGTCCTTTTGTAATTGTAGATTCATTGATAACCTCAACCCCATTTTTTTCAAGGTTTACCCGAACAGTATTTCTGTTATCTTTTATTGTTTTGATGTTCATAGCCACACCTTTAAAAGTAGAAAGTTAAACCCTCTTCATATTATAAAGATTTGATAGGAGTATTTATGCTTATCACTTAACAGATATTGAACTGGTTATCCCGTGATCAACATGTCCATTTAAACGTTTAGTGTAAATTCCATATATGGTGTCGTAATAACTCTTATCAATAAAATATCGACGTTCCCTTTTACCATTAACCTGAACCTGTTCCGACGCTAACTTTAATCCGACTGAATTAATAATTTTCCCCACTTGTTGAACTGGCTTGTCTAAATAATTTGCCGCAAAGCGTATGCCTAAAACAGCCTCAACATCAGATTTATTAGCATCTAATAGCTGGACAAAAGGTTGAAGCGTTTTTGTAGTTAAATAGGTATCGGTATCATGAATGGATGTGATACCGCAGAATTTAGTCAAAATAGCAGTTTTAAGCTCAATACTTGCTAAGCTATTATTTCTATCACTTATTAAGTAGTGCGATAGTCGTTCCAAAGCATCCTTCTTCTTTAGCTTCAGTTTACTGGTATTGGCTTCTTCAAAGAATAAAACATCACGCATTAAATTTTTATAATCCTTCACTATTTCTATACTGATGTCATCATAGCCAGTAAAGAACTGCTGGATTTTATAAGCTTCTATGATTAATTTATCACCATAATCCTTTCGTTTTTTTCTATTCGTATCATTGTATAATTCGTCATCAATATGTTCGTTGTTAACCATATTCCATAAATCAGTAATCATCTGTTCCTTATTCTTTTTAACGCTATCTAAATGGGACTTGGCAACATGTGATAATTCTTCGTCTTCAGAAGGTATAATATGATTGATGGTAATGTTATTTTCATATTGAGTTGCCAACCAATTATTACGCAGTTGATTTCGTGAAAGATTGGTTCGGGCATCGACGAGACTTTTTATCTTCGCATAATGTAGTTGCGTTTGATTAGTTGGTGGCTCTGGGTATCCTAATATATCGTTTGTTTGTGCATTAGCATAGAGCATTTTATGCAGAATCACTTTGTCATCAGTTTCTTCGGTTCCATACGTGGGGTTAATCCATACGGATACATTTTTGGGGTTTCTAAACCGATGAAGATGTTGATCAATATCTGCCGCAGTATTTCCTGTTGCATGTTCAAATATACCAAAGATCTGGTTAACAGATTCAGTAATATCTACCCCAGTTCCAATGCTCGGTGATGCCAGAAATACATCGTAATCTTTAAGTGTTTTATTGATATTCTTTAGACAATGCTGAATATGTTCATCTTGCGAATTATCAGAAGTAATTGTTAGCACCTGTAAGTGGGGGTGCATATCACGAAGGGTGTTTTGATAATTCAGTATTTTGTTTTTTGAATTTGATAACACCGCTACACTATCTTTATTAGCCGTGTTGAATGCCTGGAACATTTCTTCCTGGATGTCATTTAGCTTTTCATAAACATTAAGAGTTCGTTCTTCGGGTTTCCATGTGTTGATAACAGCAGTAATTTTATCGTCTGGCACCCCCATAATCAGGTTGCAAATTGTTTCGATTGTAATATCAGATAAATCAGCATCCATACAAATAACCTGTCCAGACTTTCGCAAGAGTTTAGAAAAATGTTCCATTAAACTCTCTCTTTCATCTGCTGATATAGTGTCGCCAACCAAATGAGTAATGAGTTGTTCTGATTCGTCCAGCAGGATGACATCGTATGGATACTTATCGAAATACGTCATTTTGAGCAAAGAATTGATACATATCGCCATATGTGGTGTTCCATTAATATGATTGTCATGCTTGATTTTAGTGTCCAGATAAAAATCTAACCCCAGCCTACCTGACATTGATTGTAGTAATGAAATTCTATGACCAATGAGTAAGACCCGTTTCTTTTCCTTTTTACATTCATCTACAATAGAAATGAGTTGTTTGGTTTTACCTGTCCCTTTCGGTGATTTGCCCAACAGCACGTCTTTAAAATCAGGTAATTTGGAGAGGTATCGCTCATTTCGTTCAATAATATTGACCTTAGACTCTTCTAAGTCAAGATTCTGGTTGTATGCCATAAAGAAGGCTTTGCCACCATTAACAGCAGGGGAACATTTGGAACAATATAAGTAGGGGGTATTTGATTTATTGGTTGAAATAAACGCCGATGCATTAGAGTCATTGTGCAACGGACAATAACACTGAAACTTGTATAAATCGTTGTTTTTAGCGCCACACCGTTTAAACAATGTGGGTATTTCTCGAAATTTAATGACATCACCATCGGTCAACCTAATTTCAGTATCTTGCTCAATCGTTTGCCTTTTGCCACTAAATGGATTATTTGGTATAGCCTTAAGGTCGACATCTGTTTGTTTGGTATAACCTAAATTTTCTCGGGTGATTTCCTTACCCTTTTTGATCAACTCTTTTACGACATCCCATGGCAAAAACTTATCTGGAAATTGTTCGTAATATGCACCTTTGGAACCAAAGAACATTCTACAGGGGTCTTTACATGACTGGTCGCTGCCAAAAACCGCCATTAGACCTGTGTATAAAAATGTTAAATCAGTGCCATTGTCTATGTCATATTCAGTTCTAAAAACTAACCGGCATTTAATTTTACCAACATCAGGGTCGTGTGATGCTGAGGTATACAACAACAGTCCGTATTGTTTAAAAAAATGATGATTTAATAGATGATCTACTGACTCATATCCTTCATCGACGTCAGTCGCTACTACATTAGTCCGATGAAAGTTTTTACCTGCTTTATACGGACCATTAAAATGAAAATGATCGTTATCGACATAGTCCTCAGGTGTTGTGGCTTTACCATGACTATTGTTGATTTGTGGTAGAAAAGCATGCCCCTCTATACAGATGGCTTCAATAAAATCTCTTATATAAAAGGTTGTATTGCACCAACCTCTTGAGCAATTATAGGGAATTTCTTTTCCATATTTGGTTTTATATGTTGGTGGGTTTTCCCGATCATATTTATTAACCCAGCCAAAATTAATTGATACATGTAGCGCGTAATTATTAGTCATAGTTTTACTTTATCTTTAGTCAAAGCTTCGCTATATACCAAACCGCTGCCACGGGTGCATTACCAACATATAGCTAAGCCTTAAAAAATTATTAAAGTAATTTAATAGGTAAAGCGTTAATTTTTATACTGGTTGGCAGAACCAGTTGGTATAACGATAAGGATAAGGCTAAAACTAAATCGTGGCTTTAATAGCCATCCGCACTTTAGTTAATGACTATATAGGGAGAGACTTTCATATTTTCAAGTGTTTATTTAACTTTTCTTTGAATTCAATTCTAAAGTCATCAGATAACCCCTGGTAATGGGCGATGTCATGCCAATCCAATTTTTCATGAAATTCCCTGATGAAATTTTCGGATAATTTTTGGCAACTGGCAATGAACTCCCAACCTAAATCGCTTTGGAAGCTTCTGATAAAGCCCTCTGATAGAGATTGTTTACAACTAATATCAACCCAGTCAAAGTTATCTTTAAATTCGATTAACATATCCTCGGAAAATTGATGGTTTTCAAGTAATGCATTCCAGTCGACTTTGTCATGATGCTTTCTGATGAAGCCTTCAGATAAGTTTTCATAGAAACAAATGTCAGTCCAGTTTATCGGCTCTTGTAATTGATCAATATGTGTTATTTCGTGTTTATGGTGTAGCGCGTCCATACGTGATTATCCTTGTATTTTTAGATGATAATGTTCAGTTTAGCCATCTCTTCTTTCAAAAGAGATTTTAGAACTTGTTCCTGGTTTCGTTTTGTATATGCACCTATGATTTTAAGTTGTTGCATCGTCTTGTCTGAAGCCCTCACAGTGCGCGGTCTAATTTTTTCTTTACCTATTTCTTCTAATTTCAAAGTATGTTCTCCTACCTATTTACTTGTGATACTTGTATTTATAAAACTTACACAAAATAAATATTAAAACCATTCCCCACAGTTCTGGCAGTTGGTTAATAGATACTGTCCAGATTATATTGAATGTAAAGATTGGTTGAGGTTGAATGGTAAAAGTTTGGGGATATGAGGCACAGTAGAAGCGTATACGCACTGATTGTCCAACCAGATCAATAGTAGCCAATTGCCTCCAGCAATTGGGCCGGCGAAGCCGGCAACTATTCTTCATCGTGAAGACCGTTAAAATGTTTTTACCGTGCCATGGTTGCTCCGGTGCTACACACCGCCAATACATTACCTCGTTGCATCATGAGAGCCATAGGAATTGTTCCAGATGAAAGTGTTCGGACTATGAATATTGTCTATTAGGTATTCATAGATTGGATTTACTAAACAATACAGCTTTGAATCAGTATGACTGCACAACGTTTTATCATTAGCACCTCTATAGTATATAGGGATGATGATTAAAATCCGTTGTGCATTGTAGTGTTGTCGCTTCTAATTATTCTTTAGGTGATGACCTATGCAGGTAATTCCGTTGAAGCTGTTGGAATGGTCTCAACTGGTAAGTTATTGAAAATGACTTGGAGAAGCCCGAATGCTGCTCTTTGCTTGTGGTGGTGCCGTAATCATAGTAAATCAAACAACAGCGATGTTGATACGCCTAAGCCACATTAGCTATGCACCCCGTTAACAGGTATAGATCGCCCCATGTTGCAACCTCGGGAGCAGTAGAGCTGGCACCAGTAAGGCTGTTAAGATCGTAGTGGTTATCAGCTTCAACAGCAGAAGCTAATTTAAAATTAATTAATGTTAAGTTCTTTACACATTTTTTACACAGTAAGACTTATAATATGTCTATAGATCTTATTAACAATTGGCTGTGTGCAAGGGCTTGAGGGTGTTTCTTTTTGTGTCTTATCGGGCTCCTAAGGGGCAGGCCGGGGGTTCGACTCCCTCTCGGGACGCCATTAAAATCAAGGGACTGATAAAATTCCCGCCCATCAAAACACCTTCGTTGTCCACTCA
>ENA-ORXI01003765-ORXI01003765.1-sediment-metagenome-genome-assembly--contig:-NODE-3765-length-10002-cov-3.548715_pt1 | contig 10002 bp, 9 predicted proteins | sample MGYA00237861_ERZ511468 | MGnify/ENA primary metagenome ERZ511468 (study PRJEB26299, sample SAMN06266213) | sediment metagenome | isolation source: Hudson Canyon methane seep mesocosm | place: USA:Hudson...
GCGGGCACCATCACGATGCGTTCGCGGTTTTTGTCTTATCTTAACATCGTGATGCGGTAAAAATTCAAACCATTGATCAACGTCGTTAGCAGTTTTGATAATAAAACCAATATGATCGAGTTTTTGCGGTCCGCTGCTATCAAGTTTTCACTGGCACGGTGAAGTGTTAAATTATCATTTCCTGAACTTAAATAAACATTATTATTATCCGGTCGCCATTCGACGGACAGTCCTAATAAATCAACGTAATAGTGCTCACCTGCCACAAGAGCAGTAACAAAAAGTGCGATATGACGCATGCCAGAAGTTGCGCTGGTCGTTTCATTTAATGTGCTTGTAATGCACGTGATATTAGATGGCAATTAAAATGATTATTCGATATCGATAATTTCGTAGTGGTGTGTAATTTCAGCGGTCTTTCCCAGCATTAACGATGCAGAACAATATTTCTCGGTAGAAAGTTCGACGGCTCGTTTGACATGTGCTTCTTTAAGGTTTTTACCGGTCACTTTGTAATGAACATTAATTTTAGTAAATACTTTGGGCACTTCGTCACTACGTTCACTATCTATTTCCACAACACAGTCATGTACATCTTGGCGAGACTTAGCGAGCATGGTGACAACGTCAAAAGCGGTACATCCACCCAAGCCAAGTAATAATAATTCCATAGGGCGCATACCCGTACCATGTCCGCCCATTTCTTCTGGACCATCCATGACCACGGTGTGACCTGTTCCGGACTCTCCGAGAAACATCACATCTTCGACCCATTTCACTCTTGCTTTCATTAATAATTAACCCAAATAAAAAAAATAACGATAATATTGCCATATTTAGGCACAGTCGACAGATTTATAGTGCATACTTTAGTAGCAACGACAGCTTACACTCAGGAAAGATGATGGATTATATAAGATATAAAGCGATCGAACAGGGACTGGTAGATTTTTTTCATTGCTGCCACAGTAAACTTTACCCTGCAAAAACAACAATAATTAGACCGGGCGCACCTGCAGATACCCTGTATTACATACGTGAAGGTTCCGTTACAATCAGCATGGAAAATGAAGATGGTGAAGAATTGATCATCGCTTATTTAAATCAAGGTGATTTTATGGGTGAAATAGGTCTTTTTTCTGATGTGGGTGATCGCCGAGTAACAATTCGTACTCGCAGTGAGTGTCGCACAGAAGAAATAACCTATGGTCAAATCAAGTCACTAGCAGATAACAAACTAAAAGCTTGTTATCCGGTGTTACTGCAAATTTTGGCTGAACAATTGGCCAAACGATTATTAGCCTCAAACCGTAAAGCCAGTGATCTTGCATTTTTAGATGTAGCCGGTCGTGTAGAAGCAGCATTACAAGAATTAGTAGCACAACCTGATGCAATGAAACATCCTGAAGGCATGCAAATCAGAGTGACACGACAAGAAATTAGCCGAATGGTTGGTTGTTCACGTGAAATGGCTGGCCGGGTCTTAAAATCGCTACAAGATGCTGGGATATTATGGGCGCATGGCAAAACGATGATTGTTTATGACAGCGAACATCGTGGTGGATAAACCTAGCCTTAGCTAACTAAATAATTTGTGTAGTTGCGCGCCAGGATCTGCGGCGCGCATAAAGGCCTCACCAACAAGAAAACCATTCACTTTATTTTCACGCATCAGCGCTACATCATCAGGTGTGTGAATGCCACTTTCAGTGATCACAGTATGACTATCAGGAATGCGAGCTAACAAGTCTAAGGTGGTATCTAGGCTGGTTTCAAATGTACTCAAGTTACGATTGTTGATGCCAATTAATGGCAAATTTAACAATAAAGCGCGTTCGAGCTCTTCAAGATCATGAACTTCAACCAATACATCCATTTCAAGTTGCATGGCAAGATCGGATAATTCAATAAGTTGTTCATCATTCAAAGCTGAAACGATTAACAAGATACAGTCTGCTGCAATAGCTCTTGCTTCATAAACTTGGTAAGGATCAATAATAAAATCTTTACGAATAACTGGTAATGAACAAGCTTCACGGGCTTGTTTTAAATAGAATTCGTTACCCTGAAAGAAGTCTTTATCCGTAAGCACTGATAAGCACGCCGCACCATGTTGTTCATAACTTTTCGCGATCTCAGCAGGTAAAAAGTTTTCTCGTAATAAACCTTTACTTGGAGAGGCTTTTTTTATTTCAGCAATGACCGCTGGTTTACCAGCATTAATTTTTCTTTCTATGGATTCAATAAATCCACGAACGGGATCAGCTACTTCTGCCAGTTCATTCATTTGCTGAAGAGTGACCGCATTTTTACGTTCAGCAATTTCTTCGAGTTTACGATCGAGGATCTTTTTTAAGATATCTGGTGTATCAGTCATTATCTGCTCTTGTTTAGTTAGGCATTGGTACAAGCAATAAACTCATTGAGTTTTTGCTGAGCCGAGCCATTGTCAATATGTTGTTGTGCTAACTTAATACCTTCTGCAAGTGATGGTGTTATATCCGCTGCATAGATAGCTGCACCGGCATTTAAGCAAACAATATCACGTGCTGGACCTGTTTTGCCTGCAAATATTGCGGTAATAATCGCTAAGCTTTGTTTGGCATCACTGACAGCAAGTTGGTCTATGTTTTCTCGTTGCAACCCGAAGTCTTCAGGTTGAATGGTGTAAGTTGTAATGTCACCGTTATTCAGTTCAGCAACATAACTCTCAGAACCAATACTGATTTCATCAAGTCCGTCTTTTGCGTGTACTACTAAGACATGTTGGCTGCCTAAGGTTTTAAGTACTTGAGCCATAGGTTCCACCCATTTCCTATCAAACACACCAAGCACTTGATTTTTTGCTCTAGCAGGGTTGGTTAATGGACCAAGTAAATTAAAAATAGTTTTCACGGCCATTTCACGTCGAGGGCCAAGTGCATGTTTCATTGCGCCATGATGTTTTTGAGCAAACATAAATCCAACACCAATTGTATCGATACAGTTTTTTACTTGCTCTGCTGAGATATCTAAATTAACACCAGCAGCTTCTAAAACATCAGCACTACCTGAACTACTACTAATAGAACGGTTGCCATGTTTAGCAACGATTGCACCAGCAGCTGAAACAACAAACGCACTTGCTGTTGAAACATTAAATGTACTTGCGCCATCACCACCTGTTCCGCAAGTATCGACAATATGATCGCCAATAATGTCGACAGGGGTAGCAAGATCACGCATCACTTTTGCGGCGGCTGCAATTTCAGTAACGGTTTCGCCTTTCATCTGCAAACCAACTAAAAAACCACCAATTTGAGCTTGCGTTGCATTGCCCGTCATGATGGTTTCCATGACTGACTGCATTTCATCACTGCTTAAATCATGTTTGTCGATAACCGTCTTGATTGCTGTTTGCAAATCCATATTTAATTCCGTATTTTGGCTATCGGTCAAGAAAGTTTTTGAGCAATTCGTGACCTTGTTCGGTCAAGATTGATTCAGGGTGAAACTGCACACCTTCTATAGGCAATGTTTTATGTTGAATGCCCATGATCTCATCAAGTTCGCCGTCCTCGGTTTGAGTCCATGCCGTAATTTCAAAACAGTCAGGAATGGTGTTTTTATCAATGACTAGCGAATGATAACGTGTTGCTGTAACTGGGTTGTTTAAGCCCTTGAATATACCAGAGTTATCGTGGTGAATAGGTGATGTTTTTCCATGCATAATCTCACCTGCATGAACAATGTCGCCACCAAATGCTTGACCTATAGATTGGTGTCCAAGACAAACACCGAGAATAGGTTTTTTGCCTGCAAAATGTTTGATTACTTCAAGTGAAATTCCAGCTTCATTGGGAGTGCAAGGTCCAGGTGAAATAACAATTTTTTCAGGGTCTAATGCTTCGATTTCTGCAATCGTAATTTTGTCATTTCGATGCACGTGCACATCCGCACCTAGCTCACCGAAGTATTGCACAAGGTTGTAGGTAAATGAGTCGTAATTGTCGAGCATTAACAGCATTGAATAATTCCGGCGTTCTTGTTTTGATGTCTAGTTTTCAGCATGCAGTCACTTTATAACAGATAACGGCAAGCTGATAATTATAGGCGCTTTAATTTATGCGAGTGAGATTCTATCAAAGATTAACAAGCTAATGATATTAATTATTATTTATCAAAAATTGACAGATCCTACAAAAAATAGAACTATTAACGATTAAATATAGCTGTGAAGGATGCCTCATTGAGGGGAACATGAACAGTTATGACCTTATTCAAGTGGTTTTGGTCAACGTATTCACACGCAGTTAAACAATAAAATTATAAAATCTAATGGCATCATTTAAATTACTATTCACTGCGGTACATACACTATTAATAGTGGTAGTTTTGCTGTTGCCGATTAATATTGCCGTTGCTGCAGCTCCAATTGTGGAGTTTGATGTATCGTCTTTTGTTATTGAAGGCGACAATCAACTTAACGGAGAAGAAACCGATGTTGTTTTAGAGGGTTTCCTGGGTCACCATCGAGGTCTAGAACAGTTATTAGCTGCAGCTAAAGCTCTGGAACAAGCACTCGCGGATAAAGGATATGCCTTTCACCGCGTGATTTTACCTGCCCAAACGATGGATAGTGATGTCATAACCTTAAGGGTGGTGGCTTTTACTTTAGGCAATACTGATATCACGGGAAATGAGTATTTCTCACAAGAACAAATACTCGCTAGCTTGCCTTTATTAGAAGCAGGCCATGCATTAAATACTCGAGAGCTTACCCGTAACTTATCCTTGGCTAATAGACATCCTTCACGTGAACATGTCATTAATATTAAAAAAGGTGAGCAAGCTGATACTGTTGATGCGGATATAAAAGTTACTGATAAGCGACCATATATGGGTTTTGTTGGCATTAATAATATCGGTACAAAAGACTCTGGCCGAGTTCGGCTCACTGGAGGGGGGCAGGACGCTAATTTCCTTGGTTTTGACGATATCTTAACGGCGAGTTATACAACTTCACAAAAATACCCAGAAGATGTTAAACAATATGGTGTGAGTTATTCGGTACCTATTTATCAATGGGCAAGTCAGATCAACACGTTTTATTCTTATTCTGATGTTGATAGTGGTACGGTCAACTCGTTTGATATCAGTGGTGCGGGTCAGTTTATGGGTTTTAATATTAATCACATTTTATTAAGTCACGGTAATTATTCCCATGAAATCAATGTTGGTCTAATTGATAAATTATTCAAAAATGATTCTATTTTTGCAGGCATTAATTTTTCCTCAGATGTCAGAAGTCGTCCAATAAATTTGGCTTATACCGGTATCTATAAATCGGAAAAAGTTCATGCAAGTGCGACGGCGTCGTTTAACATTAATACTGGCGCTGGAGGCAAAAATAGTGATTTGGAATATGCCATCAATCGATTGGGCGCAGATACCGACTGGCAACGCTGGAATTTAGATGCTTTTGTTAATTACTTTTTAGAAAATGATTGGTTAGTGAGAGGTATTGCAGAGGTACAATTGACTGACGATGCACTTATTCCTGGCGAACAATTTGGTTTGGGTGGCATGTACTCAGTGCGGGGCTTTGAAGAACGTGCGGTTAGTAGTGATAGCGGCCTTAGGTTAACAGCAGAAGTTTGGTCGCCACCTTTAGATATAATCAAAGATTTACGCGTTTTGGCTTTTATTGATTATGGTTATATGGATCGCGAAACAACATTTGCTGGTGAAGATAGCAGTGACAGCATTATGAGTATTGGTCTTGGTACACGCTGGAACTGGAAAGAAAATATTAATTTAGCGGTTGATTATGGTTATGTCATTAACGAAGCAGAACATTTAAGAGATACCGAAGCCGATCATGGCAATGTTAAGTTTCATGTCAATCTCTTGCTTAGGTTTTAAATGAAAATATTACATCGATATTTTATGGTCGTGGTGGTGTTATTCACCGTAAGTTCTGCGTATGCAGAAACTGATATTGGTAAGGCGGTATTTGCTCGCGGCATCACAACAGCTGAGAGCGTGGCTGGTGTGGTTCGTGTTTTATCTGAAGGTCAAGTTGTCTTTGAAGGCGATACCCTAACAACGGGTGAAAAGAGTTTTGTAGTGCTAGAACTGTCAGATGGCACCAGAATGAGCTTAAGACCTAATACCACATTTCAATTAGAAAACTTTAAACCGGAAAACAATAAAGCGGATGTCAGGTTGTATACCGGTGGCTTTCGAGCAAAAACCGGCACGATTAGCAAAGTAAACCCTGACGGTTTTAAGTTACATGCAAACAATACGACAACGTCAATAAGAGATGCTGAATTTGACGTGCGCTTATGTAAAGAAGAATGTGAAGAAGAAGCGGCTAAACATCGTATACAGCAAGAAACTTCAAAATTGGTAATGGGCCGCGTAGCAGAAGTGCAAGGTCTACTTACGATTACCAATACACAACAGTACTCAAGACTCGCAGTAAAAGGAGCGCCTTTATATGAAGGCGATACTATTGTTTCTGGAGAAGAGGCCTATGCCGTATTAGCATTTAGAGACAAAGGCGTAGTGACTATTCAAGAAAAAACCACCTTCAAAATTGAAGCGTTGAAGTTTGAAGAAAGTCAGCCGACAGAAGGAAATGCCGTATTTGAGTTGATTCAAGGTGGATTACGGGCGTTAACGGGTGCGATTGGTGAGAAAGATAAGGAAGACTACCAAATGAACACGCCGGTAGCGACAATCGGTATTAGGGGAACAGGATTTGATTTGATTTGTGTCGAAAACTGCGTAAATCCAAATAGTAAAAAAATTACTGACATAGGTGCATTAGGTATTGGTGATGGTTTATATGCCAATGTATGGGAAGGCGCGATTGTTATTGAAACAGCAGCAGGAAAGTTAATCTTGGAAAAAGGCGGCGTAGTAATAGTGCCCAATAATGAAAGCGAACCAAAAACCTTACCAAAACTGCCACCATTCTTAGATGATAACCCGGCACCAAGGCCCGATAAAATCACGATTGATCATGATAACTTATTTGCTGCGTTTCCTATAAAACACTATCGATTTGGTTTGTTTTTTGCCGTTTATAAAGGTCATCTAACTATTGTTCAGGATGAGGGGTACCTAGATTTAGGTATTGACGAGGCATCGGGCTATGATATTAATCAGTCCGGTGATTTACTACGCCTTGAACGGGTTCCACCACTATTGAAAGATGATCCTTATTTTAAAGTCATAGATACTAGCTTTTGGGGGAACTATGATTCCTTAGATGAAAACTTTGATGACTTTTTTGAATGTACTATTCAATAAACCAGCAATAAACGACCATTAAGTAACGATCTACAAGAAAAGTATTTGTTTTACGTAACTTTTCTTCAACCCTACTTTTGAGCTTTAGACATAAAGAGTTATGCGTTTTGTGATGAGGTTCACGTTGCGCATGCTGCATCTCTACTAATAAAGAGTAAAATAGCCAGCTTTCGATTCTATTAGCATTAAATAAATGCACGTTAGTAGTGATTTGCAACGCTGGAATAATGAACAAGAAAGTCATCCTAAAAATAAGCTCACTGATAATAGTACTATTATTTTCATATAAAACTTATGCCAACCCACAGGGATATAAGGTTGTGCGTGGTGAAGCCCTGCCTACATATCCTTCAGACAATAAATTAACGATCACCAACACCCCTAATACCATTATCAATTGGCAATCGTTTGATATTAGTCCCGCTCAAATTACTCATTTTCAACAACAAGGTGCTACCAGCGCCGTACTAAACCGTGTTGGTGGCAATACCGCCTCGCAGATAATGGGCTCGTTAACGTCTAATGGCAAAGTCTTTCTTATTAACCCTAATGGCATTGTCTTTGGACCTAATTCGGTTGTTAATACTGCAGGATTAATTGCCTCAAGTTTAAATATCAGTGACCAAGACTTTATTGATAATAATTTACGCTTTGATGGCAATGCGAGTAATGGTGCAATAACAATAGAAGCAAACGAAAAAAGTAAGGGATATATCACAGCAGGTTTAAATGGCGATGTTTTTCTAATCGCGCCGAACATTGAAAACAGCGGCATTATTGAAACCAATGGTGGCCATATTATTTTAGCCGCCGGTGAGAAAGTAAGCTTAGCTAGCTTTGAAAATGAAAACATCATCTTCCAAGTACAGTCTGCTGATAACAAAGTCACTAACTTAGGCAGTGTTATCACTCATGGCGGCGCAGCAGAATTGTTTGCAGGCACCATCACACATTCAGGTTCAATTAATGCAGATAGTGTTTCGTTAGATACACAGGGAAAAGTTGTATTGTCAGCGATGAGTGGGTTAACCGTTGAGACTGGCGCGACGATAACCGCCAATAGCCCTAAGGGTGGCACTATTCATCTTGAAAGTGCGAGGGGCGATACGATAGTCAAAGGCAAACTCGAAGCAAATGGCAGTGAAGGTAAGGGTGGCACTATTCATGTATTAGGTGAGCGAGTAGGTTTATTTGAAAATGCTTTAGTATCTGCAGACGGTAAAACTGGTGGCGGCGAAATATTAATTGGTGGTGACTTCCAAGGAAAAAATCCAGAGATCAAAAATGCTCAGCAAACGGTGGTTGGCAATGATGTCTTGATAAAAGCTAATGCAATAGAAAGTGGTGATGGTGGCAAAGTCATTGTTTGGGCTGATGACCATACAAGCTTCTATGGCAGCCTTGAGGCAATAGGTGGGGAGTTTTCAGGCAATGGAGGATTTGTAGAAGTTTCAGGTAAGGAAACTCTGGTTTACCGTGGTGAGATTGATGTGAGTGCTGAAAATGGAGACAGTGGCAGTATATTGTTCGATCCTAAAAATATTACTATAGCAGCTGGAGGTAGCGACGCGATATCGACAAATGATGAATTTTCAGAGAATGCGCCATCAGATATTTCATTTACTGCATCAGTAATTGTAGATTTACTTGATGACCCAGCAAATATTACTTTACAGGCCAGTAACGATATAACTGTAAACGAAGCAATCAATGTGTCTGCAGGTGGAAATGGGGGGGATTTAACGTTACAAGCAGGTCGTGACATTCTTATTAATAGTAGTATTTCTACTGATGGTGGGGCATTCACCGCTATTGCTAATTCTTCAGTAGCTGATGGTGTTGTTAATGCTGAACGAGATGCTGGTGCTGCAAAAATACAAGTAGCGGCGGCGATCACAACATCAGGCGGTGATATCCATCTTGAGGTGAGTGATGGAGCTGGATTAACGAATAATGCGTCAGGCACCTTACAGGTTGATGGTGGCGTTACAGTTAATTCAGGTGGTGGTGATATACATTTAATTAATAAAAAAGACTCAGTTGTACTTGATTCGGCTTCAACTGGGGCGATCGTAACCTCAGACGGTGGCGCAGGTGTTGGAGGAGATATTTTGGTTGAAGCCCAAGATCTGGATATTCAGGTTGGAAGTTCAATTTCGGCTCCAGGGAGTACTCTAGGTAATTTAACTATAAATCCATACAGCACAAATAGGGATATTCAAATTGGTACTGGAGGTGCAACAGCATTAGGGATTGATGTTGACGAGATAAGTAGAATGGTTAATATTGATACTTTAACTATCGGCCGCAGCACGGATACGGGTACCTTAACGGTAGATAACTCTCTAAGTTCCATAGATGTAAATGCTTCTACCTTAGTTTTAAAGCATCAACATATAGTGACAAATAATGCCATTAATTTAAGTGCCGATGCTGAAAACTTGAAGTTAGTCGCATCGGCTACAATTGATATTAATAATGATGTTGATGCTGGCACCGGCATTGTTACCCTTGAAGCGCCCATCGCTTCGTTTTCACCAGGAACCAGTCCCATTAATATTGATAGCTTCACTATTAACGGGACTGGTTCGCCAGATGCAATTATTGACGGGGGCGGTACGACATTGTTCCGAAACTCGACAGTATTAAATACAGTCGTACATACTGCAGGTGCAATTTATACCTCAGCGGGTCAAACAG
>ENA-ORXI01003766-ORXI01003766.1-sediment-metagenome-genome-assembly--contig:-NODE-3766-length-10001-cov-4.785671_pt1 | contig 10001 bp, 10 predicted proteins | sample MGYA00237861_ERZ511468 | MGnify/ENA primary metagenome ERZ511468 (study PRJEB26299, sample SAMN06266213) | sediment metagenome | isolation source: Hudson Canyon methane seep mesocosm | place...
CCCTGCCCCTGGGTGGCTCGAACTGCCTGACATAAATTTGTTTTAGGGTTCAGACAGAAATCGCACTCTCGACACTCTGCTGTGTATAAAGGAATCACGTGGTCTCCAGGCTTCAATGTCTTTACTCCTGGCCCAACATCTACAACCACACCGGCCCCTTCATGGCCTAAAATTGCGGGGAATGCACCCTCTGGATCGTCTCCGGACAGGGTGAATGCATCTGTGTGACACACACCTGTCGCTTTCATTTCAACCAAGACTTCGCCTGCTCTTGGCCCCTCAAGATCTACCTCAACAATTTCCAATGGTTTCCCCGCGGCAAAAGCAACGGCTGCGCGTGTTTTCATGTCTAGACTCCTAAAAATTTAACCAACAGCGCTAACGATAACTCAACACCTAACTGATCATCAATCTATCTTTTTCAGCGGTGTATGGCTTACACCCGTTTGCCTGAAGAAAAACCCTAAAAACCACTAACAAAATGATTCAAATATCTCTACCACTTGCTATATGCCAGCTTAATTTTATAGACTGATTTGGAAGACCATAATCAAAAAACTATATAACCAATAAAAAAGGATCTAAATCATGTCCGCTATTATTATTTACTCTCTTGCTCTCGCTCTTGTTCACTTTTGGATCTTACCTGCGTCTCTAAACCTGAAAAATTTCGGTTACCTGGTGTCAAATCGAGACGGGTCAGTAGAGACATCTGCTATATATGATAGAGTATCTAGAGCAGCAGCCAACTACCAAGAAAGCTTTGCAGCGTTTCTCGCGCTTTGCTTGCTTTCAATGCATATGGGGATTGACCTATCGGCGACTGCAACCTACTGGCTAGGCTTTAGAATTGCGTTCTTGGCAAGCTATACGATTGGCATTACTTATCTTAGAACAGCATTGTGGCTAGGATCACTTGGATGTCTCATTTCTATGGCTGTGCAATTAAGCTAATGGAGTCCATTCATTCAGATGCAAGGTTATCTAACAGTAACCTTGCATTACACTGAATTTCCAAAGCCACCTTGCGCGCGAGCTTGGGATCACGATTTGGCTGAAGCCCAATATGACGCTGGCCGGCTCTCGGAACGCGAGTATGGTTACACAGTGGCACATATAGATTTGGGGTTAGCAACGATAAACAAATGTCCCTTAGTGAATGAGGATTAATTCATGCAAGTAACAGGTATCAAGGCTTTTGTGCCGAGCAAAGACTACGACATTTCCAAGGCTTTCTATACCGACATTGGCTTTGAAAGTGAATACGTTAGCGACGAATTGACGCTGTTTTGGAATAGTGAGTGCCAGTTATTCTTACAGGATTTCTATCAAACAGAGCTTGCCAATAACTTTATGCTACAAATTTGCGTAGCGGACATCGAAGCGGCTTATGAGCGATGCGAAAAAACGCCGCACAAAATGAAATTAGAGCCAATTCAATCAGTTCCCTGGGGCAAGGTGTTTTATGTATGGGGCCCCGCCGGTGAACTGCTGCATATGACTGAATTAAAACACGCCTAGAAGACCAGATTAATAAAAAGTTAACTAGCTTTTTATTATGGGCTTCCAGTAAAGAATACCAAATGCGAGCACCGCTACAATATCCTTAAATGATGCTTGGTTTACCGCTTTTAGTTTAGAGTACACCAGTACCAGCTCAACCACGTGAACCACAAGCATGATGACACCAAGCCAGTGGATTCCAACACTCCAATTACCAGCAAAAGGCTGTATTAAGTTAAATAAAAAGGCTATCCAAAAAGCGATTAAAGCGTATGAAATAGATTGATTGAGTTTAAGCATAGGAAGGTAACCGGAGTTATTTTTTCAATGAGTATCGCAGGCAATAGCGCCCTGTGCAACTCTGAAATGGGCCTTCAAAATAGATGCTCGCGCAGATTAAATTAATCCTTAACACCCTCAATTGACAGGCGCCACTCTATTGCTTTAGTCTTGCTCTCCAAAGAAAATTTAATCATCTTATACCAACAAAATACGGAGTTTTTATGAGCAATATCGTGACTTACAGCTGTAAAGAAGGGGTCGCAACAATCACTATGGATGATGGCAAAGTAAATGCTCTGTCACACACGGTGTGGGATGAATTAGGAGATGCTTTTGATAAAGCCGAAGCTGCCGATGCAATTGTGATACTCCAAGGGCGTCCGGGGCTCTTCTCTGGTGGATTCGATCTCAAAGAAATGGGCAAGGGACCTGAAGCCGCAATTGCGCTCACCACGAGAGGCTCCGAGATGGCCCGCAGAATTTTGGCCTTCCCTACTCCTGTTATCGGAGTGTCAACTGGACATTGTATTGCCATGGGTGCTTTTCTGATGCTGGCCTGTGACTTCAGGATAGGCGCTGACGGCGAATTCAAAACTGGTCTCAATGAGACCATGATTGGCATGACCATGCATAACTTTGGTATTGAATTAGCTCGCTATCGGATTCCGCTTAATTACTTCCATCGCGCTGTTATTAATGCAGAAATATGGTCACCCGATGATGCTATTAGTGCAGGATTTTATGATAAGACAGCCCCTGTAGAACACCTAGATGAAGCTGCTTTGGCTGTAGCTAAAGGCTTTAGTCAACTCAACATGACAGCATTTAATGGCTCAAAAAATAAGTCCCGTGCTGCCTTTTTGAAACTTCTTGATGAATGTATCGAGTCGGATAAGGCAATATCCGTTACAGCTTAGGGGCTCCTCGTAGGCAGGTAGCCTCCTCTCGGAGGCTACGACTTGCCATTTATTACCGCCTCTCTGAGCTCGATGATTTAAGAGCTCTTATTAATTCTAAATATACCAAAGGCGTCATAATCAGCCACGGAAGCTGACTCTGAAACATGATTGATCTCCCATCGTATTCCCATAAGAGAGGGTTAAACCAAGGGCCCGTCGGCGCTAAAGGTGCCCAGGAGAGCGGCTTATCCACTGATAGCTGGTCATGATATAGATACATTTCTACTATAATATTCTGCCCTATAAACCCTACCAAAAGCAGCCCAAACACACTCCATCGCCAAGTTTTAAATCCTTCGCTCTTGCGACCCAAAATAAGCCACGCTAACAAAAGGCCACCGCAACAAATTGCACCTGCATCAGCCAAAGAATTAAGCACCCAGTTTAAATGCACAGGAATTAGCTGATTTAATATATCTGCCCGTCTAACACCAACGCTATCTCCTGCCAAGAAACCATAGTTAAACCAAATTTCCCATCCAATTGCACAGATAAAAAATAGTCGTACATAAAACGGTAGAACCCATTTTGGTATAAGGTTTCTAACGTGAAGAATTGGAATGAGAACAAGCGGTATTATCGAGGACGAGTACACGACAATAACAAGACGAAGTTGTTCGAATGTCAGAGCATCCAAAATTTTAACCTCTATTTTGTGCAGGCAATTTATAAGTAATCAAAGATATTAGCTCAGAATCGACATCTATACATCAAACAAATTTCTTATTTTTGCACTAACACCGTAAATACTGTTTTACACGCAGCACCCAGAGCTCATCAACTATCATCATTTTTAGGTCGATCTATGATTAGCCTAAAATACAAGTGCAACTTTTGTGAATTTATAACAATTTGCTTGCAATGACTTTTGGTCAGTTATTTAATGACACAAATCAAGTTTAGGGAGAATGCAATGGTCACCTCGTTTTCGGTTAATGGCAAAGAGAAAACTGTCCAGGTGGACCCACAAAAGCCTCTGCTTTGGGTGCTTCGCGAGCAGCTCGATCTCACTGGCACCAAATTTGGCTGCGGCATCGCACAATGCGGTGCATGTACAGTCCACATCGACGGTCAAGCAATTCGTTCTTGTGTGACACCAATTGCTAGTGTTGCTGGTAAGGCGGTGACAACCATTGAAGGACTGAAATCTAAATCCGACGAACAACATCCACTACAACAGGCTTGGATTGAACATCAGGTTCCACAATGCGGTTATTGTCAGTCTGGGCAGTTGATGTCAGCCGCAGCGCTCCTCTCTGAGAACCCTAATCCTAACGATGCAGATATTGATCAAGCAATGAAGGGTAATATCTGTCGCTGCGGCATGTATGGCCGTATCCGTGAAGCTATCAAAGCCGTTGCAGGTTCTTCTGTTGCAGAACAATTCTACGACGCGATGGAGACTAATCATGGGTAAGTGGACAAGAAGAGCATTTTTAACAACAGGCGTTATCGCTGGCGGTGGTCTTATTGTAGGTGTTGCTATGCGCCCAGGAAATCAAGCAGGTGAATTATCTGACCTACTTGGCGACGATGGAGGGCAACTTGTTCACGCCTATGTGCGCATTGATAGTGACAATACGATTACTGCAATGGTCCCCCACTCAGAGATGGGGCAAGGCGCTCAAACTGCACTCGCTCAAATGCTCGCAGAAGAACTAGATGCAGACTGGAATGACATGCGGATTGAAGAAGCACCTGCTATTGGCGCCTATTCTCACTATAGTCTTGGTAGAAAATATTTACTTAAAGGTATTAATTTTCCCGACTTTATTGTGCCCTCAATCGATGGCGCCATGATGAAACTGATGGATAACCTTGGTCTTCAGGTAACCGGTGGTAGCACGAGCATCCGTGTGACGGGCTCACTCGGGATGCGAGTTGCTGGGGCATCAACTCGCCAGATGTTGCGCCAAGCTGCAGCAAGTGCTTGGCAAGTTCCACTGAAAGATATTACAACAGATAATAGTCACCTTGTTCATACACCTAGTTCTCGACGAGAGCCCTATGCTAGTTTTGTCAACGAAGTTGCTAAAATGACTCCGTCGCAAACACCGGAGTTCAAAAAAGCTGAAGACTATAAGATCGTCGGTAAATTTGTTCCTCGATTAGATATACCTTCCAAAGTCGATGGATCAGCTCAGTTTGCGTTGGATATTAGACGGCCTGGGATGCTCTATGCGACGGTAATTCGTGCTCCGGTTTTTGGCGCAACTATTGTCAGCATCGATGACCAAGCTGCGCGTAAAATTGAGGGAGTTGTAGATGTTATTGAACTTCCCCCGGCCCAATCAAATATGATGATTGGAGGCTTTCAATCAAGCCCTGCGGTTGCCGTAATAGCTGACAGTTATTGGACCGCCAAGAAAGGTCGAGAAACACTAAACATAACATGGAGTGATGTAGACTTAGCCGCAAGATCCAGTACCGACATTTTTGCGCAATTTGCTAAAGATATTACCGCGTCTGAAGAACGTCAATCTGATCGATTACAAGGCGACACTCCTACCCAGTTTTTAAATGCTTCAAAAGTAATTGAAGCTGACTACACAGTTCCCTTTCTCGCCCATACCTGTATGGAACCACTCAATGCCACAGCAGAAATCAGCAATGGTCAATGCGAAATATGGGTAGGTTGCCAGAACCCTCTTGGATTTCGAAAAGCCGTCGCAGAAGCGTTGAGTGTAGATGAAGACAAAGTAACCTTGCACAACCAATTAATGGGCGGTGGCTTTGGTCGTAAATCTCGCCCAGATTATGCGATTCAGGCAGCTCAAATTGCCAAAGCTGTAGGACGTCCTATTCAACTGATTTGGTCTCGGGAGGAAGATATTCGTCAAGATTTTTACCGCCCAGCCATACAAAGCCGATTCAGAGGTGGAATCGATGAGAATGGCAAACTACTCGTATGGGAAAATACCTATGTTAATAAAGCCGAACCTACCGAAGCCCCGCTTATTCCCTATGCTGTAGAGGCACAAGATATTGGCCATGTTAGTAGCCCTACTCACGTCCCTTTTGGAGCCTGGAGGAGCGTAGACCATTCTCAACACGGTTTTTTCACCGAATCATTTATTGATGAAGCCGCGAATGCTACTGGTAAGGATGCTCTTAAATTTAGACTGGATCTTTTAAAGGACAAACCGCGGCATCTAGCGGTCTTAAAGAGAGCCGCTGAGGAAGCCAACTGGGAAACTCCATTAGCAAAGGGTCGAGGAAAAGGTATCTCGCTTCAAGAATCATTTGGCTCTATCGTCGCTCAAGTCGTAGAGGTATCTATTGTTGATAAATCTGTATCGGTTGATCGAGTTGTTGCGGTAATTGATCCAGGTCTTGCTATTGCTCCAGATGGAATGAAGGCACAGATTGAATCTGGGATTATCTATGGCCTCAGCGCGGCCATGTACGGAGAAATTACAATTCAAGATGGTGCCGTAGTTGAAAGTAACTTCCACGACTATCGATCCCTAAGAATGTCTGATGCTCCTACTATTGAAACCCATATCATAAATAGTGGCCATGAACTTGGTGGCGGCGGAGAACCTGGAACACCGGGTATAGCCCCTGCTCTGGCCAATGCCGTATATGCTGCAAGTGGTATTCGAGTACGCAGCCTGCCTTTGATGAAGGCTTTTTCGTCATAACAGTAGACTAGGATATCTCAGATAATAGACCCATCTTTTGGGTTATATTACTCCTGTTTAATCGCCAAAACCGAGCTGAGATGTCATGCACTACCTGTTCAATAGGAATGGCTTGCACTTAGCTCTTCAGACAACGAATTTTTAAACATCCAAATCTCAAATACATAGGTGAAATTCGCGATTTAATAGAACGTTGTTTTAATTGAAACGACGTGATCATCTTTTTGTATACTGGTACTCGAATTTCATCAATTAAGAGAGGAATGACATTGAAACGTTTAACAGATGTTCGATTAGCTATCTTTCTGCCGCTATTGTTGCTTGCCGGTTGCAATAAGGCGCCGCAAGCCGATATAGCCTTCTACGGAGACAATATCATCACTCTTAGCGAACAATCTAAATCAGCCAATTTTGTGGCCGTTAAAGACGATACTATTGTTTTTGTGGGCCAGAGAGACGATTGGGATGGGCAAACTACTGAGGTAGTCAATCTAGAGGACTCCGCACTACTACCTGGCTTTATTGACGCTCATGGTCACGTTGCTTGGCATGGAAGGCTTTCCGCTATGGCGAACATAGCTTCACCTCCCGTTGGGCCAGCCGAGGATATGAACGGATTGGTCATGGCATTGAAAAGCCATATAGCCTCAAAAGATCTAGCTGAAGGCGATTGGGTTGTGGGAATGGGTTACGACGATTCTCTGCTTGCTGAAGCACGACATCCGACCACCATTGACCTAGACAAGGTATCCACCTCTCATCCTATTTTGCTAATTCATGTTTCAGGCCATCTATCCGCGGTTAACTCTAAGGCACTGGAAATTGCTGGGATTAATAAGGATACCCCTAACCCCCCAGGCGGAGTTATTCGTCGAGAAGGAGATAGCCAGAGGCCTAATGGAGTCTTGGAGGAGACAGCTGGTTTTGCCATTCAGTCCTTACTCCCGCCGGCAGAAAATATAAATGAGCTAGTACATGCTGGCCTACTTGATTACGCTCGATATGGTATTACTACCGCCCAGGATGGGGCGTCGTCTCTGGGTGTGATAAACGAACTGAGATCTGCGGCCAATGAGAAACCTTTCCCTATTGACGTCGTGTCTTTCCAGACGGTTGATGAGACATATCTTGGAGAGAATAGCCCTCCATTACCGCTCTTGAGCGATTATAAAAATGGTTTTAAGGTTGGCGGCGTTAAGATGATTTTAGACGGCTCGCCACAAGGTAAAACGGCCTATTTAACCCAGCCGTATAAGATACCTCCTAAGGGCGGCGCCCACGATTATCGTGGTTATCCAATCATGCCAGCAGAGTCAGTAGATGCTCTTTTTGCCAAATTTATAGACGCAGGCACGCCAATCTTAGCTCATGCCAATGGTGATGCTGCTGCAGATCTTTTTGTTAATGCGTTAAATCGCAGTATCGATATGAGCAGTATTCCTGATCATCGTACGGTGATGATTCACGCCCAAACAGTGCGAGAAGACCAACTTGATATCATGGCAGAAATGAAAGCCATTCCTTCGTTTTTCTCAGCTCACACATTTTACTGGGGCGATTGGCACCGAGACTCGGTTTTTGGCGAAGAACGTGCCAGTCGTATTAGTCCAACCCAGAGCAGTCTAGATAGAGGCATAGTCTTTACGGTCCATAATGATTCCCCCGTGGTACCACCAGATATGATCCGTTTGCTTTGGGCAACCACTAATCGGCTTACGCGAAGCGGTCAGGTGTTAGGACAAGAGCAACGAATTTCAATCCTTGATGCTATTAAGGCTGTTACGATCAATGCTGCTTATCAATATTTTGAGGAAGACAGAAAAGGAACGATTGATGTGGGCAAGCAAGCCGACTTCGTTATCTTAAGCAAAAATCCGCTAAACGTGCCGACTACCCAGTTGTTAGACCTCAAAGTAGAGCGGACTATAGCAAGAGGAAAAACCATCTTTGAATTAGACAGTTAGCCGCTTCATAAATCCGGTGCGGGTCTTTAGAGGCTAACGAGCCATCACTGTTGCAGCCAAAGCCACGTTGGAGCGATTTCCAATTCTTAGAAGTCGCCCAATAAAGAAGATGAATGTGCAAATGGAGGTTAACATGGGTAACAAGGGTATAGTCGCTTTGGCGGTGGTGTTTGTAGCCCTACTTTTATGGTTGCAGGGTGGGACTGATTCTCAAGTAGAATCAGAATCGCCCAAAGCTCTTCCTGCGCAGTCAACTGAATCATCCTCCGCAGTGCGGTTGCGAGCAATGCTAAAAGTCGAGCCAATGAAGCTTGTACCACCGCCAGATAATTTTGCAAACACCAAATGGCGATGGCAGGCAAAAGAGTACGATGACGATTGGTGTCTACTGGAGGAACTCACCCCTAGTGCCAGGCAAACAGCCGCCATGGCCTATCGTGATTATCGTGAAGCGACCGGGTATGTAAAACATGAGCGCCGAGATGGTGAACGTGGGTTCCACCCGGTCGATACGGGTTACGATAGTTATGATGTCGATACACTGGTAAAGTTAAGTTCTCAGGGGGATTTAGTCGCACTAACGCACCTTGAAGCACTCGATATCAGTGAGGAATATAACCGTTGGTCCTATTTAACGTCGTATCTGTATGGCGGCACAGCGCTCGCACATAATCACATGTTAGAGAACAGTTTTAGAGCAGGAAACTCGCTGGAAAAATCAGAAAATCATACCCCCGAATTGCTGGCTGCAGCAAAGGGAAAAATGATAGAAGGATTGGGTTTTGCTTTTTTTGCCATAGAAGCCCGAGGTGATAGGTCTGGAATATCGTCTTTGGATTACTTTATTAAATCAAAAAATAGTAATATTCCAAGCTATCTGACGGGTTTATATCCGATAACAGCAGAGGACATTGCCCAAGCACGTGGGCTTGGTCAAGGGTTTTTGGCGGAAGTAAATCGAAAGCGTAAAGAACTTGGTATTGGTAGTGAATTACAACCTGCCGGCCAAAAGATACATTCAAGCGCAAACCGTTCACTTGCGTGGAGAATTGCTAATGAAAAAGAGGACGTGACTTCTGGTTTGATTAATGATCTTGTGGTACCCACAACCGCCTGCTTTGAAAACACAGTTGCCATGTATAAAGCCGCAAAAAAGCAAGGGAATAAAATAGGAACGGATAATTAGAGAAATTGTTGATCCGGACATACGCATATAATTACGGACGATACCCCCCTACCCATACATAGCCAATCTGGTCTAAAAACTCCAAGCCAATCCGCGTGAAACCCATACAGAATAAGGAATAAGACAGCTAGTTTTCGGAGTCCTAGTAGCCGCTAAACTGGTCTCGAAACTCCTATCCAATTCCACCCAGAGCCACGTCTCTTCAAGTTATTAGCGTTTTAGTTTTGATACAGTGGAAGCGTTTAATCTACTCTATAAACTCCTGCGAACGCTTTTTAAAAGCAAGCTTAATGGGTTAATTTTCCCTAAATTTACCAATCAAGTAAAATGCCAAACTAGCATGAATCATGCTCGCAACAAACCCATAAAAAATCATACAGAGGCTTAGGTATCACGATATGGCGGAGAAGGAGTCTGCCACATCTAAGTATTCAGAAGACCTATAAACTCCACAAATTATCCT
>ENA-ORXI01003767-ORXI01003767.1-sediment-metagenome-genome-assembly--contig:-NODE-3767-length-10001-cov-3.081620_pt1 | contig 10001 bp, 11 predicted proteins | sample MGYA00237861_ERZ511468 | MGnify/ENA primary metagenome ERZ511468 (study PRJEB26299, sample SAMN06266213) | sediment metagenome | isolation source: Hudson Canyon methane seep mesocosm | place...
AACGATTACTCTTTTAATTTTAAATTGATCATGTAATTTTTTTATCATATCTGTTGTAAGTTTTCTTTGTCCATTTAAAACTTTTGATACTATTGATTTATCTCCTAAGATAGGTACTAAATCTTTTTGTTTTAAACCATCTTGTTCCATTCTAAATAAAATAGCACTTATAGGGTCTGGAGCTTCAATCTTATAATGTATCTCTTCATAAGCCTCTACCAGTGTAGTTAATACTTCTAACTCATCAAATTCAGAAGTATTCGGCTCTGCTTCCATAAGTTCGTCAATTCTATTTAAAGTATTGTCATAATCTTGTTCTGTTCTGATTGGTTTTATACTCATTTTATACCTCTTTCGCATTTACATTATCATATTCTTCATGTGTACCTACAAACCTTATAAAAATAATTTTTGCAGGATAGTTAATCTTTACTATTAACCTATATTTATTTCCATGTATATTAAATACTATTCTGTTATTTCCTACTGTACTTGCATTTGCATATTTCTCTTTTATTTCATTTGGATTTTTCCAATTAGCTTTTAAAGCTTCACTATGCCATGCTTCTAAAGAATCCTTGCTGTCTGCATATAAAGGATTCTCATAAAAAAATTTTAATGTTTTCTTTGAAATAACTCTCATATTTGTAATTATACCTTTTAAATTGACATTTTGTCAACTAGTTTCATTAAGGAATGATAAAACTATACCAATTTCTCCTGCCCAAGTCTATATAGAGCAAAGTCGTACTTTATAGGATCACTACTATCAAACTCTTTTAACTTTTGAGTAATGAGTAAGGCTGATTTCAAATCATAGGTTTTTCTTGTCAGCAGGCCTAGGTTTTTGGAGACATTAAAGGTGTGTGTATCAAGGGGCAAAATCAAATCTGCTTTATCAACGCCACTCCAAAGTCCTAAATCAAGTTTATCCTGTCTCACCATCCATCTAAGGTACATATTCCATCTTTTATAGGGTGCGTTTCCTATTTGTTTTATTTGGTTGTTTTTATCTCTTTTAGGAGGTTTTCCTACTAAAAAGTTGTAGCCTTGAGACTTATACTCATATACTGCTAATATAGAAGTAATCAGATATTCAATTCCTTCTAATACATTCTTATTCTTTTGGTATCCTATTAAAAAAAGTTCATTTAACGTGTGTTTTTCTTTTAATCTTTTTAAAGCAATAAAAAAGGCTGTTATGTCTTCTGAGTTTTGAAATCTATAATAGTGATATTTTAACCCACTTTTTATTTCATCTTCACTTTTATCTAAGAGACTAAAATCAAAACTATCTAAAAACTTTACGATATAAGAGGCTTTTCCATATGCAAACAGTGCACAAATTAGAGAGATGTATTCATCTTTATGTCTTGTTGCAATTATTAGTGGATCTGGTCTATTTTCAATACAAAGTTCATCACTATTATTTCTGTTTTTTACTTCTTCATCTAAGCGTTCTTTTAAATTCAAATCGTTCCATTCTCTATATAGTTTCTAATATCAATTTCTATTTTATCAATCGCAGTGGTAGCATTTTCATAGTATATTTGATTAAATACCTCTTCTATGATAACATCACTTGGTTCAAGATTGTTTAATATGGAAATATCTGCATATTGTGTTAGGAAACTCACATCAATTACATTTCCACTGGTTCCAATTATTATAAGTAACCCACAAGAATCTAATATATTGTGCATTTCATCATATCGTGGGGCTTCTTCTCCAAAAAATACAATATTGGGTCTCATTGCTGCGTTACATTTTGCACATTTACTATTGGTTTCATCTTGTTTATCATAGGAGATATTTACAATTGTATCACACTTCATACATCTTATTTCTGGTAAAAACCCATGTAGATGTAAAATATCACTGCACCCTGCTCGCTCTAAAAGATTGTCTACATTTTGTGTGATAATTTCAATTTTATTGGGAAACTCTTTTTTAAGTTTTGCTATTTTCTCATGTGCGTAGTTGGGTTTTTTATCTTGAATATCTTGTCGTCTTAAGTTGTAAAAGTTTATAGTTTCATCATAGTTCCACTCTAAACAACCACTCATACAGATATCTTTAATATCATATTCTTCCCATAAACCATTGGTATCCCTAAAAGTCGAAATACCACTTTGTGCAGATAACCCAGCTCCACTTAATATTACAATTTTATTCATAAGCATATCCAAATGATAAATTTTTTACGTCTATTAGCTATAATAACATTTATTAAAAAAAAGGATAATTAAATGGATTTTAATGAGTTTAAAGATTTAATTAGTAAAACACGATGTACCAGAAGATTTAAAGAAAATAAAAAAATTACAAAAAATGATTTAGAAGAAATAGTTGATACAGCAAGAATAACTTCAAGTGCTAAAAATATGCAACCATTAAAATATATTATTGTTAATAATGAAGAAAAAGTAGATAAACTTTCAAAAACTACAACATGGGCAGCACATTTAACATCTTGGAGTCAAGGTCAAAATGAGCAACCAAGTGCTTATATAATTTTAGTTAATGATACATCCATTGATGGATTTGTTATGGTTGATGCAGGTATTAGTTTACAAACTATTATGTTAGCTTCAAAAATCAAGGGCTATGCAAGTTGTGCATTGGGTTCTATTGATAAAGAGTATTGTAAAAAAGCATTTAACTTAGCAGAAAACCTAGAACCAGTCTTGGGTATTGCTATTGGTGTAGAAGATGAAGTTTTAAATTTAGTGGCAGTTGAAAACAACGATACAAATTATTATAGAAACGACAAAGATGAACATTGTGTTCCTAAAAGAGCATTAGATGAAGTTTTATTGGGAAGTTATTAATATATGCAATCAATTTTAATAACTGGATGTTCAAGTGGTATTGGAAAAGCAACAGCACTGTTACTTAAAAAATATGGATACAACGTATATGCAACAGCCAGAAAAGAAGAAGATGTATTAGAGTTAATAGAATTAGGATTTGATGCATATATTTTAGATGTTACAAAACCTGAGACAATTACTCATACTCTTGAGCGAATATTAGAAAAAACAAATGGTACACTTGATGTGGTATTTAACAATGCTGGATTTGGGCAACCAGGTGCTGTTGAAGATATTCCAACTTCGGTTTTAAAACAACAGTTTGAAACAAATGTTTTTGGTTTACATGAATTAACAAGGGCCGTTATTCCTATCATGCGAAAACAAGGACATGGAAGAATAATACAACACAGCTCAGTGTTAGGTCTAATTGCACTTAAATATAGAGGGGCTTACAACGCAAGTAAATATGCAATCGAAGGGTTAACAGATACCTTAAGATTAGAACTTGAAGGTTCAAACATCCATGTAAGTTTGTTAAATACAGGACCTGTTAAAAGTGATTTTAGAAAAAATGCCTTAATAATGTTTAAAAACAATATAAATAAAAAAGCAAGTTTTTTTAAAGATGCGTATGAAAATCAACTCAATGAACGACTTGAAAGTAACAAAAAAGATGTTCCTTTTACACTTGAAGCAACAGATGTTGCAGATGTTGTTTTAGAAATAGTTCAAGCAAACAGACCACGTCCAAGGTATTATATAACCAAAGCCACACATATATTAGGTTTTGCTAAAAGAATATTGTCAACCAGATGGTTAGATTTAGTCTTAGCAAAACTCTAAAATAAAAGTTTAACTAGGTAGTTTGTATTTCTTTTTCATTTGCTTTAGATTGAAGATAATCAGATATTTGCATAAGAGAAAAAGTCACTATAAATATCATAAGTCCAGGAAAAAAGCTCACCCACCACGCAATATCAAGAACTGCTTTTCCATCACTTAACAAACTTCCCCAACTCATTTGGGGAGGATTGATTCCAAGTCCCAAAAAAGATAACCCAGATTCAGCTAAGATAGCTCCACCTACTCCAAACGTAAATGAGATTAAAAAAATAGGAGCCAGCAAGGGAGCGAAGTACTTAAATATGATTTTATTAGTACTCATGTTTGCAAGTTTAAGTATTTTGATATAGGGTTTATTCGATATTGCAAAACTTTCACTTCGTATTAACCTTGCCATTCCCATCCAACCTGTAATTGAAATAACAATAATTAAAACTAAAGAGGAAGCCTGGATATAACTAACCAATGCTAAAAGTAAAAAAAATGTTGGAAATGTCAAAAATAAATCAATAACGATGGTGATACTTTTATCAACTTTACCTTTTAAAAATCCAGCATTTATTCCAATAAAAAGTCCGACACAAGAAGCAATAGCTGCACTTAAAAAGCCTATTATAAGTGATATCTGACCACCTACTAATATTCGAGCGAATATATCACGGCCAAGCCTATCTGTTCCAAAAAAATGCTCATAGGAAGGAGCTTGTAAAATTGCACTTGGATTTAATTCATAAGGAGATACTGTATAAATAAATGGCATTAAAAACACCAGTAACACAGTACTTATTAGTAAAACAAGTGCAAATTTAAACATGTTTTTCCTATTTTATTTTATAATAAGTAAGTGTACTTTTTCCGAATTTTTTTGTTTTTATTTGTTCAAATTTTCCAAGTGTTTCTGGAAGCTCTAATGTTGTTACATGTTCAAAACAAATTAAAGAAATATTGTCATTTTCTATTTTTGAAACTACTTCAAAACATCGGTCATAGATGTCAGTCATTCCATCTCTGAAATCAAATGGTGGATCTATATAAATGATTAAATCATTTGTTCTATTTTTTAAACTCTCCAACAATTTTGGTAAAACTGTAAACGTATCACCTAGGTTTGTACTACATTTGTTCATATCAACAGCTTTACAGTTTTTAATCAATACATCATATGATTCTTTATCTTTTTCAATAAAAAATACATCTTTTGCATCTCTACTTACTGCTTCAAGCCCAATAGAACCACTTCCTGCAAATGCCTCTATAAATGTTGCGTCAATGATATCAAACTGTAAAACATTAAAAAATGACTCTTTTAATCTGGCTTTTGAACTTCTTGTTACATCAAGTGATGGAAGTTCCAGTTGTTTACCTTTATATTTTCCTGCAATGATTTTAGTTGTTAGTATATTAGCGTTTCTCAAATTCTTCTCTTTTCTTATTTTGGTATTATTTTTGAATTATAGTGTAATTTCGTTGAGGATCTTATTTGTTAATAATTTTACTAAACTTGATTATATTTAGCAAGTTACTTAGAAGCTATTTTTCGTCCTTTTTTTCTTTTCTTTTTATCAAATAAAACTACAAGTATAAGCCCACAAACTATAAGTGCAAGCCCTTGTAATGTGAAGAGATAAATCTTTTCATTTAGTATAAAATAGATAAATATCCAATAAAATAACCACAATACAGTACTAACTAAGGTTGTATCAAATTGAGTTTTTTTTGATAGATTAAAAATAAAAATAAAATCACAAGAGAAGATACAGTTGAATACAACACCAAAGCTGTGGGAGTTAAATATTGTAAAGAAACCTTAAAAGCAATTGCAACAGTTGACCATAAAAAAACAGATATCAGAGCGTATTTCTAAGTGGTATTACTAGTGTTTATTATTCATCCTTTGAAAAAAGGATGGCATCTTAGCATTTAAAGTTTAAAGTAGAATTAGGAAATAGTTATAAAGTAAAATGATATCTGAAATTCATAGTTGGTGGGGTTAGATTATTTTAGAGATAAAGATAAAGAAAGCTTGTGCCAAAAGGCACAAGCCGTTCTTTTAAGTTTTATTGTAAGAGAAAGGACTCTATCTTGCGTAAGATTGGGCTCTTAGTTCTCTAATAACATTCACTTTGATTTCACCTGGGTATTGAACTTTTTCTTCAATCTCTTTAGCAATTTCAGTTGCCATTAAAATTGCTTCATCATCGTTTACTAAGTTTGCCTTAACAATAACTCTTACTTCACGACCAGCGTTAATTGCATACGCATTAATAACACCTGTTTTACTTGTAGAGATATTTTCAACTTCTTCTACTCTTTTTAAGAAACTCTCTAATACTTCTCTTCTTGCACCTGGTCTTGCTGCGCTTAATGCATCTGCTGCACAAACTGCAGCACTTTCAACATTTATTGGCTCTTGATGCCCATGGTGTGCATAAATTGCATTTATGACAGTTTCTGGTTCATCATATCTTCTACACATATCTGCACCTAAGTCTACATGAGAGCCTGGCATTTCATGTGTTAATGCTTTTCCAATATCATGAAACAATCCAGCTCGTCGAGCTAAAATAGCATCTCCCCCCATTTGAGCTGCTAGCAAACCTGCTAAATGAGAAACTTCTAATGTATGAGCTAAGGCATTTTGTCCATAACTTGCTCTATATCTTAGTCTTCCTACTAATTTAACAAGCTCTATATGCATACCTTTTATGCCAAGTTCATGTACTACATCTTCACCCTCTTGTAACACACTTTTGTCAAACTCTGCTTTAACTTTTTTATAAATCTCTTCAATTCTTGCAGGTTGTATTCTACCATCATGAAGTAACGCTTGAATAGTTTTTGTAGCAATTGCACGTCTGTATAAATTAAAACTACTAATAGTTATTGTATTTGGAGTATCATCAATAATGATATCCACACCAAGTAACATTTCAAGAGCTTTAATATTTCGCCCCTCTTTACCAATAATCTTACCTTTAGTTTCTTCATCGTTAATTGGTAAATTATTAATAAGTCTTTCTGCTGCAAACTCTCCTGCATATCTTGTAACTGCATTTGAAAGCATGTTATTGATTTCAGTTTGTGAATTTTCTTCTGCTAATTTATATTTTTTTCTAAAAATAGAAGCAATTTGAGCTTTTGATTCTTCTTTAACTTTTTCAAGCATTAATTCTCTGGCTTCACTTAAAGTAAGTCCACTTGCATTTTCAAGAACTTTTAATGCTTTTTCAATTTTTAATTCAAGTGTTTTTTGCTGATTTGTGATACCTTCTTTTATAGTTGTAATTTTGTTATTTTTTTCAACTATTTCAGCTTTCTCTTTTCTAATATCTCTTAATTCTGATTCTAAATGTTCGTTTAATTCTTTTTCTTTTTTTTGTATTTTACAGAACATATCATCGTATTCTCTTTTAGCTGCTCTAAATTCTGTTTCATACTCTTTTTTTGCCTTAATTTGTGCATCTTTTAATAACACTTCTGCTTCGTGTTCTATTACGTTTGCTTTTGCTTTTGCCTGTGCTATATCGATTTCAAATTTTGCATTGTTTAATTTTTTTGAAATAAAAATACTTAACACTGAACTTATTAATGCAACAACCACTCCTACTAATATCATTTCCATATTTAAAACCTTTAGTATAATTTATTAACTAACTTGTTATTACGTAGTCAGCTTGAATATCGTACTTGTTGGATAAAATTCTAGAAGTTTTACAAAGCACTATTTGAGTAAAAATAAGCGTAGGTTTATAGTTTAGCCTATCGAAAAATCTGTCATACATACCTGCCCCAAAGCCAATTCGTTTATATATGCCATCAATTCCTACAACAGGAACTATTGCTATATCTATTTTACGTTTATAAAACGAATTATGTGGTTCTCTTATTCCAAATTTTTTTCTATTTAAAGGTAATCTATATTTTACTGCTTTAAAACTATCTCCGTGCATATATGGAACAAAAACTTCAATTTTTCTTTCACGTCGTAGTCTGTTTATCAACGGAAGAATATTTACTTCTAACTCCATTGGAATATACAACAATAACCTTTTAGGTTTTAGAGTATATATAGTTTTAATTAATTTATCTACAATAATTTTATCTTTTTTAATCTTTGCAAAATGGCTTTTAAATTTTAATCTTTTTATACACGATTTTCTAAAATCACTTTTATGCTTTTCTATCATTAGAGGTGACCTTAAGCCTTCCTTGGGTAGAATAAAACCCTTATATAGATTTTACCCAAAGGAATTAAAATGAAGTTTAAAGTTTTAGCTTTTTTTGCAATTTGTGCAATATTGCTATTTCAAGGATGTGAATCAAAAGATAATTCATCTCAAAAAAAAGAGGAAACTCCTCAAGTAAAAAAGAAAAAAACTCAACTTACTTATAAATTAAGAACAGGTGATGGTCAAATAATTAACGTTATTAAAACAAAAGATGGAATGGTTTTTAGAGGATATGAAGATAAAGCAGTATTATTAAACTTTTTTGCAACTTGGTGTAGACCGTGTAGAGCAGAAATACCTCATTTAAATAACTTAAAAAAGAAATACGATGGAAAGTTTGAAGTTATTGCTGTACTTTTAGAAGAAAATAAAGATCAACAAATACTTAATGCTTTTGCATTAACATATAATATAAACTATCCTGTTACAAATTCAGCTGAAAATTTTGTACTTGCAGACTCAATGGGAGGGATAAAAACAATTCCAACTATGTTTATGTATGCAAAGGGAGGGAAACTCATCCAAAAATATGTTGGAATAGTTCCACAGGAAATGTTAGAAAGTGATATTAAAAAAGGTTTAGGAATATAATGTTTAGTTTTTTTAAAAAGAAAAAAGAAAAAGTTGTTGAAGAAGAAGTCACAGAAGAACTTTTAGACAATAACGTTGATGAATCAGTTAGTGAAAATGAATTAGATGAAATATATAAAGCTTCTGAAAGTGTTGAACCTGAAGAAGTAGTTGAGAAAAACAGAGAACAAGAAGCAGATGAAGAGATAATTGAAGAAAAAGTTATAGAAGAAGAAACTCTAGAAGAAGAAATTAGCGAACCTGTTGTAGAACCAATAGAAGAAATAGTCGTTGACCAAAATGAAAAAGAAGAAGAGAAAAAAGGTTTTTTCACCAGAGCCTTATCAAAAACTTTTGACAATATAAAATCAATTGTTCCTCAAAAAAAAGAGAAACTAGAGTTTGATGTAATAGAAGAACTTCTAATAGAATCAGATATGGAATATGAAATCATTGAAAAAGCAATGGATGGTTTACCTGAAGTAATTACTAGAAAAGAGTTAAGACACAGACTTGTGATGCTTTTTGAACATGCTCCTGATGTTGATACAACAAACAGACCCTCTCCTTTTGTCGAATTAATCATAGGAGTAAATGGAGCAGGTAAAACCACTACTATTGCAAAACTTGCAAACAGATATAAAAAAAGTGGTAAAAGTGTTCTTTTAGGTGCTGGTGATACTTTTAGAGCAGCAGCCATTGAGCAGTTAAGTACTTGGGCAGATAAAATTGATGTGCCAATTGTAAAAACAAAACAAGGTCATGATGCAAGTGCAGTAGCATATGATACTATTTCTTCAGCAGCTGCAAAAAATATTGACCATGTTATTATTGACACAGCAGGTCGTTTACAAACACAAACTAACTTAAGTAATGAACTTAAAAAGATTGTAAAGGTTTGTGGAAAAGCACAAGAAAATGCGCCTCACCAGAAATTAATGATTTTAGATGGAACGCAAGGAAATACGGCAATTGCTCAAGCTCAAGCATTTAATGAAATGGTTGGAATTGATGGAATCATCGTAACAAAATTAGACGGCACGGCAAAAGGTGGAGCACTGTTTTCTATTTCAAACCAACTTGAACTGCCAATTTTTTACGTAGGAATTGGTGAAAAGCAAGAAGATTTAATAGAGTTTTCTCCAGATGATTTTGTAGACAGTTTACTTGATAATATTTATCAAAAAGAAAACTAAGACAAAAGGATAACAGAATGAAAAAGATTTTATTTTTAATATTTATAATAACATCAATATTAAATGCAAACCAATTTAATAAAGGGATGAATTTTTTTATTAAAGGTAAATACTCACAAGCAATCCCACACTTTATAAAAGCTTCTAATGCAGGAAATAAACAAGCTCAGTTTTATTTAGCAAATATGTATGAAAAGGGTTTAGGTGTTGATAAAGACCGTAAAATGGCCTCAAAACTATACAAAACATATGCAAGTAAATCAAAAGCTAAAACATCTATTATAAATAACATCAAAAGAAAAAAGAAAATTGTTAAAATCACAAAGATAAAAAAAACAAAAAGAAAA
>ENA-ORXI01003768-ORXI01003768.1-sediment-metagenome-genome-assembly--contig:-NODE-3768-length-9999-cov-24.173151_pt1 | contig 9999 bp, 7 predicted proteins | sample MGYA00237861_ERZ511468 | MGnify/ENA primary metagenome ERZ511468 (study PRJEB26299, sample SAMN06266213) | sediment metagenome | isolation source: Hudson Canyon methane seep mesocosm | place: USA:Hudson...
TTTATCTAGTAAATATGCACGATATTTTGTTAAATTAGGCGGCCTATATTAGAAATCATAAAATTTGTAAGGTCATCATGACCAATACAGCCTTACTCTGTTTTATATAAAAGTTCATAGAAGTAATAATTTTGAAACAAAATACTATATCAAATCAACCCAGTGAGCCAATAAAACAAGGAAATACCTTGATAGCGGTCTCTACTGTCATGTTATTTATTTTAATCTCTGTTTTGCTGTATCAAAGGTTTGTCACCAAACCTTTAGTGGAAAGCCACACGGCTACAACATATAGTCTGATGGATACACGGTCAAATATGTACAACGCTCACCTTCGATTGGAAGAGGCTATTATTGAAAATAATTCAATAGAAATTGAGTCAATTTTTAACCCTGTAAAACAAATGATAAAGGACTTGTCTGCTAAAGGTTCAATATATGAGATGAGTCTTAACTATGGTGGTTCGGAGTTAAACGATCAGTTGAACTTTTTGCTACAAGATATTGAGAAATTAACTTCTGCTGCAAAATATAGGTATAAAAACAAATCAACATCCTATGCAGGAACAAAATCAGATAAAACGTTCGATTCTACTTTCAATAATTCGATACAAACAATAACCAACATAGAGAACCTCCTCAAAGAACGAGTCTCAAAAAGGCTACGACATGCAGGATATATCTTAAATATACTGATAATTTTTACCATCAGCCTTTTTGGGTGGAATATAAGTGGAATTTATCGTTATAGCCGACAAGCAAGAGACACTCAATCAGCGCTTGCAGATGAAATTAAAAACCTTAGCTTTCACCAAAGTGCACTTAATGAACACGCTATTGTCAGCCTTACTGATGCTAAAGGTAATATTACCTATGCTAATGATAAGTTCGAACAGATTAGTCAATATAGCCTTGAAGAACTCATTGGACAGAACCACCGAATCTTAAAATCTGGATTTCACTCCGACACTTTTTTCAAAGACATGTGGCAATCGATTGCTAATGGCAAGGTTTGGCATGGTGAAATAAAAAACAAAGCGAAAGATGGCTCTATTTATTGGGTTTCATCAACCATTGTTCCACAAATAAATGAGTCCGGTAAGCCTCATAAATATCTCTCAATTCGCACCGATATTACCCACATTAAAGCTCTGGAGGCTAGCCAAGCTTTACTACATAAAGATTCACTGCGCAGAGAAAAGTATAATAAAACCTTATTAGATAGTTTAACGATTGGTTTGGCTGTATGCACGCTGGATGGTACATATAGCTATTTGAACCCTGCTTTAGCTAACATGTTAGGTTATAGTGTTGAAGAAGTAAAAGGTCTATCTTATTGGGATGTTACGCCTAAAAGTTATGCTCATGATGAGCGGTTACAGTTAGAACAACTGGATAGTACTGGCCACTACGGTCCTTATGAAAAAGAATATATTCATAAAGACGGTCATCATATACCTGTGCGCTTGCAAGGATTATTGATTGAAGATAAAGGTGAAGTATTTATTTGGTCAAGTATTGAAGATATTACTGATATTCACGTTCAACAACAAAAACTTCAAATAGCAAAGGATGATGCAGAGAAAGCCAACAAAGCAAAATCAGAGTTTTTGTCCTCAATGAGCCATGAGTTAAGAACCCCCTTAAATGCCATTTTAGGTTTTGGACAGTTATTAGAAAATGACCTAGAAACTCCCTTATCGGAAGATCAAAAAGAAAATGTCGATTACATTCTTTCAGGCGGACAGCATTTGCTAAGTCTTGTAAATGATGTATTAGAATTATCCGCGATTGAATCAGGAAAATTAGAAGTCTCTATTGAAAGTATCAATCTATCAGATCTAATGGATGAAACGCTTGTTTTGATTGGCCCAATTGCCGAGAAAGCAAACATTAAATTACAAATCAAATCTGATTTAGTCCTAGCTGTGAATGCTGACTATATTAGATTAAAACAAGTGCTTATCAACTTAACAAGTAATGCCATTAAATATAATAAACCTGAAGGCACTGTATCCTTTGAGTGGCATAAAACAGACCATAGCACATTGAAACTGAATATTACTGACACAGGCATTGGTATTCCAGCAGATAAGCATGAAAAAGTTTTTAGTGCATTTAACCGACTAGGGCAAGAATCATCGACAATTGAAGGGACGGGGGTTGGTCTAGTTGTGACTAAAGAGCTTATTGAAGCGATGGGCGGTAGCATTGGCTTTGATAGCGAAGAAGGGCAAGGAACCACTTTTTGGATTGAACTGCCACTGACTGATGAACTAGAAAGCGTTTAGTCCCCCTCTTTGGAAAAGAGGGGGTAGGGGAGGTTTTATTACACAATCCCCCATTCCACATGGAAGTGGTAGTGTCGCACTAGGCAGGAGCCGATTGAGACTTTTTTCAAAGGGAGAGATGAGCAGTTAGACAGAATTATTTATAGGGTTAGGCTCACTGCCATTAAGTTAAGAGATAAAGTCATGTTAAACAATGGCTTATAGTGTAGGTTGGGTTAGCTTATCAAGCAAAGCGCGATAACGTAACCCGACAATTTTCCATAAATCAGCGAGTTGTTGGGTTACGTTTTTTCGCTGCGCTAAAAAATCTAACCCAACCTACAGTGTAATTCATTGATTTTTAAATAATAAACCCTTAACTTAATGGCAGTGAGGGTTAGGCTACCTATTTAAGACGGGATAGTTTATCTAATTTCAGGATAGAGAAAAAGAACTATGTGGAAGAGAATTGTTCTATTTCTTTAAGCTGTCCCGTCTTAAGTTTGTAGCCTAGAGTTACGGCCAATAATAAAAACGACAATCAGGAAAGTTACTACATCCAATATAATTCTGCCCTACTCTCTTACCTCGGATAGCACTACGAGTTTCAAGTAAGTTTTTACATTCAGGGCATTCATCCCCTGCCTTAACTTGTTTTTTTAAACCTGAATTATTAGCTTTAACCTGAGTTCTATTATTGGGTGATTTAACCTGCGTTACTATGGCATTTAACAAGTCAATTTGTTGTTTCAAAAAACCCTTAATATCTTGCCCTTTGTTATTAGCAATATCATCTAATTGCTGTTCCCATTGCGCTGTTAATAGCGGATCTTTAATGGTGCTGGGAACGGCATCAATTAGATTAAAGCCTAATGGTGTGGCTTTTAGCAATTTCTTTTCTTGATGAATAAATTTTCGTTGAAACAAAGTTTGAATAATATTGGCTCGGGTGGCTTGAGTACCTAATCCTGCAGTTTCTCTGAGTATTTTTTTCATTACCTTGTCAGTCACCTGTGTACCTATGGTTTCCATGGCTTTAATCAAAGTGCCTTCAGTATAGTGTTTGGGCGGATTGGTTAATTTATCCAGTAATTTCAAATGGTCGCAAAGCAGTTGTTCGCCTTTTTTAACAGCAGGGAGTTCCTTTTTATTATCATCAACAGCTGTTTTTGATGATTGCGATGCTCCAGTTTCCAGTACCAATTTCCAACCCTTTACACGCGCTATTCTGCCACTGGCTTTAAATTGATCCGGTTTAATCGTCACAACAATGGTGCTTTGATCATATTCATAATCTGGAAAAAACTGTGCGATATAACGGCGACGAATAAGATTGTAAATATTAAACTCTTTATCCGTCAGACGATTAATACCTGGTGTTGCCTGAGTTGGAATAATGCCGTGGTGAGCAGTGATTTTTTTATCATTCCATACTCTTGATTTTTGTTTTTGATTGGCTTGTGCAACCAAATTACCCAGGCTATTGTCATTTTTAACCAGCGCCTGTAAAACCTTGCTGGCATCATTAAATTGACTGAGTGGCAGATATTCACAATCACTTCTTGGGTAGGAGGTTAATTTGTGTGTTTCATAAAGTGACTGCGCCAGATTTAAAACATCTTGTGCGCCATAACCCCAGCGTCTTGATGCTTCCTGTTGTAATCCTGATAGATTATAAAGTAACGGCGGTGGCAGTTTCTTTCTAGCGGTTGTGGCCGTTGTAACGGTACCCATCTGCTGCTGACACCGGTCAATAACCGCTTGAGCAAGGTGTTTATCCAAACATTGCTTTTGCTCTTCGCCCTGCACTTTTGGTAGTTGCCATTTTGTTTCCAGTAATTCGCCATCAATGCCATTATTGGTTTTAAAGTAAGCCATAACCTCATAATAAGGCACGGCTTTAAAATTCAGGATTTCACGGTCACGTTTAACAATTAATGCTAAGGTCGGCGTTTGCACACGCCCTACTGAGCGTACTTGCCGGTCATTGGCTAACAAGGTAAAAGCTCGGGTTAAGTTCATACCAATTAACCAGTCGGCTCGACCTCTGGCTAAACCTGAATAATAAAGCGGTTCAGTTGCTTCACTGGGCTTTATTGTCTCTAATGCTCTTTTTACACTGACAGTATCTAATGCTGATAACCATAGCCTGCGACTTGAGCCTTTATAGTTAAAATAATCCAACACCTCTCTAGCGATAGTTTCGCCTTCACGATCCGCATCGGTTGCGATCACCACACTGTGACAACGCTTTAACAGGTTTTTTAATACCGTTAATTGTTTGCTGGTGGACTTTTTTGGTGCCATTTTCCAGTCTTGCGGCAAGATGGGTAAATGGGCTAATGACCAGCGTTTGTATTTAGGATCATATTCATCGGGTGGAATCATTTCCAACAAATGGCCGATGCACCAGCTGACGATGAGTTTATCGCCTTGCAAATAACCATCGTTACGTTGATTGGCTCCAAGAATGCGGGCAATATCGCGACCTTGTGAGGGTTTTTCACAAAGGTAAAGTTCATAGGTGGTTTGTGTTCTACTGGCCAACGGGTATTTTCTCTTGGTAACTATCTTTAACGGGGAATTATAACCAATAAGCGATTAGCTTCTGTCAAAAAATAGCAGTCATTGATTAAGTGTTATGATTTTGTTTGAACGGCAACTGCTGGGAGCAGTCTTGCTTGTATTGATCTATTAACACTTTCTCACGTTCCAAAAAATTCGCAATCAATTGTGAAAAATGGCTATTAAGAATCCAGTGTGCTGAGTAGGTTGTAACGGGTTCAAAACCTCTGGCTATTTTATGCTCGCCTTGCGCACCTGAATCGAATCGTTTTAATTGCTGTTCAATACAATATTCAAGCCCTTGGTAATAACAGGTTTCAAAATGTAAGTTGTTAAATTCTTGATAGCATCCCCAATAACGACCATACAAAGTTTCTTCCCCGATAAAACTTAATGCGGCACCAACATAAGCATTTTCTTTAATAGCAAAGATGATCATTATCTGCTCAGGCATCGTTTCAGCCAGCCGTTTAAAGAAGTCAACATTCAAATAGGCTGACTGGCCGCGTTTATGGTAGGTCATTTCATAAAACATAAAGAACGCCTGCCATTGTTGTTCTGAAATATCGACACCTGAAAGCCGCTGAAATTGAATACCTTGCTCTTTTACACTCCGCCGTTCTTTATTGATTTTTTTTCGTTGTCTTGAGGTGAAGCACTGTAGATAGTCATTAAAATCCACATAGCCTTGATTAAACCAATGAAACTGCACCCCTACCCTCATCATCATTTGCTGTGTGAGTAATTCAGTCTGCTGAAAGTTTGGAAATAAAACATGCAGGCTGGAGATATTATTATTTTCTGAAATCTGGGTAATATAATCCATACAGGATTGAATAATGGTGTTCTCTTCACCATCGTGTTTAATTAAAAACCGTTGACCTTGGCAGGGTGTAAAAGGAACTGCATTGACCCATTTAGGGTAATAATCCATACCTGATTGCATATAAGCATCCGCCCATTGCTGATCAAAAACATACTCTCCCCAAGAGTGGGTTTTTAAATAAAGCGGCATCGCAGCAATCAGCGCCTGTTGTTCAAAAACCAGTATATGATGTGCCTGCCAACCTGTTTTTGCACAAACAGATCCACTTTGTTCCAGAGCCAATAAAAACTCATGACGCACAAAAGGATCTTTTGATTGAATTAGCGCGTTCCAGCAGTTAGCATTAACCTCTGTCATACTATTGATATGCTTAATCACCATGAACAAACCCTTTTCACAATCTTGCGAGAACAATAAACAACCTATTCTACAGCGATTACAGACTATTTTTCATTCACCTCAAACGGTTTGGGAAATTGGTAGTGGTACTGGACAACATGGCTGTTTTTTTGCTGAAAGTCTGCCTCATTTAATTTGGCAAACAACGGATAGAGAAGAAAATATTTGCGGTATTAACCGTTGGATTGAAGAATCAGAATCAGCTAAGCTACCAAAAAGTTTAACTTTAAATGTAACTGACCAAGACTGGCCCTGTCAGGCTATTGATGCCTTATTTACAGCCAATACTTTGCACATCATGCATAGTCATGAAGTCGAATCTCTGTTTACTGGCTTGGAAAAATATTTAACCGATACTGCAACAGTTTGTATATACGGGCCCTTTAACTATCATGGAGATTATACTAGCGCTAGCAATGCTCAGTTTGATCAATGGTTAAAAGCACGTGATCCTGAAAGTGGCATTCGTGATTTTGAAGTCATTGAGAATTTGGCTAGCAAGGCAGGTCTATTAATCAGCAATGACTTTGAAATGCCTTCCAATAACCGTCTGTTAGTTTTTTCAAAAACAGTGATTTAATTTTTGTGGAGTTATTATGCCTGTAACACCTTTTCATGTTGGACCTGCCGCAATTATTAAAAGCGTTTTTCGTGAGAAATTCAGCATTACCATCTTTGCTTTCTCACAAATACTAATAGACCTGCAACCTTTGTTTGCAATGCTGGGTGCAGATATTGAGTTACATGGTATAAGCCACACATATCTCGGTGCAACCGTCATTGCCATTATCAGTTTTGTATTAGGAAAACCCATCTGTCAGTTTTTCTTAAACTGGTGGAATCGCCATTTGTCTGCGGATAACGATAGCATTTTGATTGTTAATGAATCTATCTCATGGAAGGTGGCTATCAGCAGTGCCTTTATTGGAACGTATAGTCATATTCTATTGGATAGTATTATGCATGCTGACTTACAACCCTTTTACCCTGCTCAATTTACAAACCACCTACTCGGTTTAGTTGCTATTGATACCTTACACATTCTTTGTGCTGTTGCTGGAGCTATTGGAGCGGTCATTTACTTCCTTATTAGTTATTTTTTGAAGCATCGACAACCAACAAATCATTAATCTGCTTGCTTCACACTAATCCGCCATTTCCTTTTTGGAACGGTTTCTTCTGTTTCAAAAAGTTAAATTTGCATCGTTTATTAAAAAACAACGCTATGTCACCGTTAAGTGTTGAAAGATATGATCGGTGCTTTAAAAAAGGACTGATAAGTGCTCTTAGCCTGTCATTGCTACTCTAGCAGGTAGAAGTAGTGCGAGCTCTTAAAGCCCTCCCTTGCTGGGGAGGGTTGGGTGAGGAGATGTTAAAATAAATTCTTTTTTCCTTATTTATCTTGTCTTTAGAAATAAAGAAAGAAGCATTTTGCAAAAGAGAATTGTTTAATTCCTCCTCACCCAACCCTCTCCAGCAAGAGAGGGCTTAAGAGATATTCATGCATTTAAAAAAAACACACTTAACGGTGACATAGCCAAAAACAATGATAGCTTTATTACCAATTAACATCAGCTGAACCAAATCACCATACTTCAATGCGCCTACCACCCAAGGCTCTGCCGTATTCACTCATGGGCAATCTCCTAGTATTTTTGTAACTTTATAAAATTATCGGATATTGATTTTTTTTCAAATTTAAATTCGTTTAAGTAATTTTATTTGCTGTTTAATGATTCGTTCAACTCGTTGTAATGGAGGTTTTTTACCATGTTTTTTTTCGAGTTCATTTCGCACCTTATCTTTATTATTCTCGATGTCGATTATCATCTGATGAACAATATCGAATATTCGTTTGGGGCGTACGTTGCACTGTGCCGCCATCTCTAATAGGTCTTTATTAGTGACTTGCTTAGGGTTTTTCTGATTGCCTATTGCTAATGCCAATGTTTCATCAAGATACTCAATTGCTCTAGTGCAAACAAGGTCATAAAAAGGTGCTAACCGTGTGTGAGAACCTCTATAAAGGAATGAGATATTCTTAATATGTGCATCTGAATTACCCGATATTAAATTGAATATTTGCCACTTTATTAACTGCTCAGCATCGATTAAAGGATTAGTCGATTTTTCTATGATTAATTGATAGCATTGGGCGAAATTAGGCGTGTCTAAGCGCTGATATTTTTCTTTTAGGCCCAATGCCTGACAAAAATCTTCTTGGTGAATTCTACTTACTTTATCACCTATAATCCTGTCATATCTCTTGGATATTGTGTAACTGGAATCATTTAAAAAGTTCAACTCTATATCAATGGTATTTAATCCAACCGCCTTTGCCAGCTGTGTTGTGTACACCTCATAAAGTGGCACATTTTTAAAGTCCCTGACTTCAAATTTTAGGATGTGCGTTGATGGTGTTTGATTAACAGGAAAGAAAATCTCATCCTCTTTTTTAATATGTACCGTAATTTTATCTTGTGCGCCTGCTAATGAAAGCCTTGGTTTATCTTCAATATTTAGTGCAGCACCTCTAGTTTCTATTATTTTAGCAAGAACTTCGTTATCCAGTTTTTTATAGCTTTGGTTAAGGTCGGGTTCTTTTTCAATCGGTAAAATAGAGATGGCACCTGCGCACTCACTGCCTATTTCTCTTAGTAGGTCAAAGTCAGTATCAGGGCATCTGAATCTTATACAAAGCCTGTCTCTTGCCGCCCCTTCAGGTAAAAGATTCGCGAAAAAACGATGAGCAATTAAGCTGTCAGGTATTTTATTTAAAGGCAAGCTAATTGATAGCGGAAATTCATTCCAGCTTTCATCGTATTTGAATGACATGGTGCCTTGACTATTTCTCCATAAATAACCAACAATTTCACCTTCGTACCAAACGTTTAACTCATCTTCAATCATTTAGACCCTCGGGGAACTATGCGAATTTCTAGTCCTAAAAATTTAAGAATTTGTAATACCTTGCCCACCTGACACGTTTCTTTACCGCGTTCAAACTCACCAATTAATCTAGCACTCATCATTGCCATGTCGGACAGATCTTCGATACGGACTTTCTGAGATTTTCGATGTTGGCGTACCATTTTTCCCATTTCTGAAACACTCTCAATCTTACCGTATGGTATTTTTTCTTCTTCACTCATGGTTATTGCATTAAATATTACTGATAAGTAATATTATAGCAAACAACAGATCAATTTCTCTATTAATATTACCGTTAAGTAATTTTATATGCTGTTATTATGAATAGTCTAATAGATAACCAAAAGCATGGTCATTCAGTCAACTTTAATACATCTGCCAAAGAAGCTTGCCTACATTTAATACTCTCTCCACTGACAAGATGGCATCTTCTGACTTCGGCAATATCACCATAGTTAACACTCCAAAATTCTCCGACAAAATGTCGAGTTTTAAACAATCTTTGGTGGAAGTTTTTCAACGCTGTTTTTCCCAAAACTTTTATAATTTTTGTAGGCTAATTAACATCGTAACAACCCCATTCCAGCATAAAGTTTCTGTTTTCTGTTTTCTGTTTTCTGTTTTCTGTTTTCTGTTTTCTGTTTTCTGTTTTTTTCTTTAGTCTTATCTTTTTTTCTTCCGGTAGTTTAGGGTATACTCAAATTATAGTTAGAAAACTCTGCTAGCCCACGCCCCCGCTTGCATCGCAAAAAAAGAGAACAATATGTCACAATGCAAATCCGTTTTATTTCTGGCAGCTTTATTCAGTCTATTGATTACATTATCAATTACGCCAACTTATGCTCAGGATGTCTTTTCTGAAACGGACTTGTTATCTGAAGATGATGAGATGCTATTTCAGGAAATCCCCTCTGTTTATAGTGCATCCAAATACGAGCAAAAGGTCAGCAAAGCACCTGCTTCCATCAGTATTGTGACTGCGGATGAAATACAAAAATATGGCTATCG
>ENA-ORXI01003769-ORXI01003769.1-sediment-metagenome-genome-assembly--contig:-NODE-3769-length-9996-cov-2.559532_pt1 | contig 9996 bp, 12 predicted proteins | sample MGYA00237861_ERZ511468 | MGnify/ENA primary metagenome ERZ511468 (study PRJEB26299, sample SAMN06266213) | sediment metagenome | isolation source: Hudson Canyon methane seep mesocosm | place: USA:Hudson...
TCGCTTGACGAAGCATTGACGGGCGCGTCGGTCATATTTTTTTCGGTTCCCAGTAAATCGTTCCGTTCTGTTGTGAGCCAAGCGTGTGAATTTATTTCGCCCGCTCAGATGCTAGTGAGCACAACAAAGGGGATTGAGCCGGACAGTCTCAATATGATGACAGATGTGCTACGCAGTGAGTTGCCTGAAAATCCTTTAGGCGTACTGAGCGGCCCTAACTTGGCAAAAGAAATTGCATTGCACGAGCTGACGGCCTCTGTGATTGCAAGTGAAGTGTCTGAATTGCGTCAAACTGTGGAGAAGGTTCTCGGTTGCAGTTACTTTCGGGTTTATGCGAGTGCAGACGTGCAAGGCGTTGAGCTGGGCGGTGCGCTGAAAAATATATATGCAGTGATGGCCGGAATTGTCGCCGCGAAAAAGCTGGGCGAGAACACAACCGCGATGCTGCTAACTAGAAGCTTGGCTGAAATGGGGCGTTTTGCTGTCGCGCAAGGAGCGAACCCGATGACGTTTCTCGGTTTGGCGGGTGTTGGTGATCTGATCGCCACCTGCTCGTCGCCGCTTAGTCGCAATTACCGTGTTGGTTATGCCTTTGGTTCAGGAAAAAGTCTTGAAGAAGCGGTAGAAGAGCTTGGTGAAGTCGCTGAGGGTGTGAATACCTTAGTGCAGGTAAAGCGCTATGCCGACGAGAATGATATTTATATGCCACTGGTGCAAGGTTTGTATCAAATGATTTATAAACAGGTTTCTTTATCTGATGTCATTAAGCACCTTATGGCTGGCGAGCAGAATACTGATGTAGAATTTACTTTATCGAAGGACGATGTTTAAAAATGGCAAGTGTTGAAGAGCATAAAATTTTAAGAGTAGCCTATGTAATTTTCTTTTACTTTATTTATGGTTTAACTGACTTTGTGTTGTTGTTAGTTGCGATTACCCAAACGCTCTTGAATCTATTTAATGGAGGCCCAAACCAAAGCTTGCAAGTATTTGGCGCTAGTTTGGGGTTGTATGTGAAGCAAATAACTGAGTATGTGAGCCAGACGCATGATGAAAAACCCTTTCCATTTTCAGACTGGCCAAATGCTGAATAGAGCGATAAGAGGAAAAATAAGTGAAACTATTCATTGGTCGTCACGGCGAAGCCTCTTTTAACGCACCAAGTGATCGAGAGCGGCCATTAACGCCAAACGGTATTTCAATTACACAAAAACTCAGGGATGATCATCTGGCTGAGTTAGCGCAAGCTCAACTTATCTGGTCGAGCGATCTAAGGCGTGCACAAGAAACAGCGACTATTTATGCTGAGAAATTAAACCTCAATATTGATACAAAAAACTTCTTATCGCCTGACTGTGAAGCAGATAGAGTGTTAAGAAAACTACAAGCGCTGGATGCAGATTCTTGTGTATTAATTATCTCGCATCAACCACTTGTAGGTGAGCTGGTTAGCTTGTTGTGTGAGGGGAGTATTTACATGGCGCACCCTTATACAACGAGCGAAATTGTTGTGGTTGAGTGTGAGTTGGCAGAAAAAGGTTTAGGGTCGATTAAAGAGCAGTTTTTGCCAGGCTAAATCAAGAACATACTTCTGTATTCACTATGGTGAATCGCTCTTTTTACTCTGCCTGAGAGGCTTAAACAAAGGCATGTAAGACGCTAAACTTCCTTGCTTTGCATCATCCCTTACAAAAGTCCTTTAAGTTGCTCAACAGCCGAATCCATCACGCCTTGTGTTGTATAAAAATGAGGAGAAAATCTCACGCCACCACCACGGCAAGCACAAATGACGCCTTGCTTCATTAATTTCACATACAGCTTGTTTGAATCGGTTTGCTCAACTTTGAAGGTGACAATTCCTCCACGGTGTTGTTCTTCAATCGGTGACAATATAGTTAAGTTTGGAATTTCAAGTAGTCGACCAATCAAATAATTCATACGCTTATTAAGCTCTTTAGTAGTGAAGTACTCGCGTTTGCTATTATAAACTTTGAAATAAATAGCTCTAACTTTTATATTATTAAGACTTATGGCAAATATTCTAAATTCATTACCCTAGGAGGGAGAATGGTCGCTAAGCTAAAATTTGTCTTCTTATTCTTTTTTCTTGCACGTCTTTTTTTAGAGCCCATTTTTCTTCTACCTCTGTGCTTTTTGGGATAACCCATAGTAAAATTCCTTATATAAAATATTATTGACTTATTTTAGCCATATAGCATTGTATTTTTAACATATCAATTTTTTAATGTCTAAATCATTTAAAACCTTTCTGAAACATGCAGGTAAAGATTTATATAACCAATCTGTAAACCCTCCTGTAGTTAGAGCATCAACAATCATCTTTAAATCTTTAGAAGATATAAGAAAAGCTCAAAATAAGGGTATTAAAAATCCAACAGGTGGCAATTTTAGTTATGGTAGAGAAGGAACGTCAACAACATTTGCTTTACAACAAATGTTAAGAAAAATTGAGGAAAGTTATGAAGTTTTTTTAACTCCAACAGGTTTTGGTGCAGTATTTTTAGCAATATTTAGCGTTGTAAGACCTGGCGATGAAATTCTTTTGTCAGATCCTATTTATTCACCAACACGATTATTGTCTGAAGATTATTTGAAAGAATTTAATATTAAAGCAGTTTTTTATGATCCAAATAATATTAATGATTTAAAAAATAAAATTTCAAAAAAAACAAAACTAATTTTTGTTGAAAATCCAGGAAGTAATACTTTTGAATTTCAAGATTTAAACAAGATCATTTCTTTAGCAAAAAAGAATAAAATATTAACTGCAATGGATAATACTTGGGCTACGCCATATTTTTTCAAACCAATTAAATTTGGTTTTGACATGTCAATTGTTGCAGCAACCAAATATTATTCTGGTCACTCAGATGTTATGGGTGGAAGTTTAGCAGTAAATAAAAAAGTTTTTAAACATGTTCAAAAAGCAAATAAAGTTACAGGTTTAAGGCTTTCACCAGATGACGCTTATTTAATTATTAGAGGTCTTCGCACTTTAGATGTTAGGCTTGATAGACATCAAGAAAATACAATAAAAGTTGCTAATTTTTTAACTAAAAATAAAAAAATTCATGAAGTTTTGTATCCAATTAAAAAAAATACCCAAAGATATAAATTATGGAAAAAATATTATTCAGGATCTTCTGGGTTGTTAGGATTAAAAATTAAAGCAAAAAATAAAAAATCTGTTTTAAAATTTATTAATTCTTTAAAATTATTTGGATATGGCTATAGCTGGGGTGGCTTTGAAAGCTTAGCTTTGTACCAAGACGTTAGGGAACAAGGAAATAGAAAATTTCTAAATTTGCAAAAAGATGAACATTTAGTAAGACTTCATATAGGTCTTGAGGATCCAAAGGATTTAATTCTTGATTTAAAAAGATCTTTAAAACTTGTTAAATGAGTTCAGAAAAATTCATAAAAAATAATACAGCACTTATAACTCTAATAGCTGCCTGTTTAGTTGTGTTGATATCTTTAGGCGTTAGGCAAGTTTTTGGCATGTTCTTTTTGGATTTTAATAAAGATTTAGGGATTACAAATACACAGTTTGGTTTAGCCATAGGTATCCAGATGCTTGGTTGGGGTCTTACAGGTCCTATCTTTGGAGTAATTGCTGATAAGTATGGCGGACATAAAGCTATCATTCTTGCTTTTGTTTTTTACATCGCAGGTATTTATTTTTTATATGCAGGACCAAATACAGGTATTTTTTTTCAAATTAATTTAGGACTTTTTATTGGAATTGGCCTTGGTGGTACTGCGATTAGCATTCCGATGTCAATTGTAGGAAAGCATTTTCCATTATCAAATAGAACTATAGCCATGAGTATAGTTACTTCTGTTGGTTCATTTGGATATTTTATATCACCATTATACACAACTTATTCACTACAGAACAATGGTTGGGAAGGAACATTATTTATTTTTATGATTTTTTTAATAATTGGTTTTGTAATTGCATTTTTTGTTAGATCTCCTTCTTTAACTCAATCAATTGAAAAAACTAATGATCAAACAACATTTAATGCGCTCAAAGAAGCCTTTAAAAATAAAAGCTATGTTCTTTTAACAGCAGGATTTTTTGTATGTGGTTTTCATATTACATTGGTTGGAACGCACGTACCTACATATGTAATTGATAGAGGGTTAGAAGGTTGGACTGCTGCTATGATTTTGTCTTTAGTGGGTTTTTTTAACATAATCGGATCTTTGTTGAGCGGTTATCTATCTACAAAAATAAGTAAAAAAATTATTTTAAGCGCAATTTATCTTCTTAGAGGGGTTTCAATAATTTTATTTATTTCCTTGCCAGCAAGCAATATCTCTGCTTTTATTTTTGGAGCTACTTTTGGTTTTTTATGGTTATCAACTGTACCAGCCACGGTTGGAATTGTAGCTCATATTTTTGGAACAAAATATTTAGGATTGTTATACGGACTTGTTTTCTTAAGTCATCAAATAGGATCATTTTTTGGAGCATATCTTGGAGGGTTGTTCCATGACCTTTATGGCTCCTATGACTATGCGTGGTATTTAGCTATTGCATTATCTGTATTTGCTGGAATTATACATTTACCAATTAAAGAGCAAGCAATTGAAAGAATTCAAACCATATAAATTAAAATTTAGCTCTTATCTGGAAAAACTTTATAATTCAGATAAACCGCTAATTATTTATAAAGTAAATGGCGGGTATAATTTATACACAGATTTTTCAAAAAAAATAATACTTACAAATAATAATATTAATAATTTTTTCAACTTATTTTCAAAAAAAAAACATAATAAAGAAACAGATTTATATATAGGTTTTTTTGGTTATGAAATTCTTTGTAATTTACTAAATATTAAGATTAAAAATCAAAAAAAACTAAGGTTTTATAAAGGTGTTTTTTATAAACCCGAAACATTAATTAAGATAAGAAAAGATATAAAAGTAATTTCATCAAAAAAAAACCAAGTTTTCAGAAGATTTTTTAATAAAACTAAAATTTTAAGCCCATTTAAATTAAATATAAATTATAAAAAATATCAAAAAATATTTGATGTATTTTCAAAAAAAATAAAACAAGGAGAAACATATCAAATCAAAGTTTGCACCAAATATAAGAACAAATCTCAAATTAATCCTATTAATTTTTTTTGGAAACTAATGAAAATTAATTCCTCACCCGAAGCATTTATGATTAGAGATAAGGACTTTTCAATAGTTAGCTGTTCACCAGAAACTTTAATAGATAAAAAAGGAAACAACATAATTACTAAACCAATTGCAGGCACTCTTAGAAAAAATAAAAACATTAATAAGTTTAAAGCATTAAATTTTTTTAAAAATAATGACAAAGAAACCAAAGAACACAATATGATTGTGGATATGGAAAGAAGTGACTTATCACGAATATGTAAACCAGGATCAGTAAAAATATTAAAACAAAAATATGTAGAGGAATATAAACATCTTTTTCACTACGTAACAACGATACAAGGAAAACTTAGAAATAAAATTAAGATTAAAAATATTATAAAATCGATGATGCCAGGAGGTTCGGTTATTGGCTGCCCTAAAATTAGAACTTTAGAACTTTTAAATAAACAGGAAACTGAAGATAGAAATATATTTACAGGTAGTTTTGGTTACATAAAATTTAACCAAGATATGAGATTTAATATTATCATTAGATCTATCTTAAACTTTAAGAATATCTCGGAAATTTCAGCCGCATCAGGCATAGTTCTAGAAAGCTCTCCTAAAAAAGAATTTAATGAAAATTTTATAAAAGCTAAATCATTATTGGATTTATATAAATGATTTATATTATAGATCACCAAGACTCATTTACATGGAATGTAGTGCATCAATTTTCAAAATTTGATGAAGTATATTGTTCAAATTATTTTGAAATAAACCAAAAAAAATTAGATCAATCTAATACAATTGTTTTATCACCTGGGCCAGGATCTCCAAGAGACTACCCTCTGACATCAAAAATTTATACTAAATATAAAGGTAAAAAAAAATTAATAGGGATTTGCCTGGGTTATCAACAAATCTTATTCAACGAAAAAGGAAAAATTATACAACAAAAAAACATTTATCATGGCTATCAATCAATAGTAAGAGTTACAAAAGAAAGTAAATTATTTAAGAAAGATAAAAATTTCAAGGTAGGGAGGTATCACTCTTTAAAATTATTTGAGCCTTTTAAATCAAATAATATAAAAATCTCAATGAGGTGTGCTAAAACAGGTATTCCAATGGGTATAGAAGACTTAAAAAACAATATATATGGATTTCAGTTTCACCCAGAATCTTTTTTGACAGAAAATGGCAACACTATTATTAAAAAAATCTTATCGGCATAAAGATCTTAAAGAAATAAAATTTCATGATCTTTGGAACTCTTATGGAGTTTTTACAACAATGAGAGTCATTGGCAAGCCTCCAAAAATTTTATTTTTTAAAGAACATATAGGCAATCTATTCAGATCTTTAAAAATATATAAAATTAATAAAAAAAATATTAAGCAAAATATCCTTAACTTAATTAAATTAAATTTAAGTAAAAAAAAAAACTACGATCATTTATTTAGAGTTGCTGCTAATCATAAGATGATTTCAATTTCATTGAGAAAAAGATTTAAGCCAAAATCAAATTTTATTCTCCAATTAGTTAATTATAAAAGAATTGATCCTGAGTATAAAAATTTAAAATATAAAAAAATTTTAAATTTTTTGAATAAAATGGACACAACAAAATCAGATATTGCTCTCTATAAAAATAATAAAATATTAGAAAGCGGAACTTCCAATCTTTTGTTTATTAAAAAAAATAAAATATATTCACCAATTAATAGCTTTTATAAAGGAACAACTTTGAAATTTTTTACAAAAAAAATTAAAAAAATAAAAAAAAGAAATATATTAGTTAATTCTTTGAATGATTATGATGAGATTATTGTTATTGGATCAGGTAAAGGCGTGGTCTCTGTCAGTTCGATTGAAAAACCATTTTGGAAAAGAAAAAGTTTAAAAAATTATAGAATTTTATTGAAAATCTATAAAAAAGAAATATCAAACTGTTCTATATATAAATAAGAATTTACATTATGAAAGATCCCAATAATCCCTGCATATTTTGTAATGAAAAAAAAAATCATATAATAGATGAAAATGATTATGCTTATGCGTCTTATGATCCTTACCCAGTTTCTAAAAAACATTGTTTAATTGTTCCCAAAAGACACGTGAAAAATTATTTTGATTTGTCTGAAAAAGAAATTTTGGCTTGCAATCAATTAATTAAAAGTATGAAAATTCAAATTGAAGAAAAGGATAAGTCCGTTAAAGGTTTTAATATTGGTACTAATTCTGGAAAAGCTGCTGGTCAATCTATTATGCACTGTCATATTCATTTAATTCCAAGACGAGAAGGTGATGTTGAAAACCCTCAGGGTGGAGTTAGATCGGTGATACCTTTAAAACAATACTATGTTCGTAAACCTTGAGTAGTATTTTGATACCAAATGTCCTCTATTAACGGTTGATCTATTATTTTATGTATACTAGATATATTGCAATTTTTTGAGATTCTAATAATTCTATAGAGACAAGGAAAATAACATGTTCACAACTAATCCATTTTCTATACTAGCGGAAACTGTGCCACCTATAGCGTTACAATCTTTTGTAATTGTGATGGTTGCTTTAGTTATAATTGGAACATTGGTTGATATTATTCATAAAAAAAATGTAAAATATTTTTTTGAAAATGCAAAAAAAGCAAAACTATCAGCTATTAAAACTTTAAGTACAGGTGAAAAAATATCTGTAATTTCTAAAACTATTGTTAGTGATATAGCTACTACATCTGAACTAGGAGCTGGAAAAAGAAGAATGGCTCATCTTCTTGGTATGTATGGAACTATTTTATTTTGGATTGGTTCAGTGATAATGATTTTTTGTTATTCCACACCATCTTCAGATACTCCAAATGTGTGGCCAATTATTTGGCATGTTGGTGCCATAATGACTGTTTTGGGAGGATCTTGGTTTTGGTTTTTTCTAAGAGTAGATGTTTATTCAGAAGCTCAACCTTGGTACAGAATTATTAAAGCAGACTTATTTGTACTTGCACTTCTTGCATCGGCTTTATTCGGTTTAATTTGGTCATTTTTACAATCATTAAATTTAAATAATAGATGGGATGATAAACTATTTTTGATTTTGTTTATTATATCTAACATTGTTTTATTTGGAGGTGTTTATTGGTCAAAATTTGCACATATGCTTTATAAACCTGGAGCGGCAATACAAAAAAATTTAGCTGAAGCAGACGGTTCAAGAGATAACCTTCCTCCACCTGCTGACGCACCTAAACAATATGGTCTGGGAATAGATAGAGAGAAAGCAAAACATTATTAATATGATAGCAATAAAGAAAGAGAGAAAATAATATGTCAACTTTTGTATATATGACTCGTTGTGATGGTTGTGGACATTGCGTAGATATTTGTCCATCTGATATAATGCACATAGACGAAACAATAAGACGAGCAAAAAATATTGAACCAAATTTTTGTTGGGAATGTTATTCATGCGTTAAAGCTTGTCCTAATCATGCAATTGATGTTCGTGGTTATGCTGATTTTGCACCTATGGGTCATAGCGTTAGAGTGAGACGTGAAGAAGAAAAAGGAACAATTTCTTGGAAGATTAAATTCAGAAATGGGACAGTAAAAGACTTTGTTTCTCCTATTACTACTAAACCATGGGGAAAATATATTCCAAAACTTGCTGAGAAAGAAAAACCTAGCAAAGAAGCACTGGACTCACAGCTGCTTTATTCTGAGCCAAAGGGGCTTAATATTGATACCGGACTGCCTGAAATGAAAAAAGAAAAATTCAAACAGGGCGTCTATTATTAATGGGTAAAATCAAAACAGTTTACGAAGATTGCGATATCCTCGTTGTTGGGGGCGGTATGGCAGGTACGGGTGCTACATTCGAAGCCAGATATTGGGGTCAAGACTTAAAAATTGTTTGTGTTGAAAAAGCAAATATTGATCGGAGCGGTGCTGTAGCTCAAGGTTTATATGCGATTAATTGCTATATGGGTATGCAGTGGGGCGAAAATCAACCAGAGGATCACGTACGTTATGCACGTAATGACCTAATGGGGTTGGTGCGTGAAGATCTTGGTTATGATATGGCTCGTCATGTTGATTCCACAGTACACATGTTCGATGAGTGGGGTCTACCTATGATGCGTAATGAAAAAACTGGACGCTACCTCAGGGAAGGTAAATGGCAAATAATGATTCATGGTGAAAGCTTCAAACCAATTGTTGCTGAAGCTGCCAAAAAATCTGCTGACAAAATATATAATAGAATTATGATCACTCATCTACTGATGGATGAGAGCAAAGAAAATCGAGTTGGTGGAGCGGTAGGCTTTAACATGCGTACAGGTGATTACCATGTCTTTCGTGCCAAAGCTGTTATTGTGGCCGCTGGCGGCGCCTCGCATATTTTTAAACCTCGAGCCGTGGGTGAAGGAATGGGACGAACTTGGTATGCACCTTGGAGCAATGGTTCAGCTTATGCATTACCAATTGCTGTTGGTGCAAAAATGACTCAAATGGAAAACCGTATTGTTTTATGTAGATTTAAAGATGGTTATGGTCCAGTAGGTGCTTATTTTTTACACCTTAAAACTTATACTCAAAATGCTAAAGGAGAGAATTACGAAAAAAAATGGTATGAGCAAACTAAAAAACTGGTAGGAGAGTATATCGATCACCATCCAGTACCAACATGTTTGCGTAACCATGCTTTCATTGAGGAGGTTAAAGCTGGCGGGGGACCAATTCATATGGTTACAACGGAAGCTTTTCAAGATCCTCATTTAGAAACAATCGGTTGGGAAAATTTTCTTGGTATGACTATTGGACAAGCCGTAGTTTGGGCATCTC
>ENA-ORXI01003771-ORXI01003771.1-sediment-metagenome-genome-assembly--contig:-NODE-3771-length-9989-cov-4.753632_pt1 | contig 9989 bp, 5 predicted proteins | sample MGYA00237861_ERZ511468 | MGnify/ENA primary metagenome ERZ511468 (study PRJEB26299, sample SAMN06266213) | sediment metagenome | isolation source: Hudson Canyon methane seep mesocosm | place: USA:Hudson...
TGGAACCTTTTATTATGGTTATATTAGGCACCTTAGTGGGTGGTTTAATTGTCGCTATGTATTTACCTATCTTTAAATTGGGTGCAGCTGTAGGCTAAACCTGAGGGGATAATATATTTTGTTTCAGAAACCTTAAAACTACTTAAAATACAAAATGTTATAGTAAAATTAAATAAAAAACAAAACCTATTATTGTTTCAATATAAAATACTCAAAGAAAAACTCTTTGGGTATTTTTTTTGTTTCAAAATATTGACATTTTTTCATATTAACCCTACTATAAAAACCATTAGGTATTTTCAATGTTTCATAATGGTGATAGATGAAGATTCAAATAGTGCACAACCGCTTCACTATGCTCGGAGACCGAACGATTCCTCTGGTCGTGATCGATGGTGAGCTGGATCTTTTTAGCGCAGGATACCTTGTCGGTCGTCTCAATGAAGGCCTTAAACCATCAACCATTCTTATTCATGCGAAAGGGGTTCGCGAGGTATATCTCTTTTGCTTTGAAGCAAATATCGATCTACCAAAAAGAATGAGCAGGCTCGAACAACTGACCGCAGGAGAGCTTGAACGGCTCTCAATGTGGGCTTCAGCAAATCAAGAAACGGGTGAACTATATACACGCGGCACTTTTAACCTTCGTTGGCAATCTATTCAAAAGTTCATCCTCTGGCAGTGGAATTTCTACCAACATCGCGCTTCGAACAATGCTGAAAGGCTCAATAATGCGCGAAACAAAAAAGAGATAATGACTCAAGCATTTAAACTGTATGGTAAAGCACCATTCAAAAACTCGGGTAAGGTCACGACAGGTCTAGAACCAGAGCTTTTGGCAAAGCTTTTAAGAATCATTGAACCCTTCCAAGAAAATAGCTTAAACCCGTTTAAAAGCACTCATTTGAAATGGAGAAACTATATATTACTTTTAACCTTTATACTCGGTGGTAATCGTCGCTCAGAGTCAATTCTGCTTCAGCTTAAAGATGTAAACCTCTACGGTAAAGATAAATACTTTGAAATTATTAAAGAAAACGGTCCTCTTCCTGTTTCGTATCCGCATAATGAAGCTCCAAGCGTGAAAACGCTTGGTCGAAAAGTAGCGCTTAGTGATTGCACTGCTGCGCTATTCGAATATTATATTACAAAAATCCGCCCTAAATTTAAGGGCGCAGCAAGATCAACCTACCTTTTTATATCGAGCCGCAAAGGATTACCGTTGTCCACTCATACCCCGAACGACATTATTGAAACAATCATTACTCGATATCCTGAGTTTAAAGGAAAACTAAGTCCACACAGGCTTCGAAATAGTTTTCATGATATGTTGAATGATGCATTGGATGAATATCTAGAGCCAGACCTTGGGGATCATCCACTGATGAAACAGGCAAAAAAATCAACATTGCAGGAGTATTCTGGCGGTTGGGCAAGAGGCAGTGCGATGGTGGCTAAATACCCAGCGGGGTCAATTGAAAGACGTGTTGCTCAATTAACCAAAGGACTTCAGGATAAAGTATTTTATGACCAAAAGAACAACCAAGAAAAAGATTCAGAGGCTAAAACATCATGATTGCTAATACGGCTTTAAACTTAGATGATTTTGAAGAAGTGATCATAGAAGAAGATGGTACACCTGTCCTTGTATTACCACGATCAGAACGTTTTATGCGCAACCGCTTAAATTATGAAGTTGAAATTAAAGACGACACAGCAAACTGGTTAAGTACCGTAAATTTACCTGATGATAATGGTTCTATTCAGAAATTTCACACCAACAACTTATTCACTGAGAATGATGAAATCAATCAGATAATTGATTCTTTCATAAAGTGGTGTATTCGTTCTTACATGCCTAAAACGATGTCTTCTGTACAAAAGGCATTGGAAATTTTTGTTAGTAACTATAAGGTTCAAAAAAATATAGCTAAGGCACTTGACGATGCATATACCAAACTAGCACAAATCCGTGATCTTCAACCGATCAGCCCACTAAGAAGGTTAATTCAGTTCCTTATTACCTATGAAGCTCCCGATTTTGACATCGATACAGCACTCGAACTACTTAGCATCGAAGTGGGAGGGAATCAAAATCAATTCCAAAGACTTTATACAATGGATGCTGAAATGGGACCTTTCACCCGCGAAGAACTACGGTTTATTGACGAGTGTATATTAAATGATTCAGCACCACTGGACAGTCGTATAATAATGGCTTTATGTCGTGAATTTGGACTCCGCCCCATTCAAATCTCTCTACTAAAGCAATCAGATTTTCAACGCAACCCTAAGACAGGTGTTGCTTGGCTCAACGTACCAAAAGTAAAACAGCGTACTCAATGGCGTCGTTCTGAATTTTCAAAGCGAATACTCCCTGATGATGAAGTAGCCGATATGCTTGAGGAAATGATTGAGGAAAATAAATGGATAGTTGATATTTTTGATCAAGAATCCCCTCCCCTCTTTCAACGTCGATTTAATCAATCACGCGTCTTTTCTAATAACTTCAAAGCCACGAGGCGTGATGCCTATAACCCTTACGAAGACCTTTTTGTAGGCGATAAAAAAGATTTTGCATTTCATTTAAGCACAACTTCTATTAACTGGCGTCTCAGCCAATTAAGTTTTTACATGCCCCTATCGCCTAGGACAGCCGATAGATTTCAATTAAACCCGTATCGTTTTAGATACACGGTTGGTACTAATGCTGTACTTAAGGGCATGACCGAACCTGAAGTAGCCATGCTACTCGACCACAGTAATCTTGGTTCTGTTAGACACTATTTCAAAAATACCCGCGAATTCTGGGAACTCATCGAAAAAGCCACATCAAGTCGCGCTGAGCAAAAACATTTCGCCGTAGCATTTATGACCCGCGAACCTGAAGAACAAAACATGTACATCAAAGACGTTGTAGAGAAAGTCAATTTCACATCAATTGGAAAGTGCCACAAAGGTTCACCCTGCTCTTATGAAATAGCAGTATCTTGCTATTCATGTCAAGAGTTTAGACCAAATAATGATGCTGAAGCTCATAAATATGCCAAGGTTTACATCAAAGAGCAGATTGACTGGTTAAAAAACAATTCAAGCGATGGGCACATCACCCGACAATATGACGAGGCTATGGCTGGGTGTGCTGCCTCCATTTCGCTAGCTCAGGGTGGTGATGTGGTTGGAATCTATGACTCCGAAGCTTCACCTTTTGGGTTGGAAAACACCTTTGGTCAATCAAAATTAGAGATCCTGAATGATGAATAAAATCATAACACTACCGAAGGCTCGAGACCTCAAAGCCAGTGCCACACTAAACGACTATCTAAAAACCTCACAAGAACGCCTCAATAGCCTCGACAAAATCATTGAAGGTAATTGGGATGATGCTAGCTGGAGGTATATAGCGACTGATGAAAATTTACTTTTCAATACCGATGGTCAAGTCTGGCCTGAAGAGATTGCTAATACTGCAAAAATATTTCTAATCAAATACCTTTGGGATAAAAGACTAAAGGGCTATCTACCATCATATACAGTCCTTAGAAGCCTACTACTCGGACCAAGATTACTTTCATCATCAGGAGTCGAAAGCATCTCTAAAATAAATCAGGAAATGTATTTAAAGGCACAAAATTACCTGAACAAATACACCAGCAATGCGACAAAAGCAGGCTACATCAATTCTCTGAATAATATTATCTTATGGCTTGAAAATGAATACATGCTATCAAGCACAATTGACTTGGTGAAGGCCCCTAAAATAGATCAGATCATTCCCATCGAATCAAAGATGCCTGAGCGTGAACTCATTCAAGCCATCATATCTGCAAAATGGGCGGTAGAGGAGTTTGAAGACCATTCAGCTCGCTGGGAATCAGACCTTTTAGCAGTTTACTCACAAGCGTTTCAATACGGAATGGGGTTAAGAATCGGTGAGGTTCTGCGATTACCAGCCGATCCAATCATCTGGAAAGATAGCGAAATGTTCTTTTTGGTCTGGACAGAAAAGGGTTCAAAACCTATGGCACGCTATGTTCCAGAAACATGGCGTGAAGCGTTTCAACACAGCATAGATTCTATTAAGAAAGCGACTAAACCTTACCGAAAAAGAGCTGTAGAATTAGAGACTAAAGGCCGTCTTACAGAAGTAGAAAATCGCTTTAATAAGTATCACCAGAGCAAACGAGCAGAAGTTACTGCAATAACACAAGAACTGAATACATTTTTGGCTGATAGTGCTCTCGAGGCCAAAGAAAAATGGGTACTTCGAAATACGGTTAACCCCAAAAATGAATATTCACTAAAAGATGTTCAAGCTTTGATGCCAGAGATAATTACACCAACATCAAAAATAAATTCGCAGATACTCAAGTCTTTCAAAAAATGGGGTTTAGAGTTTATCGCAACACCAATTAAAAAAACTCAAAACAAGTATCATATCACTGGTCAGAAGATACTCGATTTCATTGATGCTCAAATTGATTTTCGACGTAACCACCTTACCGATTCAGAACTACTGCTGCTATTACATGGGCGAAAATTATACAGAGAACAATCACAAGACCCCATTATCGTAGAACGCAGAATCCTTCGGGCCGGAGGTATAGCTGCCGCATACACCCTGAAGGACATAAGCAAATTTGATGGAGGCCGACGGCCACCTTCGACAATTTCCAGAGTTCACGCAATAGAGATTATTGAGCACTATGCAGGTGGTGGTTTCGATACCACTAAATTTATCGATTTCAAGAGCTTTCAGAGTCTCTTTCCTGACCTTTTTACTGCGGGGCTCGCTACAACTATTTCCAAATATGATGAACTTCCAAAAGAGTTACAGAGCACCGATAAAGTCAGATTTTACGCGAAAGCATCAGGCAATTCTGAGGTATACAAGTACAAGCCTGTATCGGGATACTTACTTGAGCAAGAGTCGGTACATGAGTTTATTAAAAACGAATTTGATCGGCTTAACTTAGCTGTCGAAAAAGAGATCTATGAGCAAAGTAAACAAGAACATTTAGGAATCGAGAAAGCAGAAGGTCTGACCCAAAAAGAAGCTGAAATTACCTCAGTAGTAATAAGCTCTTCATCTTTTAAGGTTCAACAAAAAGTCTCTGATTTTTTATTCCTAAGGGCGGCAGGAGCAAACCTAGCACTAATACCCGAAATCATGAGTTATAAAGCAATAACCTTTTCATTTAAAGGCAATGATAGGTTTTCAAGTCTTTTTGAGCGTTACGGAGTTACTGACGACAAAGATCTAATCGCTAAATTCCAAAGTCACAAAGGCCGTCATTGGCAAACCTCAAGCCTTTTTAGATCTGGCCTTAGTGCGGAGGTCACCAATGCGTGGATGGGACGTACTTCGCAACAGGGAACTCACTACGATCACAACACTGATATCGAACGTGCTAAACAAGTTCAGAAAGCATTACTTGAAGATACGCAGCGCATTATCGGTCCTGTTGCTGAAAGGGTGAAAGAATTTAAAGAAAATCAAATTTCATTGGAACTGATTGAAGATTTTTTAGAACAACAAATGCACGCCGTTCAGCACACACCGCTAGGAATGTGTTCACGTCCGATGTACCTGAAGCCATGCGATCTAAACATGAGATGTTTGACAGGCAATGACGGTAAAGGATGCAAACATTACTCGCTTGATATCGGTGATGCTTCGCAAGTAACAAAATTACAAGCCTACAGAGATAAGACAGGTAGAGAGCTAGAGCGTTTAGTACAAAAGCTTGAAGAAGGTTTTGCAGCTGCCGAGATGCATATTGAATCGCAGAGTATTGCTTTCAACAACGTCAATCTTATACTACGTGGGGCTGATGCAATACTCGAGAAAGACCCAAATAATGAAGGCGAGTATCTACCATTCAAAAAAGAGGGTAGCTATCCTGACGACTGCCCATTTCAGTGTGGAGATAGCAAATAATGGCTATTAAAAAAGAAGAACTGGAAAAAGCCTATCAAATACTTCGAGACTTTGAACGTCGAGAAATTCGACCAGAAGAATATGGTTGGAATTATATACTTGAACGTGTTGATGCCTCTCGTACAACCTTGTGGAGAAACAAAGAGTTTAAAGTAGCTTTTGATCGTGTTAAGAAGTTGACGAAGGAATACTCCACCAAGAAAAAAGAATTTAGCCATGCTTTAATAAAACAAAGTCACGACGAGTCAGAGAAAGGCCTGTTAAATGCGCGAATTAAAGAATTAGAAATACAATTAAATCGAGAAAGGGAACGCCTAACCTATGCCCAAATGGTCGCTCGACAGCATAACATTGAACCATCTCTTTTTATGGACAAAGCTCCCTTAAATATTGGCTTAGTGACAACACCTAAAAATAAGTAACAATAAACTGAAAGTTCAAGGTCAGTTGGAGTGTAGCCGCTTAACTTAGGTTCAACCTGATATTTTTAAAAATTGATACAATATTGGAAGACTGCCACCGCCCCATAGAACTCAAATGAGAACCATAGAAAGATTCAGTGCAGAAATGAGTTTGCATGTGTTTGCCTATAACCTGAAACGAGTGACGAACATTATGGGAATGGCAAATCTAACTGAAGACCTGAGGGCATAAAAGCATTTACCTTTAGAAAAAAAGGAATAATGCCCTCTGCTTAATTAAGTCCACAGGATATCCTAAATTATCTATCATGATTCATTTCATTCAACCAAAGCCTTCAACAAAACATCCCGAGTATCAGAATAAAACTGAACATCAACCTTAGTTGCCATATCATCAGAAAGATCAAACAACTGTCGGCGGCAACTTACTGGCATTAATACCACTTGGGCACCTTTTTCTACAGATAATTCCACAATATTAACTGCATTGTAAATAGGCTCTATTGAACCACCTAGATTAACTTCGCCTACAACAATTAAGCCACCTCTAACTGATTTTTTAAGCAATGCACTGCACATGGCAATCAGTACGGGTACGCCAAGTTTTGCCCCTTTTTTAGATGCATCGAATGATCTTAATTGTAAAGAAAACTCATGTCCTCTTGGATCTCTATCACCCACCAGTTGCATTGCTTGTGCATAAAGGTTTTGTTGTGCATAGCGAACTGATTCTTGAAAAGCTTGGGGGACAGGCTTATTTAATATTTTAATGCCTGTACCTGGCCCTTCATTTACTTCAATTTTATAAAGGCCTTCACTATCATCAACATTATGACCACCTTCACTGATACACCAAATTTGACCTGGTTCTAATGGATCGCTCCCAATACTTTTATCACTTTGTAATTCAGGGGTGGATACAAATTGCTCTACACCATCTGTTCCTAGAATATAACTAAAATGTGTATTCCTGTATTCTGCTGAGCCAATACGTTTTTGTTGCTCTTTAACTCGTCTTCTGGACTCTAACGCTAAACGTACCGCCCATTCCAAATCTTCATCAGAAACTTCGTCTTCCATATCAGGGTAAAGTAATTTCAATAAACCAGAAACCGTTTTATTTGTCGCATTAGTATCACGACCACTTAAACTACCGCCAAATTGCACGCGATTTTGTAATACGCTAACACGGCTCTGAGTTCGTAAACGGCTGAAACATTCAGAAAGAAAATCACTGACTAAGCCAAAGTGTTCCGTCAATAACGAAGCATTTACTTTAGGGACATCCCACCCAGGTAAATACGAATGAATTCTGTCCATAAAAGCCGTATCATCGCGCATTTCTGGTGGCAAAGGCCCAAACAAATGACCAATTCGCTGTTGATGCTCTACATCTACATCAAAATTCCCGATAAATACCATTGAACCGTCAGCACGGATACTTTCTTTACCTCGACTAAATTCACCAGCCTCCATATATCCTTTCATTATATTCACTCCATCCTTTGAGTCGAAAGATATACCTGAAACCTCATCAAAACAAACAACATCATACTGACAAACTAATCCTCGCTGCCCTGTACCATTATTGACAAACATTTTAGCGACTGTTGCTTTACCGCCTGAAATCAAATGGGCATAAGGAGAAATCTGCTGATAAAGGTGACTTTTTCCCGTCCCTCTTGGTCCCAATTCAACCATGTTGTAATTGCGCTCAACAAAAGGAACCATTCTTAACAGGAATGCATTTTTAGCGCGCTCATCCATTGAACTTGGTTCTAGCCCAATGCTACGGAGTAAAAAGTCTTTCCATTGCTCTGTATCTAAATTTTTACGCCCTTCAGATAAATCATCTAAAACATCTCGTTTAGATAGTTGAATGGGTCTGATAGCTTGGATACCAAATGGCATGTCACTTGATTCTTCAGCAATAGAGGCATCATATTCAAGAGTCACTTCAGCATAAAATCCACCTGTTAACATACGTTGATTATCATCTACTAGCTCATCACTAATTCTGACTTTAGAAAGTTGCAAGCTTGGTAGGTTAACAACATACCCATTAACCGAAGTGCTAAAACTGGCACTGATTAAATCAATCAGTTTAACAGCGCCTTCTTTATAGGCTTTAGCTTTAAATAGCTCTTCTTCACCCGCTTTAACAGTCCTAGAAGAAAGCTGACGCTGAACAATTTGCAACCCTTCTTCAATTTCGTCTTCATCAGTGGTAGCGCAATAACGACCCAGTAAAAACTCAACCACATAAGTCGGCACAGGAAATTGTTTACTGAAGGTTCTTACAAGATCTTTTCGAACAATATAACCTTCAAAAACTTCTGCTACTTTATGATCTAATTCATCAAGCTGCAAAATAGACTCCTCTATAATTTTTAAAAGGGTTCATACATCAACTCCCATGTTTATTCTATTTTATCTGTATTATTACAAGCTTTCGAGGCCCATTGTTACTTATTATTCACCGACAATTGTTGCTTGTTTATCCAACAACTGACCTTCACTATCGATTAACACTAAAACTGCTGAAGTCCCTTCCAAATCATCATCTTCAACCATTAAAGTACACTTATTATCTTTAATTTTTTTCTTACCACTTATACAACTATCAACATCCGCAGGTTTTGTTCTTAAAACAGCATAGACCTCATCACCTGTTTCAACCTCAACTTTACATCGAAACCCAAGCCATTTCTGACTTTTAATTGAAGCAGACGCGGAGCTAGTCATAGAAACCAGACTTTTTACATTTAGAATGGGGGTTACACACTCCTGTAGACTTAAACCACCATGCTCATAATGCCTACCTGCTATAAATGAACTTATATCAGGTGCCATGGCAATAGACACACTAGGATTCCAATGCCAACCTACCGTTAACTCACTGGTATTAACATTTTCTTTCAATTGAGCACATCGTCCCCAACGTGTTTCCGCTAAATATTTTGGCAGATTAACCTTAGGCAACTCATCAGGGACAAGCAACCAACCATGGTCTGTTACCAATCTAAATTGTCTCCACCCTGCTGATTCAAGCTCAACAAATCGTTCAACAATCTCATCTAATAATGGATCGATGCGCTGAGCTAATTTTAATTGCTTAGCATGCCCTTCTTTATCAATATCACCACATTCAGTCCAAGCCTTTCCTGACGGATCACCTGTTTCATCATTAGCAATAAAATGCCAACCCTCAGCTGCTAAAAGTTTCTTTAAATAATATTGAGAATAAGATTTATCATCTGATTTTAAACTGGGCTGAAAATCGCTATCAGTAATTCGCCCTGTAATTGATTGATAAATTGGTGTGACTGCCGCCTTAGCTGTTGAAGTCACCGTAGGTAATGCTGACCAATTAGAACTTAATTCAACTTGAAACCCACGTTTTTCAAGCTTATCAACTAATCTATGAGCAATATCAAAACGTAATCCATCTGTAAATAAAACACACTCCCCTGAAACCGAGTACTCGGCTACTGCCTCATTTACTTCATTAGCGCCAGGATAACCTTTAGATTCAACTAAAGCTTGAAAGGCATGATTACTTTCACTTAACCACGGTGTATAAATAGCACTTAACACAACTTTAATAATTTCTTGGTGTGCTGGAG
>ENA-ORXI01003772-ORXI01003772.1-sediment-metagenome-genome-assembly--contig:-NODE-3772-length-9985-cov-5.989806_pt1 | contig 9985 bp, 10 predicted proteins | sample MGYA00237861_ERZ511468 | MGnify/ENA primary metagenome ERZ511468 (study PRJEB26299, sample SAMN06266213) | sediment metagenome | isolation source: Hudson Canyon methane seep mesocosm | place: USA:Hudson...
TGCTACACCAGCTAAAGCTAACATAAGAAATAAAATTTTTTTCATTTCGAATTCTCCTATAAAATTTTTTGTTTCAACGTACGTTCGGCTAGCGTAAATATACAAATGTATACCAACAACGACATAAATGCCACTGTTTTCCTACTTGATACCTTGATTGGTCGACATTATACAAGAAAATCATTTAAAGACTCTTGATATGTATAAAATTGACCAAATAACATAAAAAAATTTATAACTAGGAAAAAAAGTAACAACTGCTTATGTTATTTCTTAACACCTTCTATTTCAATACTGATTTTTACCTTATCACCAATAGCAACTCCACCTGCTTCAAGTATCTGATTATAGACGATTCCATATTCTTTTCTGCTAATTTTGGCTTCGAGAGAAAATGCAGAACGATACTTTCCTTTTGGATCTTTGATTGCACCACCATTTTCATACTCGAATTTTACATTTTGGGTGACATCTTTTATGGTTAAATTGACATAAACTTCATCATCATCAAATTTTGTCATTTCTAATTTCATATCAGGAAATTTTTTAACATTAAAAAAATCAGCACTTCTTAAATGGTTGTCTCTTTTTAACACAGAGGTATTGATACTCTTAACTTTGACAATACCCATTAAGGCGCTTAGTTTCCCTGTTTTAGGGTCATAATCATAATCACCTTTAAACTCATCAAAATATCCAACAACATTACTGATCATAAGATGTTTGACTTTGAATCCGACTTTTGAATGTACCGTATCTACTTTGTAACTCTCAGCAAACAGTGCTACATTAAACAGCAGAACAAGTGTCATAATTAAAATTTTCATGGAGACTCCTTTTTATTTTTTTAAGTATGCAATAAATTAAACTAAGTATTGATGAAAATATATAATTAAATTAATTTTTTTATTCAAAACTTTATTACAATTCAAGTATAATGAGATAAATTGACAGGAGACTCTTATGAAAAAACTTTTTTGGTTTTTAACGTTATTTATCGTACTGAATATTACAACAGTATATTTCTTTTTATTTACTTCCTTTGGTAATGGTATCGTATCTGATATTGTTGAAAAAAACTTAAATGAAAAAGGTGTTGCACATTTTAAAGTCGAACAATTTACTTTGGATACAGATTTAATAAAGTTTAAACTTATAATTGATTCAAATTCAGTCATTGAAGTCAATGGAAATATGAATGTTTTTTCTAAGAACGTGGATTTAAAATACAATGTAGATGTAAAAGACTTATCAAAACTTCAAAAATTTACAAAACAAAAGTTAAATGGGCCAGTAAAAGCAAGTGGTACGGTTAAAGGAGATAAAGCTCTGACAATTGTAAATGGTGTGACAAATATATTTGACAGTAAAACATCTTATATTGTTAACTTAAAAGACTTTGAGCCTGACACTATTAAATACAGTATGAAAGGTGCAAAAATACAAACACTTTTGCATACAGTCAATCAGCCAAATTATGCTAATGGTCTAATAGATATTACAGGAGATATAACGGGGGCTAAGCCTGAAAACCTCTCGGGTAAAATTATTACAAAAATATACAATTCTCAAGTAAATATACCAATAGTAAATGAAAAATTTAAAATGAAACTTAAAAAAGCATTAAAATTTAATGGGGATATTATTACAAAACTTGAACCCTATAAATTGGTTTCAAAAGTAGATTTCTTTACGTCAATGGCAAATGTTTTTACAACAAAATCAGTTGTAAATATAAAAGATGGCTCAATTAACAGTGATTATAAAATAAGTATTGATAACTTAGCTAATGTTTATGATATCAGCAACACTAAAATGAGAGGTTCTTTAAAACTTGATGGTACGGTTCAAAAAGATAAAGATTTAATCGTAACGGGAACTTCAAATTTTCTTTTAGGAAAACTGGATTTCAAATTAAAAAATGATGACTTTACTGCAAACGTCAACAATATTAAAGTGAGAAGTTTAACCTACATGTTATTTTACCCTGAAATATTTGACTCCAGAGCTAATGCAGTGGTGAATTATAACTTAGCACAATCAACTGGGCAAATCAGTGCAGATTTAAAAAATGGTCGATTTATCCCCAATAAATTTTCATATTTAGTCAATCAACTCGCACGTTTTGATTTAACAAAAGAAGTTTATGAAGTCGTTGATTTAAAAAGTAAGATTAATAAAGAGATAATAAATTCAGATATTAATATGAAAAGTAAACATACTAATATAGAAGTTAAAAACAGCACTTTAAATACAAAAAAAAGAACAGTAGATGCTTTGGTTAAAACCAATATTAAAGGTATTAAATTTGATACTAAAATAACGGGAAGTTTGGATAAACCAAAAATAAAAGTAGACAGTTCAAAATTAATTCAAAGTGGTGTTAAGCAAAAAGCCATGGAAAAAATAGAAGAACAAATAGGTAAAAAATTAGGTGATGGTGCTGCAAAAGATTTACTCAAAGGATTAAAAGGCTTATTTCAATAAGCCCTTTAACCTTGAGATCCCTTCTTTAATCTCTTTTTTACTTGAATTTGTAAAGTTCAATCTGATGTGACTTTTTTGTGTTTTATCTTCAAAAAAAACAGATCCTGGTACAAATAAAATTTTGTTCTTGATGGCTTTTTTAATTAATAATTCGCTGTTGGAATTATCTTTTAGTTCAACCCATAAAAACATACCTCCTTTGGGTTTTTTTACTTCAAGTTTATGACTTAACTCTTTATGCAGTAGATTATAAAAGAAATCACATCTCTTTTTATACGAATGATTTAGCTTTTTAATATGTTTGAATATATCAAAAGTGGTTAAGTATTCATACAAAATATATTGAGAAAATAAATTAGTATGTAAATCCTTATACTGTTTTGCTGTATTGATTTTATTTAGTATTTTTTTATTTGCCATGAGACATCCTACTCTCATTGACGGTATTAATATTTTTGAAAATGAAGCCAAATAAACTACATTTTTAGGAGCCAAATCAAAGATTTTTTTGAACTTATTATTTGAAAAATTTAAAAATCCATAAGGATCATCTTCTATTATTAATAATTTATATTTAATGGCAAGTTTGGCTACTGCTTTTCTTTTTTTATTGCTGTAACTTATTGAACTTGGATTTTGAAAATTTGGAATAATATATAAAAACTTATAATGATTTTGTTTTAATTTATTTTCAAGTTCTTTTAAATTGATTCCATCATTTTCTAATTTTATGCTATCACACTTAACTCCATAGGACTTAAATAATCCCGTAGCTCCTAAATAACTGGGCTCCTCAATCAATACTTTATCCCCTTGATTTAAAAAAATAGAACAAATCAAGTCAAGACCTTGTTGACTTCCATTGGTAATAATTAAATCTTCATTTAACTCAAATTGACTTTTAATGGTTTTGATTAATTTATTCAAACCTCTTGTCGTAGAGTATTGCATTAAATCCAGAGGCATATTATTAGCATACTTTTTAAAGATATGTTGTATCTGCTTTTTGGGGAATAAATTTTCATTAGGAAGTCCTCCAGCAAAAGAGATAAAGTCTTTTTTATTGGCAATTTTTAATATGTCTCGTATAAATGAGCTTTGAATATTCTCATATTCTTTTGTAAATTGGTATTTCATTGTTTTCCTATCTTGGGATTTCCCAGTTATTTATTTTGCTAAAAAGTACATCTGCTTCTTTTTTTGAATATTCTTTAGCATGTGTTGGATTGTTTAAACTTTTAAAAGCTGTAAAAAACAGTACGGTTATAATTAATATGCAGAGTGTTCTCATTTTTAATCCTTTGTTTTATTTCTAGTATTATTATAAGCTTAAAAAAAATGTTTGTCTTTTGAAACTAAAGGAATATCTTTATCAAATCGTGCTATTATTTTTGTATGAAAAAGAAACAAACAACAAGTGAACATAAAGAACGAATTAATGAAGTTTTATATCATATATACACAAATCTTAGTGAGAAATTAACAATTGAAGATTTAGCAAAAATTTCATCTTATTCACCTTTTCATTTTCAAAGAATTTTTAAAGAAGTTACAAATAGTAGTGTGGTAACTTATATAAAATCTGCAAGACTTGAGTGGGCTGCAAATTTACTTATATTTAACCCCGAATCAACTATTACAGATATCGCGCATACTTGTGGTTTGAAATCTTCTGCTACCTTTACTAATGAGTTTAAAAAATATTATAATACCACTCCCTCATTGTGGAGAAAAGGTGAATATAAAACTTTTAAAAAACTGTATAAAGTAAAACAAAATAAAGAAGTTGATTTTTCAAAAATACAAATAAAAAAAATTGATGATATTAAAATTGCGTACATGAGACATCAAGGATATGATAAAAGTATAAAAAACAGTTGGCAAAAGTTTTTATATCTTCTTGAAACACAATATAATATAAAAAATCCTAAAATGTTGGGTTTTCATCATAGTAATCCTATTATTACATCACTAAAAGATTGTAGATATGGTGCTTGTATAGAATTGCAGGATATAAATATTCAGCCAAAAGGAGAAATTGGCTCTTGTAATATTACGGGTGGTTTATTTGCAACTATCAGATTTCAAGGTGAGTATAATGATGTTTTATATTTGTATAAAAAATTGTATTATGAATGGCTACCAAGTAGTGAATTTGAAGCAGTAAATGGAAAAGCACATGTAGTATATTTTAAAAACCATTTTATAGAAGAAGATGGAAAGTTTGATATAGAGTTTCGAATTCCCGTAACGTATAAATAATAAAGGTAAAATTAGATGCAGTTTGATAAAGATATGGACGGAAAATACAGTGAGCTCTTTTTATATATAAGAGAAATCCTTTTATCATATGAAGATATGAAAGAAGTGAAAAAAGCAAATATAACTTCATACTTTTGTGAGGGAAGTGGTATTTGTTATTTAAGAACGTATGAAACAGGTTTAACGATTGCACTGTTTAAAGGCGTTCATTTAGAAGACAGACATAATCTTCTTTCAGGTGATGGAAAAACAATACGGCATATGTATATGAATAAAAAACAAGCCATTAAAAAAGTGGTTTTACAAGAGTATTTTCAAGATGCAATTGTATATAATATAGAAAAAAAAGAAAAAGAGCTTATTGCAAAAGCGTATAAAAAAAATAAAGGATTATAGATGTCAAAGAGAGCATTAGTAACAGGTGGAAATAAGGGAATAGGGTTAGAAGTTACAAAAGATTTTTTAGGGCGTGGTTTTGAAGTTATTATTGTCGCACGCGATTTTTCAAATTTTAATATTCAAGATGAAAACTTAACCGTAATAGAATATGATTTATCCAATGTAAAACAACTTCCAATGCTGGTTGAACAAATAGGACATGTAGATATTTTAATAAATAATGCAGGATATATGCAACCAAAATACTCTTATGATAATTATCCTAAAGAAGCAAAAGAACATATAATGAATGTTGATTTGAATACACCCGTTGAATTAATGACATTGGTTTCAAAAAGTATGAAAAAAAAGGGATATGGCCGTATTGTAAATACTGCTTCAATAGCAGGGCAAATTGGACATCCTGATATTTGGTACGGAATTGCAAAAGCAGGGCTGATTAATGCCACTAAAATATTTGCTAAACTCTTAGGAGCACATGGAATTGCTGTAAATTGTGTCGCACCTAGTCCTGTTGAAACGGATATGCAAAAAGATAACTCCCAAGAGCGAAAAGCGGAGTTCAAAAAAACAGTGGTCAGTGGAAGATTTGCAGATGCTAGTGAAATATCAAAAGCAATTGTGTGGTTAGCAACGGATTGTCCAGAGTATATATCAGGAACCACAATGGATATCAATAACTGTTCCTACATGCGATAAATTTTCATGGCTCTTTTTGCTAAACTCGGCGTTAAAGACAAATTTTTGTTCACTCACATACTTATTGTATGCTCCCTCTCAAAAATTTGACTTTGCCTTGATTTTAACAAAAATACCCATGAAACTTACTATTATCAGGAATTTGTATATCTTTAATTCTTGATTATAAACTCTTCAACTGTATAAATGCATTTTTAAATTTATCTTGAGTGCATCTTTTATAAAAATACAGAATAAAACCACATCAAAACCACACTTTTTTGCAATAGAATATCATAATCTGACTGTTGGTCAGTAATAAAGTAAACTTTAAGTTACAAAGGATTATAATTTCATGACTGACCGTCGGTCAAGTAAAAATATTATGTTAAAGTTTTGTTAATATTACATTTAAATTTCATTAAGTTATATACTATAGAATAATGAAATTTGAATTATTACAAGATATAGAAGGAAAAATATGTCTCCAAAAGTTGTAGATAAAAATCAAAGAAGAAGAGAAATCGCAACCTCATGTTATGAATTGATTCATGACAATGGTATAAAAAACCTAACCGTAGCCCAAGTTGCCAAAACTGCGGGTATTGGAAAAGGTACCGTTTATGAATATTTTGAAAATAAAGAAGATATTGTTTTTGAAATAATAAATTTACATATTGAAGACTATCATAATGAATTTTTAGAAACAATCAAAGATGTTAAAACAACACGTGAAAAAGTATTCCACTTTTTTAAATTTGTGATTGATGACAGCGAAGAAAATTTAAAACATTTAAATGGATACAGAGAATACTTATCAATAGTATTAGCTGAAGAAAATGATGCTATGTGTGAATTTAATGTTGATTGTCACTCTTTTTTCAGTGATCAATTGCAAAATATGATTGATGAAGCAGTACAAAAGGGCGAATTGATACCTCAAGCTTCAAAAATGAGTGAAGGACTTTTGATATTTGAAAAAGGTCTGGTTTTATTAAAATTATCACAAAAAGATTTTGATGCCAAAAAAGAGTGTGAACTGTTTGTCAATAACTTTTTTGATTTAATCGAGGTTAAAAACTAGTGATTGACAAAAAATATGCAAGAGTTGCTTTTGCATTTATTATGTCATTGTTTATGAGTTTTGTAATGAGTTTTGTGATTACCTTTATAAACTTAGGTTTTATAGAAGGTTTTGTTTTTATTTGGTTAAGTGCATTTATAAAAGCGTTTGTAGTTGCGTTTCCCATAATAGTTGTTGTTGCTCCAATAGTTAATAATATTGTTGAGAAATTAGTTAAAGATAAAGATAGAGATAAGGAAAAAATATGATAAAAAAAATATATCTAATGATTATGCTTGGATTTTCAGTTGCCATGGCTGCACCGGGTCCAGCGTTAATAGAAGTGGATACTATAAAAACTGGTGAGGTTAATCCTCTTCAAAAATTTGTAGGAACAGTTAATTTTGATAAAAAATCAATACTGGCTGCTCAAAGTTCAGGATTGGTTAAAAAAGTAAACTTTGAAGTGGGTGAAAAAATCAAAAAAGGTAAAGTATTAGTAAAAATTGATTCAGACCTTTTAGATGCCCGAATCAAATCATTCACAGCAAATTTAGAAATTGCAAAAATCAAATTAAAAAATGCGAATAAAGATTTCCACAGATATAAAAGACTTTTAGAAACTAAGAGTATTACAGTACAAGAATTTGATACAAAAACATTAGAGTTTGATTCTGCTGAACAAAATGTGATTTCATTAAGAGCACAACTTAAAGAACTTAAGATTCAAAAAGCTCAAAAAGTTGTAACTGCGCCTTATGATGGGGTTGTTGTAGAAAAAAATATTAACATAGGTGAATGGGCAAGTGAAGGTAAAAGTATAGCCACAGTGGTAAATACTGCTAGTATTGAAATCATTTTTAATTTGCCTGTTAATTTAGTCTCTGCTTTAAATAAAAAAAATACATATGAAATTAATATTGGCAATAAAATGTTAAGAACAAAATTTCACTCAGCCATTCCAAAAGGGGATAAATTAACACGAACATTCCCCGTTAAATTTAAAGCCAATGTAAATAATATGTTTGTTTTTGATGGACAAGAAGCCAGTGTAAAATTAGAAAAAAATGCAAAAATGCAATCATTGATTATTAACAGAGATGCTGTTATTAAAAGATTTGGAAGTGAAGTGGTTTTTGTAAATAACAAGGGTGCTGCGCTTATGATTCCTGTAAAAATTCTTGGTTTCTTAGGAAGCAATGTTGCCATTGCTGGAAAAGGTTTAGTTGAAGGAATGGAAGTAGTTGTAAAAGGAAATGAAAGAGTTTTCCCAAATCAACCCGTAAAAGTTATTAATGCTAAAAAAGCTAGCTTAGAAAAATAATAGTAATATTCAAGAAGGAATAAAATGGATTTAATAAAATTTTCAATCAAGAACCCAGTAACGATTATTGTTTCTGTTTTGATTGTTGTTATGTTTGGAATACTCTCGTTAAATAAGTTACCTTATCAATTAACACCAAGTGTATCAAAACCAGAAATTAGAATTACAACAGTATGGGGTGGAGCTACTCCTTATGAGATTGAACGTGAAATAATAGAAGAACAAGAAGATGCCCTAAAAAGTTTAAATAATTTAGTAGAGTATGAGTCATCTTCAAAAGATAATATGGGTGAAATTACCCTTACTTTCAAATTAGGAACTGATTTAAGAGCAGCCTTACAAGATGTATCAAATAAATTAAATGAAGTAAGTGATTATCCAGCAGATGCAGAAGAACCAATAATAGAAACAGCAACTGCTGCACCTGTTATTTGGATGATGCTTCAGACAACTGAAGATAACCCCAGACACATTGATGAATACAAAACATATTTTGATGATGAAATAAAACCAGCTATCAGAAGAGTTGATGGCGTTGCTGGAAGCATGGGCGGCGGTGGTCGTGAACAAGAAATGCAAATCAGTGTTGATGTTAACAAGCTGGCTTCATATAATCTAACAATGAACCAAGTTATTAAGATTTTACAAGGTGAAAATGTAGATGTAGCTGCAGGTGTTCTAAATCTAGGACGTCGAGCTTATCGAATTAGAACCGTAAATAAATTTGCTTCAACAAAAGATATAGAAAATATTTTACTGATTTCAAACAGAGAACAACGAGTAACTGTTGCTGATATAGCAGATGTTGATTTTGGATATCAAACAGCCAGTTCAGTAGCAATGTACTTGGGAAAAGATGGAATTTTCTTAGGAGTCCAACCCAACAGTGAAGCAAATGTTGTAAGACTTACAAATGATGTTGAAAAAGTTGTTAACGATTTAAATGAAAATGTACTGAATAAAAAAGGTCTAAATATCAAATGGATATACGACCAAAGACCTTATATTGTGGGTTCTGTTGATTTAGTACAACAAAATATTATTATTGGTGGAACGCTTGCTATTTTTATTTTGATACTGTTTTTACGAAGTGTATCTCCAACAGCAGTTGTATCCATTGCCATTCCAATTTCAGTCATTGGAACTTTTATTATTTTGGATGTTACAGGAAGCAGTCTGAATACCATTTCATTAGCAGGGATTTCCTTTGCAGTTGGGATGCTGGTGGATGCCGCCATTGTTGTATTGGAAAATATAGACAGACATAGGAAAAATGGTGAAAGTATTGCTCAAGCAGCGTATAAAGGTGCCAGTGAAGTTTGGGGTGCATTGATAGCAAGTGCACTTACAACTATGGCAGTATTTTTGCCAATTGTATTTTTAGAAGATGAAGCAGGTCAACTGTTTAAAGATATTGCAATAGCTGTAACGTCTGCTGTTTCTTTTTCTCTGTTTGTCTCAATTGCGGTTATTCCAATGTTATGGAAAAAATTTGCGAGTCTATCAAAAAGTGAACCAAAAGGTGAAAGTGGTTTAACAAAATTTGGTCATTCTTTTGTAGATATGTTTATGCATATTGTGGAGTGGTCATTAAAAAGTATTGCGACTAAACTTGTAATGATATCGACGTTAGCAATACTTTCTGTATCAATTATTTATTTTATGTTTCCAAAGATGGATTATCTTCCACAAGGGAATAAAAACTTGATATTTAATATTTTGATTCCACCTCCAGGGTTATCGTATCAAGAGAGATATGATATGGGTGCGTA
>ENA-ORXI01003773-ORXI01003773.1-sediment-metagenome-genome-assembly--contig:-NODE-3773-length-9982-cov-2.580313_pt1 | contig 9982 bp, 11 predicted proteins | sample MGYA00237861_ERZ511468 | MGnify/ENA primary metagenome ERZ511468 (study PRJEB26299, sample SAMN06266213) | sediment metagenome | isolation source: Hudson Canyon methane seep mesocosm | place: USA:Hudson...
GACGTAACTAAAGACAACCTTGTAGATTTGGAAAGTGTTGATATTGAAGAATGTAGAAATGCATTGGTGCCATACGACACATTGCTAAGGCATATACCTGAAATACATTTAGATAAAATAGATACAAAAAAGATTAGGAATGGTCAGCTAGTAGACTATAATGCCCGCCAAGATATAAAAGGAATAGTAAGAATATACGCAGATAAAGGTTTATTTGTAGGAATTGGAAGTATAGATTCATCAAATACAGTCTCGGCAAAGAGACTACTTAGTGATCCATCCATGTAATGTATACCCTTATAAAATAAGAGGAAAAGATTTTGGCTTTAAGTACAGAGAATAAGAAAGAAATAGTTTCAAATTTTGGACGAACAGAGACCGACACAGGTTCTCCTGAAGTCCAAGTGGCATTGTTAACAGCAAACATTAATGCTTTGCAAGATCACTTTAAAGATAATGCAAAAGACCACCATTCTAGGACGGGTCTTATAAGAATGGTTAATCAAAGGAGAAAACTTCTTGATTACATAAAAGGTAAGAAGCCAGAAGTTTACAGCAAACTTTTAGGTGATTTAGGCTTACGTAGATAGTTCTACTCATCAAATAATCACAAAAACTCAATGGTGTCTCATTTAAGGCACTGGATTAATAAATAAATAAATAAATATTATGGAAAGTTATAAAAAAACAGTCAATTTAGGGAATCAAGAGATTTTATTAGAAACAGGAAAAGTAGCCAGACAAGCTACTGGCGCAGTATTAGCAACTTGTGGAAATACGCAAGTATTAGCAACTGTTGTTGTAGGAAAGCCACCGGGTGATCATCAAGATTTCTTTCCTTTAACGGTCAACTATCAAGAAAAAACTTATGCTACAGGAAAAATTCCAGGTGGTTTTTTTAAAAGAGAAGGAAGACCTACTGAAAAAGAAACTTTGACTTCAAGGCTTATAGACAGACCAATTCGTCCTTTGTTTAAGCAGGATTTCTTATATGAGGTACAAGTGATTTGCACAGTTCTCTCTTCTGACAAGGATGAAGATCCAGATGTTCTTTCCTTCTTAGGAGCTTCTGCTGCTTTAGCTATCTCAGGTCTACCCTTTGAAGGGCCTTTAGGTGCTGCAAGGGTAGGTTTTATAGAAGGTCAATATGCGATTAATCCTAAAAGAAGTGAAATGGAAAATTCCTATTTAGACATGGTAATAGCTGGCAGTGACGCCGCAGTAATTATGGTCGAGTCTGAAGCTAAAGAACTTACTGAAGATCAAATGTTAGGGGGAATACTTTTTGCTCATCAAGAAATGCAAGAGGTTATAGAAGCTATAAAAGAGATGGCCAAAGAAGTCGGGAAAGAACCTTTTGAATATGAACCAAAAACCATAGATGAAGATTTACTTAAATCTGTAGAAGAGACTTTTTCAGAAAACATCACTAAAGCATATCTAATAAAAGACAAACAAGAACGAGTCCAAGCTATTTCTAAAATTAAAGAAAAGCTCTTGGAACAAAAATTACCAAAAGATGATGATTCTGAATTTTCTGAATCAGACTTATTAGATGCTTTTAAAAAAATAGAAAAAAAGATTGTAAGAACTAGACTTCTTAATGGAGAGGCAAGAATTGACGGCAGAGATTTGGATACGGTTAGACCTATATCTGTTGAAGCAGGCCTTCTTAGAAATACACATGGCTCAGCTTTATTTACAAGGGGTGAAACTCAAGCAATAGTGACGGCAACTCTAGGTTCACCTAGACAAGCTCAGTTGATTGATGCCCTTGAAGGAGAGTTTAAAGATCAATTTATGCTCCACTATAATTTCCCACCTTACTCAGTTGGTGAGGCTAGCTTCTTGGCGGGACCTAAAAGAAGGGAAATTGGGCATGGTAAGTTAGCTAGGCGAGCTTTAGAGGCTGTGCTTCCTGATCCTGAAGAGTTTCCTTACACAATTCGAGTTGTTTCTGAAATAACTGAATCTAATGGCTCAAGTTCAATGGCTTCCGTTTGTGGATCTAGTCTAGCCTTAATGGACGCAGGAATCCCTATCAAGAAACCTGTTGCTGGAGTTGCTATGGGTTTGGTGAAAGAGAATGAGGACTTTGCTGTCATTACAGACATTTTAGGTGACGAGGATCATTTAGGAGATATGGACTTTAAAGTAGCTGGAACTGCAGATGGGATAACTGCACTTCAAATGGATATCAAGATAGATGGGATCACCGAACAAATTTTTGATGAAGCACTAAAAAAAGCTAATACAGCTAGGGCTGTTATTTTAGAAAAAATGAATGATGAATTATCAGAATCTAGAGAACAATTATCATCAAAAGCTCCCCAAGCCGTAATTGTTCAAATTGATACCAAAAAGATCAGAGATATTATTGGAAAAGGTGGTGAAACTATAAGGAGACTTGTTGAGGAGACAGGAGCACAGATAGACGTAGAAGATTCTGGCAAAGTAACAATTTATGGAGACACACCTGAATCAAGGGCGATGGCAGTTGAACAAATTAACGCTATTACTGAAGAACCAGAAATCAACAAGATTTATACTGGAAAAGTAGCTAACATCGTGGACTTTGGTGCTTTTGTGACGATCATGCCAGGCAGAGATGGATTAGTACACATTTCAGAAATTGCTGAGGAAAGAGTTGAAAATGTATCTGATTATTTTGTTGAAGGAGAAGAAGTAAAAGTAAAAGTTCTTGAAGTAGATAGACAAGGAAAGATTAGATTAACTATGAAAGGACTTGAGGGTTAAAAATTTGAATCTTTATGATTTTTATGATAAGTCCCTGTTTGTTTAATGTTTAGCTTTCTAGTTAAATACCGATGTCTGGGAATTACCCAGGCATATGTTTAGCTAAAAATAAAGGGTGAATTATGGGTGCATTTAATGTAGTGAAAGACATCATAGGTCAATTAACTGGTATTGTTGTATCTCTTATCGCATTAGGAGTGGCTGCCGGAATCGTTTTCGGTGGAGCCCTTCCTTTTGTGGGTGGAGTACTAGACGGCCTTCTTGGAGTTGTTAACACACTTGGTGATAATGGCTTAGTGGGTTTGATCGTACTAGCAGTACTACTTGACCTATATAGATAAGTCTTTTTACTTAACTATTGCATAGAATGGGGGGCTCTTTTAGGGCGCCCCTTTCTTTTATTTCATTGCTAATGGGGGTTATATGGATCTTTTAGAAAAAGTAAAACATTGGTTATTGGAAGCAACTAAGCTTCTGGGCTTAATAGTTGCTGTTTCAATCCTGGTTTCTATTTTATTTGGAACTTCTGCACCATTTTTTGGCAGTGTTCTTACAAATATTGAGCCAGTAATTGCCACGTTGGGATCTGAAGGTCTGGCTGTCATCATAGCTCTGATAATAATTTTAGGGGTTTGGAACAGTAGATCTTAAAAAGGATTAAAATAAAAAGGCATCTTCGATAAGATGCCTTTTTTTTGTCTGGGTAGAAATATGAAAATACAACAAGGTAGGGTTTCCATAAAAGAAGGAATTGTAATAGGGGAAGGGGGTGGAAGATCTTTAGAGGCAGATATTTTTCTTCCACCATTAGAAGAAAAAAACAGACCAGCGGTTCTCTTTATTCACGGAGGAGGCTGGATTGAAGGAGACAGAAGTCAGCTAAGAGGTTATGGCATACTTCTAGCGCGATTAGGATTTGTATGTATGTGTAATTCTTACAGGCTTTCTAATGAATCTATCTGGCCAGCACAAATTCAAGATGTTAATTGTGCCATTAGATATTTAAGAGCTAATGCAACTGACTTAGGTTTGGATCCTGACAGAATAGGTGTTTCAGGTAATTCTGCTGGAGGACACTTGTCTTTAATGGCAGCAGCTACAAACTGTGATCAAATTTTTGAAGGAGAAGGAGGTAGTAATGAGGTTTCTTCTGAAATTAAAGCAGTCTGTGCTATCTATCCACCCACTACAATCAGACAGTTAGAAATGCTTAATCCTTTAGAAAATGCTTTTCTTATGCTTATGGGGAAGGAAGCTAAGAAAGAAGATTATGACAAAGCAAGCCCCCTTAATTACGTTACTGAGGATTATCCGCCTTGTATGTTGATACATGGGTCTACAGATAGTGTTGTTAGATTAAAGGACAGCACAAAATTCTATGAAAAATTAATAGAATTTAATAGACCCGCTTCTTTGCATATTTTTTCAGAAGAAGAACATGCTTTTGATGGCGAACCAGATTACGGAAGAGCCATAGCGGATCTTCAAGCTTTGTTTTTCTTAAAGTATCTTTAAGTTCACTAAATCTTGGATTGAGAGTTTTGTTAAGATATAAATCTAAATTTAATATTCATAAGGATAAATAAAAATTGACTGATGATTTTTATTCAAAGAAACCACCTGTAGGTGGAGATAAAGTTAATCCCATGAGGGAACCTCGTTTCACTGAAATTGCCACTTTCATGCGAGCACCTCTAGCTGAATCATTGGATAATGTAGATATTGGTCTGATAGGTGTACCAACTGATTTGGGGGTTACTAATCGTGCTGGTGCAAGGCATGGTCCACGAGAAATTCGTAACTCTTCTAGTTTAATGCGTACCTTTAATTTAGGAATGAATGTCAATCCTTATGAATTATGCCATGTGGCGGATTTAGGCGATGTGAAGTTTTCTCACCGTTATGACCTAAATAAACAAGTGGAAGAAATTGAAGCTTTCTTTCAAAAGATAGTTGAAAAAAATATTCTACCAATAAGTGCTGGCGGTGATCATTCCATCACTTATCCAATTTTAAAGGCTATAGCTAAAGAAGAGCCAGTTGGCATGGTACATATAGATGCCCATACCGATACTTGGGGAGAGATTTGGGGTTCAAAGTTTCACCATGGGGCACCTTTTCGCCTTGCGGTGGAAGCAGGAGTTCTTGATCCTAATAGAACCATCCAAATAGGAATCAGAGGAGGCCAAAATTTTATGGAAGGGATAGAATTTTCGCAATCGCATGGCATGCGAGTAGTCTTTATGGATGAATTCTCTGCTCTAGGTGTGGAGAAGGTTATTCAAGAAGCAAGGAAAACCGTTGGTGAAGGAAAAACTTACATTTCTTTCGATGTCGATGGACTTGATCCAGTTTATGCCCCTGGTACAGGAACACCAGAAGTGGGGGGCATAACAACCTTAGAAGCGCAACAACTTTTGAGAGGTTTAAGAGGACTTAATTTAATAGGAGGCGATGTAGTTGAAGTGGCCCCCCCTTTTGATAATACCGGGAACACTGCTCTGGTAGGAGCGACTATGATGTTTGAAATCCTTTCATTAATAGCAGACTCTAATTTTGGGTAAGAATGTTACTTTGATTATCATTTACACAGTTCAAAAATGACATGCTTAGCTTGAGAATAGGAGTTTGTTATGACTTCAGAAACCCTCCTGATTCAGGTCTTACTGATAGTCAGTTATATGATGAAATATTAGAACAGGTTAAATGGCTTAATCAGATTTAACCCAATTTAACCAGGTTTTTTTAATTCGATATGGTATTGCTCTATCTTTAAAGGTAATTCAGGCTTCTTCGCTTCTTCTAATTCTATCCCAAGATTTATAACCAAATACGATAATGAAAAGATAGATAAAAAACAGAAAAGACGTTAAATAAAGGTCTCTTGACAGAAAGATGTAAATAGAAATTGAGTCTATTACAAACCAGTAAATCCAATTCTCAAGAACTTTCTTGGCAACCATATAAGTAGTGATAATTGCACCCCAAGTAGTCAAGGCATCCATGAACGGCAAAGCAGCTTCAGTATATTTTTCTAACATCCATCCAGATCCAAGGGCTAGGAGTAGAATCACTGAAATAGCAGATAAATGTTCTGAAAGATTCCATGTTTTAACTACCAGTCCTTGGCTGTCACTATTTAGAAGCCACTGCGACCATCCGTAAAATCCCATGACAATGTAAAAAATTTGTAAACTTGCTTCCATATAAAGACCTGCCATATACATTACGAAGAGATATAAACAGGAACTTAATATCCAAGCAATCCAACACCAAATATTTTGTTTTACAGCTAAAACCAAATACAGAATAGCTAAAATCACAGCTGCAATCTCGAGAAGCTTCTCAAGAGAGAGATCAAAAGTCATATCGAACTAAAATACCCATATGCCTTGGATCCCCTTGTCTTTCGTAGAGCGTTGGGGAGAAGTTAGGAGGCTTGTTACCGAAATAGAAACCACGAACAGAGTAATAGTTATCGAAAAGGTTTCTTATCCAAAACTCATAGTTCCATTGTTCTTTTTTATAACCCAATACAAGGTTCGATAAAAGGTAAGATTTTGATTTATTTGCATGAGAATCTGAGTAGTAAAAACTACTTTTACCTGTCATATCAAAGGACAAGTAAATATCGTTCCTAGGCTCCCAGTTTAGTCCAATGGCATAAGTTCGCTTAGGAGCATGTGCTTGGTCTCTTCCTTCAAGCTCTGGCCTTGATTCATAGCTATTTATTTTTGTTCTCAGAAACCCCACAAAAGAAAAGATATTTAGATACTCGGTTAAAGCTGCATTTAGATTCACTTCAATCCCATAGTTAACACCCTCTGCTGCATTTTGGGTCAGGAAGGAAAAAGTGTTTGGATCGTTAGGGTCAGATTGAGTTGATATAAGCACCTGTTGATTTTTTCTATCTGAATAAAACAGAACTGCGTCTAGACTCAATTTAGAGCTTGGATATCTCGTGTTTATACCAACTTCATAATTCATTAGGTATTCAGGATCATACATAAGATTCTTGTTTGATGAATTGGGCTGAAGCCCTAGTCCTAAATTGAAACCGCCTGATTTATAGCCTCTGCCAATACTTAAATAAAAGTTGGTGGTTTCATGCCATGCTTTTAAAAGAGAGATTTTTCCACCCGACATCTGATTGGATGGCGAAAAGGATTCACCGTATGAATCGTTATAATTTGACTCCCAATCTTCCCATCGAAGACCAAGGATCACCTTTGCTGAAGTCGAAATCAGATATTCGAAATGACCGAAAGCTGCAAGGTTTCTCGAGTCGTAATAACTTGCCGAAGAAAAGTCAACTACGTATGGTTGGTAACCGCTAAAAGGGTCTTCATAAATGCCTTCATCCTTCCTGTCATTTCTTTCTTTTATATCCAAATAATAAATACCCGTTACCCATTCATGTCTAAGGCCTCGATCGAAGTCTGCTCGCCTGGATAAAATCCTAATTTCCTGATTAATAGATTTTCTTGATCTGTTGGTTTCAGAAAAAAAATCATACACATAAGGTGCATTCGTCACGGGATTTCCCCAATCAGCATCATAGCTAAATACGATGTCTGAATGCGAATAACTAGATAAACTTTGTAACTCAAATCTTTTCGCCCTATGAAAAATTTTTAAACCATAGGCATTGGTGTCTTGCGAGTCCATACCCGGCTTATCAGAAAGCGTGTTTAAACTTCCATCGATGGTCCAAACGTCAGCTGGGTCGTTCAGGTCAGTGTTCATTATCAAGAAATTTAGATCAGTTTTATCATTTACCTCCCAATTAAATTTTACACGTCCAGTGAATTCATCTTTTCTAGACGTATCAGATCGTTGTAGATAGAGGTTCTTTCGAAAACCATCCATTTGATCTTTTCTTAAAGCAACTCTGTACTTGAAATTTTGATTTGAGTTAACAGGTCCGCCAAATGCCAGTCCAAGGCTAGCAATACCATAAGATCCAAAATTCACTTCACTATTTCCTTCAAATACATCGGTAGGATCTTTACTCTTGATATAGATAAGACCTGCCAAGGCATTAGCACCCATTCTTGATCCCTGTGGGCCCCGATATACCTCAATTTGCTCTAAATCAAAAGCAGTAGCTATACCCCCTTGTCCAGAAAAATCTATATCATCAATAATGAATCCGACCGAAGAATTAGGAGTTCCTTCGTAGCCAGATCTTTCACCAATTCCTCGAATTTGAAAATAACGAGGTCGGGAGTCACTGCCAGCAAAATTTAAATTTGGTATCAAGAAAGAAAGCTGCTCAAAATGCTTGATTGGCTGACTCTTAAGCAGTTCTTGATCAAGAATTACAACGCTACCGTCCGAATCTTTAAGCTCAGCTTGTCTCCATGTACCTTTAACAACAATCTCTTCTATCTCACCGGTCCTGGCTTCAAGACTAAGCCAAGAAACAGACAGGATTAAGAAAAAAAAAGTTAATTTAGAATTTAATAAATACGCCATCCCTCCGCCATTATTATATGGTTCAGGTTCAAAGGGTTCCTTTTAAGGTCTCAGGTCAATGACCACCCCTTGCACTTAGTTGAAATGATAATATAAATTCCCCAATCTTTGTTGATTTTCACCTTTTGAAATAACAATATGAATATCCTGGATATTCTTAATCTTCTCAAGTGGGTTACTATTCATAATAACTATATCCGCTTGTTTCACCTGGGTGACTTTGCCAAAAACGGAGAGCTGGGGAGGGGTAAGATACTATTTACCTGTAAAGGTTGGTATCTCAAGCCAAGAGCTGGTGGCTATGGATGGACTTGAACCATCGACCTCAGCATTATGAATGCTGTTGTCTATGAAATTTCTTCCAATCTCTTTCATCAGCAAATAGCTTGTTATACATGGGTTTCAGCAAAATCTAAGTAATTTTAAATTAACCCAGATACCAGCCTTTTTTAAGAAATTGCAGCGAAACTGTATGCCTCATTGTATGCCTCTCAGGATTTAACAGTTGGGATATTGAAGCAGGGAAACTTGGTTAGAGTTTAGATTTTATTTTTCTTTCTTCTTCATTTAAAAACTTTAGTTTTTCTTCCTCTATTAGCCTCTCAATATCTTCATGTCCTTCATCAGAATAAAAGCCTCTGTCATAAGCGTTTATCAATACTGCATGACTATTTGACGACAGCATCAACATAAAAGTAACTAGTAAAATATGAATTTTTTTCATCTGAATATTCCCAATATTTTTATTATCTCTATATGTTATAATTTCTAAGCAATATTTGTTCCATTTATTGCACTCTATTGTTTTTTATGAATTTAACTGTTCCAGTATACAAACTAAAACTTGAGGTATGTAAGTATTCTTGACACTAAAATGCCAAAGCAGGACCGAATGGAAGACCTTAACCATGAATTTTCTTAAGAGTTTTGGTACTTACGCGAACAGTAGCTTAGAGGCAATCTTTGACAAAGTAACACTTATTTCTCGATTGATTAAGGGTGGGCTTAAAGAGCTTGTAGATGAAGAAGTGTTGACACTGATTGACCAGGATACAAATAAAGAAAAGATCGGGTGATGGCCTGTTTAGACCGTGCAACCCTTTGGGCAAGAAATGACTGCTATAGAAGTTTAATCAATGTCATGGATCGGTCTACTATGTCCTCTTTTTCAATGAATCGAGTCAGACCCAAAGTGGTCTGAATCTCCAGATTCAGCTTCTATTGTCAGTGACTGACTTGCGGATTTTCTCGTCATTACCCATCAGTGAATACCTGACAAATATAGACTGATTATCAGTGGCAACTAAGTGCGAGATTGAGACGCTTAATTGATGGCTTACCACTGTGGGCACATTTGCCAGCGATAAGGTAATGTCAGCTTTTGGTTGCTAACCAGAAGCTATTTTTTAGAAAAAAACAGTTCAGAAAAATGTCTTTACAGCGTTAGAAATCTCATCACCAAATGTCTGCAATTTGGCCGTTTGTAGCCTAGTTGTTCAACAGGTTAAGTAACTTATTCTGCGACTTAAGCGGCGCTCATAGGGCATATTTTGATAAGGATAGTTTAGCCAATTTACATGCGGGTTGAATTCGGGCTTTGAGCAGTAACGGGCCTTTGTTGTATATGGGGAAAGCGCCAGAAAAAGCAGGAGTTTAAAGTAGTCGCTAAAGGTGTAACTCGCCCAACCAATGCCGTCCTTTCTTCGTACTGTGTATCAATAATATATGGACTACTGTAGCAACCTTT